>Ga0194055_10000021_pt1 | contig 101179 bp, 96 predicted proteins | sample SepL449m_MetaG_FD_155482 | JGI IMG/M metagenome (GOLD analysis project Ga0194055, IMG submission 155482) | Anoxic zone freshwater microbial communities from boreal shield lake in IISD Experimental Lakes Area, Ontario, Canada - Sep2016-L442-9m | ecosystem: Environmental > Aquatic > Freshwater >... | reverse complement strand
AGATACATAAATATCTCAGTTACTAGCCTATAGTAAAAATCACTATCTCTTTGAAACTGTACTTCTGCAAAATAGATGGGATAGTCTTTATTGTTTGTGGTAAATACAGCATCAATGGTTTTGGAGCAAAAGTATTTCACAAAAACAATTTTACTCTAAATCTAGAATCCCACAAGGAGCGAGGGACTTTGAACTAATTGTAAAATACCGGTGTTGGAGTAAGATTATATTATTGCGATTGGTATAATGTATATATTGACTTAAATCAAATTTTTTCAGAGATAGCCCATGTCTGACTTTAGTGATGAACCTATTCCAGAATTAAAAAATCCTCAAGGCGTTTTTAAAACAGGTGATCTGAGTTTACAAATCCAAGGAGAAATTGTGCCAATTGTGGATGTACATTTGGGGCAAAATCAATCTATTTATTTTGAACATCACATTTTACTCTGGAAAAATCCCAAGGTGAGATTGGGGATTAAAAGCTTAAAAGGTGCAGCTAGAAGAGTTTTTGCGGGCTTGGAAATTTTTATTAGCGAGGCACATGGACCCGGTAATATAGCTTTTTCACGTGAGGCACCTGGACAAATAGTTGTTCTCAACTTAGAACGAGGACAGACTGTAGATGTCAGAGAACATCAATTTTTGTTGGCTACTAGCAATATCGACTACAATTTCTTTTTTCAAAGAGGCCTGGTCAATATTTTATTTAGCCGTAGTGGAGGCTTATTTATAGATCGCTTTGAAGGGAAAAAAGAAGGTGGTCTACTTTTGATTCATGGTTATGGCAACGTCTTTGAAAAATATTTAGCCCCAGGAGAAGTATTGGACGTAGAGCCTGGCGCGTGGCTTTGGAAAGATTCATCAGTCAAAATGGAAACTGTCACAGCCTTGCAAAGCAGTGGAGGTATTTTAGGGGCTATTGGTGTGATGCTAGGCGGTATATCTTTTACCCTCAATCGTTTTGTAGGTCCGGGCCGCTTGGGATTGCAATCAATGACTTATCATCCTCCTGCGCCTGAAGGAGCAACTCAAGTAGGCGGCAGTAGTAATGTATAGATATTAACGATTTAATCTAGATAAAAACACCAGCAAAAACACAGTAGAAGAAACTAGCACAATTGCAGGACCAGAAGGCAGATTATAAAAGTAACTCAGATAAACCCCAATAACACTAGAAAGGGCTCCTAAGGCTGAACTGAGTAAGAGCATATGATGTAGTTGCTTGACTAGAAGATAGGCGCTTAAGGCAGGGCCAATCATCAGAGCAATTACCAGAATGACTCCTACAGCCTGCATACTGACTATGATCGTTAGAGTTACAGCGGTCATAAAGACAATATGCATAGTTTCAACCGGAAGACCCATCGCCTGGGCGCCAGTTTTATCAAAGGTATAAAAAAGTAGTTCTTTGTAAAAGATTTTAATTAACAAGAAAATCAAAATAGTCACTACTAAAGTTTTAAGAATATCTAGCTGACTTGCCGCTAGAATATCCCCAAAAAGAAAACTATCTAGATCTATTTTATTTTTTAAAACAGTTATCAGTAAAATGCCCAAAGCAAAGAAACTAGAAAAAGTCAAAGCCATCGCAGCATCAGCCTTGATTTTGGATTGAGAGCGGATCCAGGCAATCAACCCAGCCCCTAGAATACCCGAAATAAAAGCGCCTATTAAAAAATCTATCCCCAAAAAAAAAGAAATAGAAAGGCCCGGTAAGACTGAATGTGCTATTACATCTCCCAGCAGCGCCATACGCTGCACTATCAAAAGGCAGCCAATTACAGGACAGAGCAAACCCACTAAAATGCCGATAATCAGAGCATTTTGCATAAATTGATAATTGAGCGGCCCTAGTAAAAAATCTAGCAAATTAAATCATTTCCTTGCTGGCGATGATGGTGGGGAAACAGACCACCATAAGCCTGTTTAATATTTTCTTGATTGATCACCTGTTGCGGTTTACCATCAGCAATCAAGTGATTATTTAGTAATAATAGGCGGTCAAATTGATCGATATTTTCATCCCAATCATGACTACTAATGAGCAGAATTTTTCCTGCTTTTTTTAGCTGATTAAAGATATCTAGAATAATAGTTTCAGTTTTACCATCAACCCCCGTCAATGGTTCATCTAACAAAAACAATTCAGCCTCTTGAGCTAATGCTCTGGCTAAAAATACCCTCTGTTGCTGTCCTCCAGAAAGTTCACCTATGCGTCTATTTTGGAGATTATCTATTTCAACTTGTTCCATCGCCTCTTTCACAATGCAGTGATCCAGCTTAGAGGGTCTTCTAAACCAACCCAAATGCCTAGTTCTAGCCATCATTACCACATTGGCAACTGTTGTAGGATAGTCCCAATCTATTTGTGATCTTTGGGGAATATAGGCAACTTTTTCTAGTTGTTGATGGAGGGGACATTGACAATAACTCACCTCTCCTTTAGTTGGCACTAAGCCTAAAAGCGCCTTAAGCATAGTACTTTTGCCTGCGCCATTAGGCCCAATTACCCCTACAAGCTCACCTGAATCAATATTGAAGCTAACTCCCTGCAGTCCTGATATATTCCGGTATTGGGCACTTAATCCTTGAACTTCCAACATATTGTTGTTAAAGTGAGAATGATTATCATTATACCGCAAAAAATGTCCAAGCTCACCAAAGTATTGTTGGCTCTTACTTTGTTAGCCGGTTGCAACAAACCTGTACAACTATCAAACAAACCCACTGTCAAGGTTGTAGCTACCACTACCATAATTTGTGATTTAACAAAAGCCATAGCCCAAAATACTATAGATCTTGACTGTCTGATTAAACCTGGCACAGATCCACATATATATCAACCTAGTCCCAGTGATAGAAAAGCCATTGAGCAGGCTAATTTAATCTTGTACTCGGGTTATAATTTCGAACAATCTTTATTGAAACTTTTTGAGAATAAAAATAACACAGTAGCAGTTGCTCAATTAGCAGTTCCTCATCCTCAAAATTTTATTCAAGATGGCAAACAAATTGTCGATCCCCATGTTTTTCACAATGCTCGCAATGGAGCAGCTATGGTTAAGGTAATTGCCCAGAGCCTCTCATTGCTTAGTCCAGCTGAGCGAACGAACTATTTCCAAAGAGCCAATAAGCTTGCTAATTATCTTCTGCAAATTGACAATTGGATTGGCTTAGAAATTGCTACTATACCAACGGGTAAGAGAAAACTGGTGACAACCCATGACGCTCTGGGCTATTATTCTAAGGCTTATAAAATTCCCCTCCAGGGAGCTCTCCAGGGGGTTAATACTGAAGAAAGACCAACTGCTCAACATATCGAGCAACTGGTTAAAAGTATTAAAAGCTCGCAAGTGCCCACTATTTTTGCTGAAGTGAGCATCAACCCTAAACTATTAGAAACAGTAGCCAAAGAAGCCAATGTCAAGATCTGGCCACAAGCGCTCTACAGTGATGGATTGGGGGAGATTGGTTCAAATGGTGATAGTTATGCCAAAATGCTCATTTTTAATACACAAAATATAGTGAGCGGGCTTGGGGGAAAATTGATAAAACCACCAAGGAGTAATGTTAGCCTATAGATAGATTGAGAAGATTATGTAGATGGTCGTCATGCAAAAAGTTATTGTAGGTCTTTCAGGCGGGGTAGATAGCTCAGTAGCTGCCGCCGTTTTATGTGATCAAGGGTATGATGTGATTGGTTTAACCCTTTGGTTGATGAAGGGCAAAGGTCAATGTTGTTCAGAAGGTATGATCGATGCGGCAGCGCTTTGCCAGCAGTTAGAAATACCTCACCATATAGTAGATAGCAGAGAGGTCTTTACCAAAGAAATTATAGATTATCTTGTCAATGGCTACCAAGCTGGGATCACTCCTTCGCCTTGTTCACAATGCAATAAAGCAGTTAAGTTTGGTCCTATGCTGGAATATGCCCAATCTCAACACAACGCCCAATTAGTGGCTACTGGACATTATGCAAGGGTATCCTATAGCGAGCGCTTAGGCAGATATCAGCTACTAAGAGCGTTAGATCGCAATAAAGACCAATCCTATTTTCTCTACGATCTAAATCAAGAAATACTATCTCATGTTCTTTTTCCTTTAGGTAATCAAAACAAGGAACAGACCCGTCTTATGGCAGCCCAGTATAATCTACAAACTGCCGATAAGCCCGATAGTCAAGATCTCTGTTTGATTGAAACTCATGGATCTATGCGTAGTTTCCTAGATAAATATATTTCCCCACAAGAAGGAGAAATAGTTAACCTAGAAGGTCAAGTCATCGGCAAACATGAGGGAATTCATCACTACACAATTGGACAAAGAAAAGGGCTCGGTATTGCCGCGCCAGAACCTCTTTATGTAGTTTCACTAGATCGCACTCTCAACAGGGTGATTGTAGGTAATCGCGATCAAGCAGGTCAAAACTCTTGTCATGTTTGCCAGATCAACTGGGTATCTATAGAGCAGCCACAAAATCCCCTCAGCGTTGAAGTACAAGTACGCTACCGCTGTAGCCCTGTCCAAGTCGATCTCATACCTCTTGATTCTGGGAGAGTAAGATTAAATTTTAATGAACCTCAATTTGGCATTACCCCAGGACAAGCGGCTGTTTTTTATCATGGTGATACTCTTTTAGGAGGGGGGATCATTGAAAAATAATTAGAAAAATAATTAGAAAAATAACTACCTTTTCTCTGAGGGTAGACAAGTTTGAGCTAAGATCTCAGTAAATGTTATTTTAATAAAATAGATATAAAGGCGAGGTTGAAAGTGAACGAGCCCAGTCCCTATCAAAGATTAGGGGTAGCTGAAACAGCGACATTTGAAGAAATTCAAACTGCCAAAAAAAGTCTTGAGCAAACATATCAAGATGATGCTCAGATGCTGGAAAACGTTGAAGCTGCTTATGATGCGGTGATTATGGATCGCCTCAGAAGAAGACAAGAAGGAAGAATCAAAGTCCCCGATCGCATTCGTTTTCCTGAACAACTTAGCGAATTTAAGCAAACGCCAGTGGTTCCCGTCACACAACCACCAAACTGGCTCAAAAGATTAATAGATACTCCCTCAGCTTCTGATATCTTGATTCCGGCTGCAGTCTATTCTATTTTGATTACTTTGACAGTTATAGGAAATATCTCTGAATCTTTTCTTTCGCTGTTGATGTCAGTTGGAAGCTTTACGGCGGTCTATTTCCTCTATCGCAAAGAACGGCGTTTTGGCAGAGCTTTACTACTAAGTTTAGTTGGTTTGTTCTTTGGAGTTGCCCTAGGCTATCTCCTATTTGTTTCTCTCCAAAATAGTAATATACTGATACACCTATCTGGGGAGCAAGTTGCAGCATCTCTGGTCTATTTAGTTCTTTGGTTGATTACCAGTTTCCTTCGCTAAGAGCTTCATAGGCATTCTCAAAATAACCCTTGCCCCTGAGATAACCCGTATTGGCAGCGGGAATAATCACTGAGAGATTGTCTCGATTAAAGCGGTTGCGCAGAAGTTCAACACTCTTGAGCTGTCTGGGCCAATGGAAAGTTTTTTCATTGCGCAATGGTCTCAATTTACCATCTGGATCACTTAGCAAATGTCTTCCGCTAAAGAGAACCCCGCCATTTTTTTTATAATAGAGACAACAAGAGCCTGGTGAATATCCAGGACTCCATAGTCCTAAACAATTTGGACTTATTTCTATTTCATTTTCAAAGGTGGTTTTACTTATCTCTGGAAGTAAATAAGCCTCTTGCTCTTGTATTACAATTTGACAGCGAAGGAACTCCTGCATCTGTTTAACCTGTTTACCTATAGCGTTGCGGTGAGTTAAAAACAAGCAACTCACCCCGCCTTGATTGATTAAAAACTGACGGTTAGTCTCATCCCAAAGTGGACAGTCTATCAAGATGTTGCCAGTATTTTCTACAATGAGATAAGAGACTGCTCCTAGTGTCTCTCGGTTCGGACTAAAAGCATAGATTCCTGCCAGAAGTTGGCGAGGTATTTTATGAGTCGGCTGGCTCGTCATTTTTAAAATAACCAATTCTCAAAGACTAGGTCTACAATTATATTCCCTATGTTGTTATGGTTTATTTTCCTGGCTATTCTCGGTCTGTTTGTACATAATCTTGTCAAAAGCCGTATCGCACCATTTACAAAGAATCCGGCATGGATATTCTGGTGGATTTTGATGACTCCTGCTTTGGTCTTGACGGCTTGGCTGATCGTCTTGGGACCAAACAACCCGCCACCAGTGGGTATGGTGTTCATGTTGTTTTTGCTTTCTTTGTTATCTTCGCTGTGGTTGATGTCTTCAGCTATTACTCCTAAAGTTGAACAGCCCAATCCGCCTGAGCCGGAAATAACCCCTATTGATGCTGGGGAAGAGAGCCGATTGCGCAATTGTTTTCCCTGGTCTATCTTTTATCTGCAACATCTAGATTATAAACCGCAAGCTATTCTCTGTCGTGGCCGTTTGAGAACCAACTCAGAGCAAGCCTATCTGACTGTTAAGAACAATGTCGAAAGAGCATTTGGTGAGCGTTTTTTGGTTCTTTTTCAAGACAGTTTAAAAGGTCCTTTCTTTGCCTTGATTCCTAACCCAGCTCAGGTTAAAAAAGAAAATGAAGAGCCGCTCAAGCGCCCTCTTTTTGCTTTGTGCTTGCTCTTGATGACCCTATTAACTACGACAGTCATCGGCACAAAAATAGCAGGCATCAGCGCTCTAGATTTAGAGCGTAATCTTAGTTTGCTTAGATATGGTTTGCCCTATAGTTTGGGACTGATTGCTATTTTGGGTACTCATGAGCTCGGTCATTACTTCGTTGCCCTTGGTCACAAAATAAAGACGACCTTACCCTATTTCATCCCCTTGCCCTTTTTTCTAGGTACTTTTGGAGCTTTTATTCAGATGCGCTCTAGCGTGCCCAATCGCCGCGCTCTTTTTGATGTAGCTATTGCCGGTCCAATTGCAGGCTTTATTGTGACAATTCCCCTACTTATTTGGGGTTTATCGCTTTCTACAACAGTAGCCCAATCAAGCCAAAGCAATCTTTTAGATTTTCAAGCGCTTGATCCACGCTTTTCCTTTCTACTGTCTCTGCTAAGTAAGCTAGCTATGGGTTCTAGTTTAACTGTTGGAAAATCAATCTTAATGCATCCTCTAGCTATTGCCGGCTATATTGGCTTGATCATTACAGCTTTAAACCTCTTACCAGTAGGGCAGTTAGATGGAGGGCATATAGTCCATGCTATGTATGGGCAAAGAACAGCTATTGTTATTGGGCAAATTACCAGAATTTTGGTTTTTCTTTTGGCTTTGTCTCGTAGCGATCTGCTGCTGTGGGCTATCTTGCTATTTTTCTTTCCTTTGGTGGATCAGCCAGCGCTCAATGATGTCTCAGAATTAGATAATGGTAGAGATATTTTAGGACTATTAGCCCTAGGGTTACTTATAATCATTCTGCTGCCTGTTCCTACAGCATTTGCACATTGGTTAAATATCTAAATTCAAATCACTTGAAGATAAAATAGCAGTTCTAGAATATTGCGTATGTAACAACTTGATATTGAGCACCGGTTGAGGTGGTGAATAAGGTAGATGTTCAGGCCATTCAATAGCCATTAAGCCCAGATCCATCTCTACCCCATCCCAGTAGCTCTCGAGATTGAGATCTATTACTTGTTCAGGGTTTAAGCGATAGAGATCTAAATGGTAGAGGGGAATATACCCATCTAGATATTCACAGATCAAGGTAAAAGTAGGACTGAGAATAGTTTCGCTGATTCCCAGAGCTTGGGCAATTCCCTGCACGAGAGTTGTCTTGCCACTGCCAAGATCTCCTTCTAGCAGTAGCACAGTTCCGGCAGTTAAATTAGCTCCTAAATATCTGCCCAGTTCAATTGTGGCTTGAGCGTCTGATAAATGTATTGATTTGTGCAATTTTGCTCCGCAATTTCTATGAATTTACCCCTGCTGAGTATCTGTATTCCAGCCTATAATCGGCCAATCTGGCTTAAAAGAGCAATTCTCTCCATTATCGAGCAGCATTCTAGTAAAGAGATTGAGTTGATTATTTCTGATGATTCAACAGATCTGCAATCTCAACAAGTAGTTAACAACATTTTGTCAAATTGGCCAGGACAATGGCAATACTTCCATAACATCAATAATTTGGGCATGGCCCAAAATTGGAATCAAGCCATCACAATGGCTACTGGTAGTTATATTTTGCTCTTGCATGATGATGATTTTCTATATCCTAATTCCCTGCAAGCAATCATCTCAACTCTCAAAAGCCAAGAAAATTTGGTATTTTTATTTGGCGTAAAGGTGGTAAACGAACATGAACAAATCCTTAAATTTCAACGTTCAAGAGGCTATCTTCCTCCTAAAGCGGCATTAATCAAAGTACTCAGTAATTCTTCTTTTGTCAGGTTTCCAGCTATCGTTGTTGCCAAGAGCGCATTTGAAACTGTGGGTTTATTTAAAGAGAGCTTAGCTGAACCGGCAGATTTGGAAATGTGGCTCAGGCTATTTAGTAAATATGGTGTTTTTTGCTCAGATCAGATAACCTGCGCCTATACAGTGCATTCTCAAGCCCTGACAATGGGTATATTCAAGGAAAAAACAATAGATACAATATTATCTATCTTTGAGCAAGCATCAGCTTATTTGAGCCCCGAGCAATTGGCACAATGCCAAAAAAGATTCTTTCACCAGTTCATCTTGGCCGGCGCTTTTAGAATGTTACGTAGAGGTCAAATAAGACAATTTAGAGAAATATTGCAACTATTTGAACTTGCTCAATTGCAGCATATAAAATCAAATTGCTTTTTTTTGACTAGGCTGGGCGGTTAAGAGAATCGGTATCAGAAAGAGAAAGATCTAAATCTTTGCGCTGTTCTACTTGGGCTAAAAAATAACCTGTCATCATAGCCGAAGCCAATAGATTGGCTAAATCATCTCTATCGGTAGTTATCTGGACATTAAAATTTTCACCAGGCAGGGTGCCCAAAAGACCAGCAACATTTTGTGAGATTATCTGCTTAATATCTTGGCTGGCTGATTGGGCAATACGAGCTAGGATATCAGGATGCTGCTTTTGTATATATTTGATTAATGTATTATTTTGTTGCTCAGATGTCGTGGAAATGAACTGAAAATCAAAAGCCATCAATTAACACCAGAAAAATAAGTAGAGAGGGCATACACACCCTCTCTATACTCTAGCAGAATCCTATTGATAGCGGATGCCAGCTTCTCTCATTCTGCTGATTGCCTGATGGATTTTTTCTTGCGAGACCGTAAGGGCGATTCGGAAAAACCCTTCTCCAGCAGCGCCATAACCGTTACCTGGCGGAACAAGTATGCCACATTTTTCCAATAAGAGAGTGACAAATTCGGTTGAACTGTAGCCAGAGGGAACCGGCGCCCAGATATAGAGGGTCGCTTTGGGAGCTTCCAAGGGCCATCCCAGAGATTTGAGTCCTTCTACTATCAGATCACGGCGCTGGCCATAGACAGACATTAAAGCTTGAAGATCGCTCTCAGTAGTTTGAAAGCCAGCAATAGCAGCCCTTTGGATAGCTTTAAAAATGCCTGAATCTACATTGGTTTTTACTTGACCTAAGGCTTTGATTCCTGTAGCGTTACCAGCTACAAAACCTACTCGCCAGCCTGTCATATTGTAAGACTTAGAAAGACTATGAAATTCTATAGCTACATCTTTAGCTCCAGGGACCTCCAGCACACTAGGTGGTCTGTAGCCATCATAGGCCATCTCAGAATAAGCATGGTCATGACATAGCAAAATCTCATACTTGCGACAAAATTCGACCATTTTCTGCAAATCATCCAAAGTAGCAATACCACCAGTAGGATTATTGGGATAGTTAATCCAAAATAACTTGGCTTTTTTGGCTATTTCCTCCGGGATGGCATCGAGATCTGGTAAGAAGCCATTTTTGGCCAGCAGTGGCATTGTGTAATATTCACCACCAGCAAAAATAGTAGAAGTGCGGTACACGGGATAGCCGGGATCGGGGATTAACGTATAGTCGCCAGCTTCAACAAAGGCCAAAAATGTATTGTGAATAGCCTCTTTAGAGCCAATAGAAGAGACTATTTCAGTATCGCAATTGAGTCCTTTGACATTGAAACGGCGCTCCATCCAGTCAGCAGCAGCTTGGCGGTACTCCTTGGTTCCTTGGTAAGGAGGATAGTTGTGGGTCGAGGGATCATCTATAGCCTGATGCATGGCTTGGACAATATGAGCTGGGGTTGGTTGATCTGGATCACCGACACCCATGTTGATAATGTCAATACCTTTGGCTGCTACTTCATCTCTTTTGCGATCTAACTCGGCAAACAAATAGGGAGGAATTTTATCTAGACGTTTAGCTGGTTGCATAGTGCTTAACTTTTAAAAAACCAATACTACACTTTAGCAAAGTGTGGCTCGGGTGCAAAGAAAATTTAAGGAAGGTAACCAAATTAACCTTTTTTAAAAAAACTTTACGCTAGCATGGAGTCCTTAAATCACCTGATTTTTGCGTCCAACTTGTAGTGATATCTCCACAAATCTGGAGTTATATCTCTTACACTTGAGGGTATCCTACTATGAGATGACATAGTCCAAAGTATAAAACGAAATTTTACTCCTCTATCTGTTAAAACCATAAAAATATAGGAGATATCAGCAGAATGACCAAAGAAACTTCCCTAATACCTTTTAAAGCAAAGGGAAATATAACCGCAGCTAATATTGAAAGTTTTCGCTCTAGACTACATAATGAGCTTGATATTTTCCCTGGTTCAATGTTTTTGATGGATATGTCAGAGGTTATTCTTCTTGACAGCGCAGGCTTGATGGCAATAGTTGGAGCTTTTCAGATTGCTCAACAAAGAGGTAAACGTTTTGTGATCTGCGCGGCAGCAGATTCAGTTAGAATCATTTTTGAATTAGTAAAACTCGATGAGATCATAGAGATTTATCCGGATTATGACAATTTTCTCTTAGCTGCGGCTTGAGCGCTATAGTAGAGAGAGTTTCTTGTTTTTTGGGGAATTTCTCACTGTGTCTTCTCCTAGCGATTTAATCACAGCTCATATTCAAAAGCCTGCTCGTTATCTTGGCAATGAAAGGGGCGCTGCACGTAAAGATTGGTCAAGTGCTAATGTGCGCTGGGTGTTGACTTACCCTGAGGTCTATGAGTTGGGGGCTTCTAATCTTGGGCATATCATTCTCTACAATATTCTCAATGCCCAGCCCAGACAACTTTGTGATCGCACCTATCTTCCTGGAAGCGATCTAGCTCAAATTCTCAAACAAAAAAATATTCCTCTTTTTGCCCTAGAATCAAAGCGCAGCTTGCTAGATTTTGATATTCTCGGTTTTAGCCTCAGTTATGAACTAGGTGCTACTAATATACTAGAGATGTTGTCACTAGCTCAAATTCCTTTGACTTGGCAGCAAAGAAATCAAGGCAATTATCCTTTGGTTTTTGCTGGAGGGGGAAGCGCAACTTCTAATCCTGAGCCCTATGCTGATTTTTTTGATTTCTTTGCTCTAGGCGATGGCGAAGAGCTCTTGCCAGAGATAGGCTTGGTATTAGAGCAGGGTAAAAAAGATCAACTCTCGAAAGAGGAGCTTTTACTGGATTTAGCTCAAGTTCCAGGAGTCTATGTACCGCGCTTTTATGCCATTGGCGAGCAAGGAGCGGTTTTACCCATCCGGCAAGACGTTCCAGAGAGAATTCTCAGACGGGTTGCCACCCCTATACCCCAATATTCTATTGGGCTAGTACCTTTTGTAGAGACCGTACATGATCGACTGACTATTGAGATTAGAAGAGGCTGCACCAGGGGTTGTCGTTTCTGCCAGCCGGGCATGTTGACCAGGCCAGCTCATGACGTAGAGCCTGAAAAAGTAATTGAGACAGTAGAAAAGGGAATGAGAGCTACAGGCTACAATGAATTTTCCCTACTCTCACTTAGCTGTTCGGACTATCTCTCATTGCCTGCTGTAGGTACTGAAATTAGAAATCGTCTCCGGCAGGAGAATATCACTCTAACTTTACCTAGCCAAAGGGTAGATCGTTTTGATGAAAATATTGCCAATGTAATTGGTGGTAGCCGCCAAGGGGGGCTAACATTTGCTCCTGAAGCCGGTACCCAAAGACTGCGCGATATCATCAACAAAGGACTAACCAATGAAGAGCTCCTGCGAGGAATTAAGACTGCTCTAGAGCAGGGTTGGGATAGAATCAAGCTTTATTTCATGATTGGCTTACCTGGTGAGAGCGACCAAGATGTTCTTGGTATAGCAGAAACCATAGATTGGCTCAAAAGAGAATGCCGCAAACAAGGCCAAAGAAGATTACAATTTACGCTGACTATCTCTAACTTCACCCCTAAACCACATACTCCTTTTCAATGGCATTCGGTCTCGACAGCAGAATTTATTCGCAAACAGGATCTGCTGCGCCAAGCTTTCAAAAACCTCAGAGACGTTAAGGTCAACTATACAGATGTGCGCATCTCGGCGATGGAAGAGTTTGTCGGCAGAGGGGATCGTAGCCTGGCGCCTGTGGTTCGCCGCGCTTGGGAATTAGGAGCTGGGATGGATTCCTGGTGGGAAAACTTACCTCAAGCTTATGGAGCTTGGCAGCAAGCTATTGAAGAAGCTGGTTTGAGCTGGAAATATCGCGAAGTTCTCCAAGGGCAATGGAATATGTTAGAAAAACCCCTGCCTTGGGATCACATCAACAGCGGAATCTCAAAACAATGGCTCAAAGAAGATCTCCAAAAGGCTCTAAGCGCTACTACAGTGGCAGATTGCTCCTTTGATGGCTGTTCTCACTGCGGGGTATGTGGTCCAGATTTTGGACACAATATAGTAATAGAGCCTCCAGCAATACCAGCTTTTGCTGGAACTTTTCAACCCAATCAAACCAGGGCGCAAAGATTAAGAGTTTACTTTGGCAAACTAGGGGATATGTCCCTAGTAAGTCACCTAGACTTAGTACGTCTTTTTGATAGGCTGATGCGGCGAGCTGCTATTCCTATTTCTTTTACTGGAGGGTTTCATCCAGGTCCTCGTATTTCTATTGCCAACGCCTTGCCTCTTGGCGCTACTAGCAATGGTGAAATTGTCGAGTTTGAACTCACTGAAGTTATGGAAATAGAAGAGTTTAAAAGACGCTTGTCTTGTGAAATCCCTATCTATCGAGTTGAGCAAATACCCCTTGATCACCCTTCGGCTGCCAGTTTACTGCAAAGGGCGCAATATATCCTGACTTTCGATAATTCAAAAGGTACAACTCAAGCTCAATGGTTAGAATGGATAGGCGAAATTCTCAACAAAGAGGAGTTTTTCAGAGAAAAAACAACCAAATCAGGTAAAAAAGCTACCATAGATCTGCGATCTCTTTTACATTCTCTTTCTTTAGAGAACTTTCAAGAATCAGAAGTGGTTTTATCTTACGAGGGCAGCTGCTGCAATGATGGCAGACAGCTCAATAGTGCTCATATGGTATGGCTCCTGGAGCAAGTATCAAATCAGCAATTGGAGCTTAAAAATATTCATCGTCAGGCTTTGGTTTTGGACTAGGAGTAGTATTCCTTGGCAATTAACTTAGCAGACCAAACTCCACCTAAAAAACCAAATAGATGTCCCTGCCAGGATACATGAGGATCAAGGGGTAGAATTCCCCAGATGGCTCCGCCATAGAGAAAAATTACTAATAAAGATAGAGAAATAGATGCCAGATTGCGCTGAAAATAACCACGCAAGATCAAAAACCCTAAATAGCCAAAAATTAGAATACTCGCTCCAATATGAATACTATTGGCCGGGGCAAAAAACCATATACCCAGTCCACCAACTAACATAGACAGTACTGTAACTGTAAAAAAATCGCTGGTTTCCTGCAACATTACCAACCAGCCCAAGACGATAAAAATGGGAGTATTAGCTAACAAATGGCCCCAACTACCATGGATAAAAGGAGCAAATAAAATCCCTCTTAGTCCAATTAGAGAGTGGGGGATTATTCCAAATTCTAGTAAAGCTCCCCGAAATACAAAAAAATTGAGGCTCTGGACTGACCAAAAAATTAGCGTGAATATCGCCAAGATAATTATCTGATTTTGCAGTGTTTTACTAATTGATTTTTTATTCATATTCTTTAACAGTACTTTGGAGTATTTTTAGTTGCTCCTCTATTTGTTTGCTCTTTAATAATTCATTAGCCATTGTTAACCCCTCTTCTATACTCTGGCAAATTTGCAAACGCCATAGATAAAAGCCAGCATTGAAAATAGCCGATTCCCACAAATCTCCATCTTGCTGGTAAATTACCTTTTTGATCTGCTCAAGGGCATATTCTGGGGATTTGAGCTCTACATCAGCTCGAGAAAAACCAAAATCGCTGGCATTTAGAATACATCTTTCCAATGCAGTTGTTTTAGATAAATTTCCTAATCCTATTATGGCAGGCCTGCTCATTGGTAGATCTATGCTACCTTCAAGTCCTTTACAGGTTGTGTAGGAATCTGTTCTAAGCGCAAGTAACTGTTCAAAAATTTTTTCTGTTGGTGGATGTACAAATCCAGCTAGGATATGTGCTGGGCCTTGGTATGGTGACCAAGCCAGCTCAACGGTGGCAAAAGGCGGTCTTTTGCCAATTTCATCTCTATATTTGACTAAGCTATGAGCTTGAGGGAAATGCACCGGAATATATACAAGAGCTAAATGAGCCTTTTGAAAGACCTTTTGGGTTTGCTGTATTGTCAGATTGCTAAAGTCAACCCCAAGCTGTTGCCATATTTTGACTAAAGGCGTCCCATATTTGGTGGGCATGGCATCACCCCCATGTAGAATAACCCCAATTCCTGCACTAGCTAAAATTAGTGCTGTAATGGGGGTAACTGGAACTGTGCGGGTACGGCCATCATAAGGATTGCCAATTACTACAACTTTTCCTTCTACTGTTTCTAGTCTTTCCCCCAAACTATCATAGGCTTCTAAAATACCGACAAGTTCATCAACTGTCGGGCGTTTGATCCGATGGGCAATCATAAAAGCTCCAATTTGGGCTGGGGTTGCTTGACCTTCTAGTATTAATTTAGTAGCTTTGAACGCTTCTTCGGTAGATAAATTCTTGCTAGTATGTGGCCCACCTCCAATTTTTTGGAGTAATTCTCGCAATTGTTGACTCATCAGGATCCGGCTTTTGTTGACTAATGCTAAGATAGCCTAAGTTGGTAATAGAAGCAAAATAATATCATGGTACAAGCTCTACCAGGTCTGCAGGATAGAACATTGGCTCTTTTGGCGATTGATTTAATCAAGCAAACCGGCTGTGAATATGGAGAAATTCGTCTCTGTCAATATCGCACACAACGCCTGGGCGCTAGAGATCGCTCTGTTAAAAATCTTTCTGATAATTTGAGCTCTGGTTTTGGTGTAAGAGTTCTCTGGAATGGAGCTTGGGGCTTTGCTGCTAGTTATCTTAAAACTCCCCAGGAAATTGAACGGATAACAGCACTAGCAGTAGAAATTGCCAAAGCTAGTCATCTTTCGCAAAAAAATCCTATTCGCCTAGTTCCAGTAGAAACCTATCAAGATACTTATACTACACCAATTGAGATAGATCCCTTTGATGTTCCTTTAGATCACAAAATAGAACTGCTACTTGCTCTCAATGAAGGTCTATTGAAATACGAAGACCAAGGAGTCAAAAAAGCTTTTTCTTTTTTAAATTTTGCTCGTGAAGAGAAAATCTTTGCCTCTAGTGAGGGATCATTTATTGAACAGACTATCTACCGTAGTTATCCAGGCTTTGGCTGCACTGTCGTAGCTCAAGGTGATGTTCAAAGTCGCAGTTATGAACGCCCTCCTCTTAATATTGGCTATGAATATATCGATCAAGAAGATCTTTTATCAAATGTAGATCGTGTGGCTCAAGAAGCTATTGAGAAAGCTCATGCCCCAATTGGTCCGGATAATTGCCAAACTAACTTGATCCTCAAACCAAGTAATCTCTATTTAACAATTCATGAATCAGTCGGACATCCTACGGAACTAGATCGAGTCTATGGCTATGAGGCAAATTTTGCAGGCACCAGTTTTGCTACTACGGATCAATTAGGATTGCTCCGCTACGGGGCTCCTTGGATTAATTTTATAGCTGAGCGCACCCAAAACCATGGGCGCAGTACAGTTGGCTATGATGATGAGGGAGTTAAGGCAGATTCTTGGTACTTGGTTAAAGATGGCCTGTTGGTAGATTACTTGACAGATAGAGAAACCGCTTATCGTCTAGGTAGATCTACTAGTAATGGCTGCTCTTATGCCGATAGTTGGTCTAGTGTGCCTATGGTGCGTATTCCCAATCTGGGATTAAAGCCTGGAGATTATGGCGCCCAACATACCGCCACTTTAGAAGAAATGATTAATGATACTAAAGATGGAATATTAATTGATGGTATTGGCAGCTTCTCGATTGACCAGCAGCGCCGCAATTTTCAATTTGGGGGCGATGCCTTTTGGCAAATTAAAAACGGGAAAATAACCGGAATGCTCAAGAACGTCACCTACCATTCGATGACTACAGAGTTTTGGAATAGTATCGACGCTCTTGGTCCCGAATCATCCAAAGAGCAGTATGGTACTGATATCTGTGGCAAGGGTGAACCTATGCAAGTTGCTCAGATGACCCATACCTGCGTTCCTGTAAGAGCAAGAAACATCCAAATTAGAAGTAGCTAAAAATTCGCTCTATAAGTTGAGGTAATTGGCTTCTTCTTGCAACTGTTGAACTAATTTGTTGTTTCCTTGGTTGCGAGCTGCCTCGATTCTGCGCTTTAAGATATTGCGCAGGTTATCGCGGTGTGCTTTATTTGTATTGTTAATTGAGCTTAAGTCAATTTTATTCATTTGGTGCTTTTCTCTTGTTGCTTTAGTAAAAATCATGCCAGTTCAAGGACCATTCTATCATCATGGTGAATAAAACTGTAGCTTGTGCTACCGAAATTTAATAAAAATTATGAAACTTCAAGCAAGTGTAGTTCTTTTGAGTGACTTTGGACTGGTTGATGCCTATGTAGGGATACTTAAAGGGGTGCTCAAAACTATCAATCCAACTTTAGATATCATAGATTTGACTCATGATATACCGCCACAAAATATAGTTGCAGCCAACTATTGCTTAGCAGCTGCCTTGCCCTATTTTCCTGAGGGGACAATTTACTTGGCAATTGTTGATCCTGGAGTGGGGAGTTCTCGCAGGGCTCTGGCTATAAAATTTGAAAGAGGCTATTTGATAGGCCCTGACAATGGACTTTTTAGTAGACTATTTAAGAATTATTGTATTGAGCAGATCCGAGAACTAGACAACCCAAAATACTGGAGAGTAAGTAATCCTAGTCAGACTTTCCATGGCCGGGATATTTTTGCTTCTGTTGCAGGATATCTCTCTAGGGGCGTAGATTTTGCGGATTTAGGAAGATTGCTATCTGCTGATGATTTGACTTATCTACCTAGTTCAACATACCAAATTCAGGGAAAGACAATAATTGGTTCAATTCAATACATAGATCATTTTGGCAATCTAATTAGTAACATTCCATCAGAAATCTTAGCTGAGCGTCAATGGTCAGTATCAATTAAAGGAAAAGAGATAGCTTATAGGCAAAACTATAGCCAAGTAAAAAAAGGAGAAACAATTGCCCTAATCAATAGTGAAAAATATCTAGAAATAGCCATCAACCAGGGAAATGCCCAGAAAACCTTACAAGTTGACTATGGGGAAACCGTAATAGTTTATTAAAAGAAGAGGCTATGATCAAGATGGAAACCAAACAGGAGAATTCTAATGGATAGCAACCAATGGCTTAGACAAATTGTTTTGATGGGAATTGGGACTACATCTGTAGTAGCAGAAACTTTAAAAGAAGTCAGTGAACAGTGGGTTAAAGACGGTAAAATCAATTCAGATCAAGCCAAGATTTTTGTCGATGACTTGATGGATAAAATCAAAACTGAACAGGGTAACTTTGAAGGCAATTTAGATAGGCAAATGCGCAATCTACTCCAGGATCTTGGGGTTCCTCGACAGTCTGAAATGGATGAACTGCGTGGAAGAATTGACCGTTTGGAAAGGCAAGTTCGTGATTTGGAAGGTAAGCTTTGGCGTTAAAAATTTAGGAAACCGTAATGAAAGAAGTCTTTATCAGTTTAGGTGTTATAGTTGGATGTGGTTTATTGCTACTGCTAATCAATATCTCTAAACCTAATAATCAAACTGCAGCTTTATCAAGTGAGCTAGTTGCTCAGAATTTTACTAATCAAGAAACAAAAACTATGGATCTTTCAAATGCTGTGACAACACCTTCGGGATTAAAATATATCGATATTAAACCAGGAGATGGTGCTAGTCCAGAAACAGGGCAACTGGTCACCGTTCACTATACTGGTACCTTGGAAAACGGCAACAAATTTGATAGCTCCCGCGATAGGGGCCAACCTTTCACTTTTGAAATTGGAGTTGGACAGGTGATCAAAGGATGGGATGAAGGAGTCTCCAGCATGAAAATTGGTGGACGCAGAACCCTAATTATCCCCCCAGAACTTGGCTATGGAGCCAGAGGAGCTGGTGGGGTTATTCCTCCCAATGCTACTTTGATCTTTGATGTAGAACTTCTTTCTATTAGTTAATATATATAGCCCTGTTTTATATTTAATCAGGGTTATATATTTAAGGAAGAAGATTATTGCGAACTAGCTCTGTAGGTGATTTGACACTTTTAAGTATGTAGATAGCCTTTTCGTACTGGGGATCAGCTTTGGTTCCCACTAGATTGGGGTCGTTTTGCAGAGCTGATTTTTGCTCACTAGTAAGACTTACAGAGATATCAGGTGCGATTCCCTTGTGGTTAATATCAGTACCGCTTGGTGGGTAGTAGCGCGCTACAGTCACAGCCAGCCCAGAACCATCAGAGAGAGTATGAACAGACTGTACTGTGCCCTTTCCATAGGTCGTGGTACCTACTACTATTGCCCTTTTATTTTCTTTGAGGGCTCCTGTTAAAATTTCACTAGCACTGGCTGAACCCTCATTTACCAAAACAATTAGAGGTAGATCTGTAATAGAAGTACCATTGGCTGTGAATTTTTTATCGCCGCCTATTCTATCTACCGTACTGACTATTCCTCCTTGATTCATCCAAAGACGGGCAATGTCCACACTGGCAAAAAGCAGTCCACCTGGATTGCCTCTTAGATCTAATACAAAAGCTGTTACTTTCTGTTTAGAGAGATCTTTGATGGCTTCTTTCATCTGTTGACCGGCATGTGAACTAAACTCATCTAGTTTGATATAGCCAACTTTTAGTTGATCTTCTTTCTTGAGAGTGTAGGTAACATTGGGCAATTCGATTTTTGCTCTAGTCAGGGTTAGGCTGAATATTCCCTTATCAGCTCTGGCAACTTCTAGATTAATAGTACTGCCATTTTCTCCCTGAATCTCTTTATAAGCATCCTCCATACTCATCAAAGCTGTCGGCTTGCCATTAATTCTTACTAGACGATCGCCAGCTTTAATTCCGGCTTTGGCAGCAGGTGAATTCTTGATTGCATCAACAATATAGAGATCTTTTCTAATCGGTTCAATCGATATTTTCACTCCAATTCCAGACATTTCACCTGAGGTTTCATCCGTTAGTTGGGTAAACTCTTCCGGTGGAAGAAAACGAGTATATGGATCTCCCAAGTCTTTTAAAGCTGAGCGAATTGATAGATAGGCTTCTTTAGAATTTTCGTAGGAATGCTGCAGCAGTTCTTGTCGTTTGGCCAGCCAATCGACCTGGTTAAACTGACGATCTACAAACTGATCATTAACCAGTTGCCAAACCTCATCTATAATAGCTTTTGGATTATCCTCTAAAGGAGAAGCGGCTAAAGGCAAGTTCAATAATTGCAATCCCAGACCTGTTAGGGCAATTATCGCTGCCGTCTTTTGTAAAAAATTTCGACTCTTAAGCTGGGCAAAGTGACGGCGGTAATTAGAGTTATTTTTCATAAAGCTGTGACAGAAAGTGGAGTGTGTGGCCGCTCTAAGGGATGATCTATGCGCCAAGATGAAAATATTCTTTCGATAATTCTAATCATATCCCTTTGTCCAAAAAATCGAGTAAAACTTCTTTAACAAATGGCACAAAAGGATAAACTTGCTTGCCAATAGGAGAATAATGCTCTCCGGTTTCTATAGTGGCTCTATCAACTAGGGCAAAGTCCATGCCCTCTCCCAAAACGATCAGATCTGTTGATATATTCAGTGGAGCTGAAAATACATGCCGAATCCTACCTTCAAGTTCATAGACACGAAAAGATTTAAGTCCATCTATCTCAATACCGATTTCTTCTTTTAATTCTCTTTTTACTGTTTGGCTGGGAGTTTCATGTTCCTCCATATGCCCACCAAAAAGTCCCCAATGATTAGGATAGACAATTCCAGGGGTATCATCTCGCAATTGGATGAGGAATTGCCCTTGGGTATTATAGAGAATTGCCAGGGTAACAGATACAAGCATAGTGTTTATTCTAGGGTAATAAGCCCAAGTTCATTTAAAACCAATAATGTAGCCTTTTGCTTTGCTACTTTTTTACTGTTAGCTTGATAAGTTTGCATAATTATCTTGTCTTCTCTATCTTTAACTACTACAGTACATTCCCATTCACCATTTTTAGCGGTAAAGTCATACTTGGGAGCTTTAAGTTTATTTTTTATTAAAAACTCATTCAATTGACCTATTGGATTTTCTATTTCTTCTGGTAAATTTATAGATTCTTTTTCTGGTTTTTCTTGCTCTATTTCTCTTTGTTTAAAATCCACTAATTCTTTTTTTAGATAGCTTTCTAGCCAAGCATAACAAGCCTTATGTTTAGCAATTAATTTACTTCTATCTTTACCAGGCTTTGGACTAGTTAAATTTTGAAATATTGTCCAGACAGCATAGCCACCACCTTCTGAAAAAAGTTCTTGCTCTACAAACTCCAAATCAGACTGTTTTAATTGTGATGCTATGGTTAAACATTGGGTAACTAGATTAGAATTATTGGCTAAAAATTCCATAATAACTTCAATTGTATTTTCTTTATCCTGATAATCAAAAAAAGTTAAATAATAATAATCTAAAGGCTTAAGAAGATGATTTTTTAGCCTAGTCAATACCTCGTTTTGAATGTTTTTTATACCTTCTTTCTGTAGTGAATATTTGATGATTTCTGAAAATTCTTTGTCTGAAAATTGATTAAAGCTTGTGTTTTTTGAGATCAAACTTTGCAGTTTATGTTCATTCTTTTGGGCAAAAAATTCTTCTTTTTCAATTTTACTATCTAGTTTGTAATTGTTAATTCTTTTGCAAATATTAGTTAGCTCTTCTAGTGAATAGGGAGATTCTATTTGCTCGATTATGACTGCTTTCAAAATACGATGGTTGATATAATCAGCAACTCTTCTGATTGGACTGGTAAAATGCGTGTAGCTGCTGAGTGCCAGAGCAAAATGTCCAAGCACATAAGGCTCATAATCTGCCGGATTTAACCAACTTTGTAACTTTTTGCGCATTAATTCGGGTATACCTAAAGATAGAAGAGCTTCTCCCATTGTTTTTTGCCCAGGAGCAATGGCCGAGGCAATTTGATTACGATAGATAATCGGTAATTTATGCTCTTCAGCTAAATTGGCAACTGCTCCATTAGCCAAAATCATGAACTCTTGAATTATCTGCTGCGATTTGTATTTGATTGTCTCAATCAATCCTTCTTCATTGAGGTATAGGCCTGCTTGATAAGTTCCGCCTATTGCTCCAGTGCTTGAGCGTTTATAGTTTAATTTTTGCGACCAGGCATCACAGTTGCGCAAGAAAATAAAAAAGGGCGAGGATGGATCATTTAAGTCGTTATCTGCCTGATTGTAAGTATATTGCTTTATGTTCTTTAATAGAGTTAGTTTTAAGCTTGTTTGGCTAATTTGAGCATCAGAACCAATCAGTACTTCAATTGTAATAGCGGGCTTGATTTTGCCTTCTAAAAGACTGATTTTGTTTTCAGAGAGAATATGCGGCATCATTGGGTCGTTGCCATGCTTGAGATAGAGAGTTTCAATGCGCTCCAAAATCATCTGATCTAATTGGCTATAGATAGGTACAAAAGAGGTAGGATCTGCAATATGTATCGAAATTAGAGCATTTTGTCCTTTGGGCTCTAACCAAATGGCATCATCTAGATCGCGCGAACCATCAGCATCGATAGTGATGCCCATTACTTGTTCTCTATATTGTTTTGAGTTAAAAGAAAGATTTTCAGCCTGTTGAATGATCGATGTGGAAAAAGGCTTTCTTTTTATTGCGCTGTTGATATGCATTTGAGGTCTCAATATTGCTCAGACTATCAACGCTTACGTACTAAAAAACAAGCTTGAGTTAACTCTAAATATTCCTGTGGCATAGAACGAAATGGTTCTGCAAATGATTTTCTCAACTGTTGATCTATCGACAGATTTCCATATTTGTTTATCTCCAAAATATCAAAACCATGACGATCAAAGATTTCAATGAAACTCATAGGACGGATCCGATTTGATACATGTACTATTTTGTCTGTGGTGTCAATTCTTAGAAACTCGAGAGGATGAATACCACTATCTGAATAAATCATGTGATCTAGTCCGTCAATATTATGAACGCCATAGCCACCTGATTTTGTTATTCTAGCGAGTTCTGCAAGAGCCAAATCTATATCAGATATATGTTCTAAAAATGAAATACTAATTACAACATCTGCTTCCCCATCTTCTAAACTTGTTTGAAGAATTGATTCTTGTCGGAGATTCAAACGCTTTGAATCTTGATTTGATAAAAACCCGTTTGATAATGCTGTTAAATCAAATTCTCCAATATTATCAATAATTTCTTGACTGGTAATATTAAAATCGCAAAAAACTTTGCTTGGATTAATAATAGTTTTCCCGGCAATTTTAGCTAAATTAATAAGAGATTGTGGGAGATTTTGCGCTGGATCTAAATCAATACATATTCCTCGATGTACTCCTAGCATTAAGTACATAAAAGATAGTCCATAGGGATTGACAGAACCACAACCAACATCTACATATGTTGCTCCTTTAATTGGAAGTTTATGATTTTCCCAAAACCTATATGTAACATAAAATAGCCCCTCTAAATACTTCAAAGAAAATCTATTTTCAAAAACATTTAATGATCTTTCTAATTCTTTTTCTAAATCAGAACAAACAGCTAAAAATAAACGATTATCAAAATTCTCAGAAGAATTATTATTGTAATCTTGTAAATGAGCTAATAACTCAATCGAAAGTTCTAAAGTATTTAAATCAGAAAGCTTTTTTTCTGGAGTAAAAGAATAAGCTGGAAGAGACCCAAAAAATTCATCTATCATATGTATTGAATATTTCCATAAAAGTAACGACAATTAAATGTTTTGAGAAGGAAAACTTGGAAATCGCAAGAAGGAGCATTAATTAGCAAGTAGTACATGGTGTCTCCGCGCTCTGGTTTGTTTGCACTCTGGAAATAGAGGGGATTTATCACCAATTGTAAAATTTTAGCAAAAATCACAAAGATTCACAAAGATGTAGTAAAGTATAAGCTGGCAAGTCTTAAAATTGGTATCTGAAATGTTTTCTACAAAATTGAGCACTAAGAAGAAAGTTTGTGTAAGTCTTCTTCAATTATCATTTTTTACTGGTTTGACGGTTTTAGCCTTTGATCAATTCTCCTTTTCTACTACAAATTCAATTACAGCACTCTTGGGGCTATCACCAAGCCAAAATTCTTTTGCATTCGCTCAAAACGCTACACATGACAAAGTAGTTGATGATTTTAAGCGTAAGAATAAAAATCAAGATAGAGTCAATGCTTTAGGTGGATATTGGTATACTGCTGCTGGAGCTGGTTCCGAGGTATCACCCGCACCAAACAATTTTAAGCTAAGCGATGAAGGGGTAAATGGTAAGGGCAAATCCGCAAAACTTACGGGAAAAGTTACCAAAGGTGGTTATATAAGTATTGGAACAAGCCTCAGTAAAAATGGACAGCCTATTTCTCTTGCTCAATATAAGGGAATAGAATTTTGGGCCAAAGGTGATGGCAAAAAATATGGTATCCAACTACAAACTCCCAATGTAATTAAAGACTATAACTACTACAGTTATGTTTTTGTTGCCAAGCCACAATGGACTCATTACCAAATACCTTTTGATAAATTAACCCAACAAAATTGGGGCAAAAAGACTGTACGTGTTGCCTTAAAAGATTCTTTAAAGCAGGTATTAACAATCACATGGTATCCTCACCCCTATGGTGAACCTCGAGGATCTGTAAATTTGGCTGTTGGGGATATCAAACTAATTTACTAGAATTTCTGCACATAATTCTTTTTCATGCCAATTTTTCCTAACCCTATTATTTGTAACTCCATTTCAGAAGAGTTAATTCCGTTTTTGAAATATTGTAACGGTATTGTACTAAATACTGGCTTTGGAGTTGCAAATCTTCATCTAGGAAAAAAAACAATTAGTATTGATGTTGATCCAGGCAATGAGCCCAATGTTGTGGCTGATTTACATCAAATACCACTTATGGATGAATCAGTTGATACAGTCGTAAGTATTGAGGTTCTTAAGCATACCCGTTATGCTTGGATTGTTGCACAGGAATTTTTTAGAGTTCTAAAACCAGGTGGGTTTGGGATAATAGCCATTTCCTTTATGCAGCCTCAGCAAAATTATCCAAACGACTATATCCGCTTTACTCGTAATGGATTAGTTGAACTAATGAAGTTTGTCGGATTTGATATTGTAGAAACCAAGCAAGTCAATCATCTTGGACAGACATTAGCCTTGCTTTTATGGGAATACCTTCAGTATAATACACCTAAAAAATACAGTTGGTTTTTTTGGTCTTTTCTTATTAATCAACTATCCAAGGGGAATATTTTGGGGGAAAATAGCCCCAATACAAGTAATAAGGAATATGTAGTTGTAACAAAACCTGGTGAATTTGCCTTCGAACATAGCTACTATCTAGAAGCTTTCAATAGCTGTGATATTGAAAAATGGTTCTACCCACTATTACAATGTCCAAAAACCAAGTCTAGTCTTGTTTTTAAACAGAATCAACTCGTTTCCACTGATGGTGAATCAGTCTATGATATTCAAAATGGAAGGCCCCATATATTTACCCAGAAGGGAGAATTTAAAACTAAAAGTAATCTAATTAAAGAACAATCAAATTATTTTGCACAAGAAACAAATACAGATAATGATGACAAAATTCTTGATATTATCTTCAAATCAAAAGTAAAATCTATTTTTTACCACTCAAAGCCAAAAAAAATAGCAGTTTTACCCACACTTGAGTATGAAGGTATTTTTAAAAATGGTGGGGTTGGAACCTATTATAAAAACTTAGCCCGCAGTCTAGCTGCCAAGGGTTGGTACGTAATTGTATATTTACCCAATACTGAAGAAAAATATGCAGGAAAATCTGATTTTTTAGAGGTAAGTAATGTATTTTCTAATCAAGATCTGCAAGATATATTAGTACTTGATAAAATCCACATTTCTCTTCTTGAGGAATGTAGACAAAAAGATTGGTGGAACTACTTGAGTATTAGTAGTTTATTTTTTGTTCAAGCACTTACCAAGTATTTTCAAGATTCAAAAATCTACGTTGAGTTTCATGAGCTTTGTGGCATTGGCTATCAAACTATGCAAGCTAAGCGCTCTGGCTTATTGGGAGATAATTGCCTAGTTGCTACTACATTGCATAGTGGAATTGAATGGATTTATGAAGCCAACGAAAAATATATTCATGAGGATTTAGATGCATTCTTGAAAGCGTCTTGTTTTGAGCAATATTCCTTTGAGAATGCTGATGTTTCTTTTTTCCCTTCAAACTATCTTCAAGATAAAGTAGGGTGCTACGGGTGGAACACTGATGGTTATATTCACTTGCCAAATTACATACCTTTGAACTAATTATTTTAAATATTTATAATATAAATTGAACTCAATGGAACTAATAAACACATCTAGATTAATTAAAAATTATCAAATAAGTTTTAGAAAAGATATTTTAGATAATTTGCATCACTTAAAGCCTCCTAAAATTGCTGTTTTGGTTAGTAATGAATATGAAGGCCTTTCTAGAAACGGCGGAATTGGGACCTACTACACGGCTCTTAGTAAAAAAATGAAAGAGGCTGGATGGACTATAATCTTACTCTATTGTCAATCTGAAGAAAAGTTTCATGGTAAATCTAAAATACCTGCTTTAGACTATATTTTTTCTACTGGTGAAATATTTGATTCGTTGATTCTTCAACCAAGTCAATTGTCGATTCTTAATTGGATAAAAGAGCAAGATTTTGCCACTTGGCAAAGTCTCAGTTGCTTTTTTTATGTACAGTCTATTGCTCAAGCGTTTAAGGACTTACCAATTTATATAGAATTTCATGATATTCATGGATTTGGCTATCATACTTTTCATGCCAAGCAAGTTGGCATTTTGCCAGCAAATTGTCTAACTGCAATTACTATTCATGGCTGTTTTGAATGGGTTTTTGAAGCTGGTGATGCCACTATGACTGGAGAGGACTGGTTTTGGCGCTCTTGTTTTAGAGAACAGCAGTCGTATGAGAGAGCTGATTTGACCTTCTTTCCATCACATTACCTCAGATCTAAGGTTGAATCATATGGCTGGAATAATGCCAATGCCATACATATGCCATATTTTATACCTTTTGCCTCTGGTTAGAATTATCTTTATAAAACACATATCTCGTTAGATTTTAAATAATACGTTGGAGTAGAATTATAAATGTTATTTGAAAAAGACCTTAAAACTGTAAATCTTATTTTTTTTGGTCGACTTGAAGAGAGAAAGGGACTGCGCACATTTGTTGAAGCCATTAAGCAGCTAGATCCAATCACATTAAAAAAAATCCATATTACTTTTCTTGGTAAGGTTGTGTCTCTTTTTTCTGCAGAGTTAAAAGAGCTTAATAGTGAGCAATATATTCAGCGCGAATTTGAAAAGAGGGTTTCCTATAATATAATTTCAAATTTTTTCAGTAAACAGGCAAATGAATATATCAAATCTCTTGATCATCCAATTATCTGTCTAACTAGTCCCCAAGAAAACTTTCCAAATACAGCCTTGGAAATGGGGCAGATTCCTGCTGTTTTAGTAGTATCCGATACAGGAGGCTTTAGGGAAACATTACAACTTGTCAGACGCACATCTGGACTTTACTGGTTTAGACCTAAAGACTCATTATCCCTTGCCGAGGCCATTGAAGAGGCTATTGGAAATCATCCAGAAGAAGTGTCAGTTGTTTCAAGAGATACTTTAGAGCAAATTAACAGCGATTTATTAGACCAGAAATTAGATCATATTGAAAAAGCTTTCACTCAAATTTCTAACAAACAGCGTAATTTTAGACCAAAAATAACAATATGCTTGAATTATTATAATAACCAAGTTGGTAATTTGATTGATTGTCTTTCTAGAATTGAATCCCAATCTTATGAAAATATCGAAGTTATTGTAATAGATGATGGGTCAAAAGATGAGTATAGTAAAGAGATTTTTGAGCAAGCTGTAGAATTGTTTTATGATTATAAATTCATACGTTTAGATAAGCATATCGGTTTAGGATCTACTTTTAACCATGCTTTTGCTTTGTCGTCGGGAGACTATTGCTTATTTTTGCAACCCAATGTTTTGCTACTTCCATTTGCTATAGAGAAATTTGCTGAAGCTGCTATCAACTCAGGTGCTGATATTGTCACTTGTTCAAGAAAACAAATTGGCTCAGATTCAACAGAAAAAATAGTCTCTTTTTCAGGGGGTGCCGTACCATTACTCTTTAAATCTATCAGTTATGAAGGAGTTTGTTCTTTATTTACTCGCTCTCTCCTAGAAACATTTAGGCATTGTGAAAGTATAGATATTTCTAACCCAACATGGGAAATCATAGTAGCTGCTACTGCTACAGGAAGAAATATTGTTTATTTCCCCTATCCCCTGTATGAGTATCGAACTGAAGATATTGAGTTCTTTGATGCCAGACCAAACCTTAAAGAACAGTACTCAGTGCGACAGTATTTATCCAAAATTGCTCCTGCCGATTGGTCTTCAAGGCAGATTTATCTTTTATTGACAGCAGTCCAGCAATTGCAAAATCAACTTCATAACACCCCTTCACCAGGGGAAGTTGATTGGCTAAAGACAAGGGTACATTCTTTGGAATCAGAACTGCAGAAACTTACAGATGAATTGAGTAATTTACAAAATCCGACTAAAGTATCTGAAGCTGAAGAATTAAAAAAACTGGCTAATTCCTTAGAAAATCAAGTAAGAGCTATGGAAGTCCAAGTAGATCAAGCTAGAGGCAGAGTAACAGCTATGGAAACTAGTAAATTTTGGAAACTAAGAAAAGCTTGGTTTAAAGTTAAACGAAGAATTGGCTTACCAGATAATGAATAGTGCCCAATTTATTTATAATAAAAACTTTTAAGATTCAGTAGCTATTTTCTTAGTTTTCATTTTTTGTATTTTCTATAGATTTAATTATTTGCTTTGATAGAGCAAGTTGATTCTGAGTATCTGCTAACAATCTATTTAGTTTAATGATTGATTGACCCAGCATTTCAACGGGTATTAATATTCGTGATTGCGCACTTCTCCAACGATAGAGAATTTCACTCATTTTCAGTAAATAATTAAGATCATATTGAGTAAAATTATTGACAATAAAAAAATCAAATAATCCTCTAAATATTCTTTCTTCCATAGCCAGTAATTTTTCTGGAGGTAGATTTAATTGATCTATTAGTTCATTCCAAATCTGGCTTACCTCAGTTAAATAATACAGATCATCATATTTACAACTTTCATTATTTTGATGCCATCTAAATTTACCCAAGGTTTCCTTAATAAAACATACATCTGAGTACAAAGCCACCCTCAGCCACATATCATAATCACCAACAAAATCATATTTGGCATTAAATAATCCAGATTTTTCTAGTATACTACTGCGTAAAAATACAAAAGGACAACAAATAGGGTTATTGGCAGATACCTTATTAATTAACCAATCTCTACCAAGCTCTATAGTATCTTTCTCGTACTTTGACCAATTAGGATTAAGTTCAAAAATAACTGGATTATTTTCTCCATCAATAATTTCTATCGAAGATCCAACTAATCCAACATTTGGATACTGTTCAAAAACTTCTGTTTTGACTTCTATATTACGTGGTAGCATGACATCATCATGCCCTAGTATATTTATATAATCACCAGATGAATGTTTTATACATTGATTAAAGTTTTCAAATAATCCAATATGTTCTGGATTTTTAAAATAGCGTATTCTCTTATCTTTTTCTAGGTAGATATTAATAATTTCATCAGTATTGTCACTAGATAAATCATCACAAATAATTAATTCAAAATCTTGATAAGTTTGATTAAGTACGCTATTTATAGCTTGCTCTATAAATTTTTGTGAATTATAGGTTGGGATTCCAATAGTTACTTTTGGCATTTTAACAAGTGAACAAGTTTAATACTAAATAAGTCATTTGAGATTCATATTAATCTTAATCAATTCTAGCCTATTATTATTTTAATAGCTGTCAAAGTGAACTCACTCCAAATACCAAAACATTATGCAGCATAACGAACAATTAAATATTCTAAGCTCTAAAAATCTCGAAATTAGTTTCAATACTGATATAGTTAGTTTGTTTCATGATAGTAATGATGTCGATAAAGTTGCTGTAATCGCCACTACTGAATACGAGGGGATTTTTCGCAATGGAGGAGTGGGTACATATTGTAAAACGTTAAGCCAACAGTTACATCTTGAAGGCTGGTATGTAATCCTCCTTTTATATTACACAGAGCAGTGCTTTGCTGGAACGTCTGATTTTGTAGAAGTTAACCACATTTTTTCAACAGCAGAGACACAAAATATATTAAGTATTCAGCCAGTTCATAGAAGCACTTTATGCAATATCTCAGATGACGAGCTAAGTTACCAAAGCTACTGTGGTTTTCTTTACCTACAAGCTCTTGCTAAACAGTTTAAAAATTCTAGGATTTACATAGAGTTTTGCGAAATGCTAGGTATTGGTTATTATCCCATTAGATCAAAATATAGTAATCACTTTGGATTAAATTTTGTCATGGGTGTAACCATGCATAGTGGACAGGAATGGATATATGAAGCAAATCAATGGTACGCGCAGAAATATCCCCCCATGTGGTTTGAAAAAGTTTGCGATTATGAACAATACAGCTTTGAGAATGCAGATCTAGCCTTTTTTCCCTCCTATTATCTTAAATCGAGAGTGCAATCATATGGTTGGAAAACCAAGCATGCTCAACATATGCCTAACTTTGTGCCGATCGTCCAAAAAAATACAATAAAAGATTTGAATGTATCTAGCTCAAAAATCCCACTTGTTTTCTTTGGACGTTTAGAAATGCGCAAGGGTATATGTACATTTGTTGAAGCAATTCAAATGCTTGATGCCCAAACCCGTCAAAAAATTGAAGTATATTTTATTGGAAAAGTTGTTAAACTTGGTGCTCAAAATACAGAAGACCTTCAAAGCGACCAATACATAGAATCGCAACTTAAAGATGTAGTAGATTTTAGTATTTTAAGTACTTTATCTAGCGCTAAGGCGATTGAGTTTATCAGTAGCTTAAGCCATGCAATAGTATGCCTAGCTAGTGTGCAGGAAAATTTTCCCAATGCAGCCATGGAAATGGGACAATTGCCTTTTCCCTTAGTTATCTCAGATACAGGTGGCTTTCGTGAAACCCTATCCTGGGTTAAACGAAGTGAAGGAATTTACTGGTTTAAAACAGGATATGTAGATTCATTATCTCAAATGTTATCTAAAGCAATTGCTAGTTATCCAGAGATCTTTGAGGTAACATCCAGAGAAGATCTTCTTAAAATAAACCAAAACTTGCTAGAGCGTAAGTTATCTATTGTTGAGGATGCTTTTATTGGACAAAAAATAACTCAACAATTACAACCAAAAGTTACTATTGGTATTACTTGCTACAATTTAGGTGCATATCTGATTGAATGTCTTGCTAGTGTTGAAGCTCAAAGCTATCCAAATTTAGAAGTAATTGTGTTTGATGATGCTTCTTGCGAGCAGGAAACTCAAGAACAAATCAGACATGCTCAATCTCTTTTTCCAAATTATCAATTTATTTGCTCAGAGAGAAATTTGGGATTAGGCGGCGCTCGCAATAGATTGATTGACTTAGCCACTGGGGAATATTTTTTACCCTTAGATGCTGATAATCTTCTATTACCTTTTGCCGTGGAAAAATTTATTGATGTTGCCCAACAATCGCAAGCTATAGCTGTAATTTCCCCAATGTTGCAGTTTGGCTTAGAAAACAGAGTTCACAGCTACCATATTTGTTCTATACCTTTTCTTTTAAATAATAATAATATTGGCGATGCCTGTTCCCTTTTTTCCACTGATTTACTCAGAAAATTTAAGCATCCAGAGAGAAAAGATTGTAGTACGCATGACTGGTGTATTTTTGCTGCTGCTATCGCAACTGGGGAAAAAGTCGCGCATTATAATTATCCTCTTTATAAGTATAGAGTTCGTCCCAATTCCATGATAAAAGGGGCTTACTATCCTAAAGAGCGATACTATGTACTACAGTATTTGGCGCAAATTTCCCCACAGCAATGGTCACCCAGGCAGCTATATCTTTTAATGCGCGCAATTCAACAGCTTCAAGCGCAATCAGAATATGGTGAAAAAGAACGAGTTGCTCTGCTATCTGAGATTGACTATTTAAGCAATACTCTTGAACAATCTCAAAAATTGTCCCAGTCTATTCAAGTTATCCCTGAACAAACTCAGATTCAAACAAATCAAGAGCTAGAGCAGCTAAGGGATCAGGTTCAGGCAATGAATAGCAGTAAATTTTGGAAAATTCGCAAAGGTTGGTTTAAACTAAAGCAGATTTTAAGAATTCCTCTAAACGAGAGATATTAAATTTATCCGGAAATCCCAACCTATTATCGGCAGAAAACCGTATTCTCATTTAATGCTCATATTTTTTATCTTAAATGGTATGACAACTATCTAAAAGGTGAATTTTATGACTATCATGCTTTGGAACCCAGTTCAAGAAATCGAAATGCTGCAAAAAGATATGGATCGTTTGGTTGATGTATTGATCCCAAATACAACAGCTTTAACTCCAAAATCTCAATTTAACTTCGTCCCAGCAGCTGAAATGACCCAGAGTCAAGATGCTATCGAGCTCAAGTTAGAGATTCCCGGTCTTGAAAGTGAAAATATTGAGATTGAGGCAACTGAAAAATCTGTAACCATCAAAGGTGAGCGTAAATCAGAAAATAAAACTGAAAAAGAGAGCAGCAGCACCAAGAGTGAATTTCGCTATGGAAAGTTCAGCCGCACAATCGCCTTACCTGTACTTATAGACAATACTAATGTCACTGCAAAGTACATAAATGGAATATTGCAGCTTAATTTGCCCAAAGCCCAAGCTGAAAAACACAAGGCCGTCAAAGTAGCAGTTGCCTAATTGAGATCAACCTGAGGAGGATTTTTTCCCTCTTCAGGTCTTGTTAATTAAATCACAAATAATCTCACCCATATCATCCCAGGTATAGCTGCGTAGCTCTTTAGAGAATTGAGATACTTGGTATTGATATATATTTTTATTGCCAGACCATTTGGCTATTCGCGCTGCCAAGTCAAATGAATCATCAGGATCTGGTAGAAGAAGATCTTCAAGTTGAGGAGGATAGCGCTCTGCTACTCCTGCGCTAGATGTAACTATAGCGGGCAGCTCACAACAGAGAGCTTCATGAACGCCCAAGCCATAAGCTTCATAGCGAGTAGGCGAAACCAAACAATCCGAAGCTCTTAGCAGATCTGGAACATCGCTCCGAAAACCTAAAAAGTTAATACCTGCAATCTGTTCATCTTTTATTCGTCTGCGCCATTTATCTAACTCAGCGCCTACTCCAACTACCATAAGCTGAGCATTCCAATTAGGTCCTTGAGAAAGTCGCTGCCAAGCTTCAAGGACTGTATCAAATCCTTTGCGACGATCACCTAGCGCTCCAATAAAAATAATGATATCTTGATCCAAAGGCCAACCCAGTTGCTGACGAAGCTTTTGCTTATCTTGTCTTGAAGCTGGATAAAATTCTTGTGGATCATTGCCATAGTATACTACATGGACTTTTTCTGGCGGAATCATCAGCTTTTGGATTAGATCTTGCTTGGTGCGATGCGAATTGGCAATGATCAAATTGGCTATTGCCAGGGATGTTTGTTCTTCTCGAAGGGCAATCTGATGAAAGATAAAGGTTTTTAGTTTACGCAATAACCCAACCTGGCTCACTGGTTGATGAGACTTGTGGACATAATGAACCCAGTTTATATCACCCCATTGACAATTGCCACCATTAACTACAACCCTTGCCCCTTGGGCAGAGAGTTCTTGGGCAATCTGATAACCCTTACGGTTGATAAATGGTTCACCAAGAAATCGAGAATCGAGTATTAATGGTACTTTATGAATCTTGACGTTAGAAAACTTCGATAGCTCATCAACTACTCTATGGGCTACTAGATGTAAAATTTCTCCCTTCCTTGCCAGATAATCGGCCAAGGCAAAATTAGCCCTGTCCATACCACCAGTTTTGACAAAATCACTGGCAATGATTAGATAAGACTTTCCGGGCAGATTCATAAATCTTCAAACACTTGGAATTTCCTAGCAAAGCAGAAAGGGAGATAATTTCAGACAGAGAATAGTTATAATTTTAACCTTGAAATATCATAACCGTACATTTTGCTTATACGTGTATAGTTTAGTTTTTATAATACAATATTATGTAACACAATAAGCTAAAGTCCGAAAACGATCAAATTATCAACTGGATTAACGGTAATTCTAGACTCTACATTTAGTCTTTTTATAAAGATAATTTGCTAATACTGAGCAGGCTCTAGCTAATTTCGAATTTATGAATGTTTTACTTAATGGGTAGTTTTGCCTAATCTTCTTTGTAAGGGTTATTAGATAAACCTAATTAATTACCCCATTACTCTCTTCAAATTGAGTAAAAAACCAGGCAAGACATCTTCACCTGATAATTGAGTAGGATTTTCTAGGATTTCTACTGATTGACCTTTTCTATAGATTTCTACTTGGTTATCCTGAGGATTGATCAACCAACCTAATAGAGAACCGTTATCGATATACTCTCTCATCTTCTCTCTGAGAGTATCTAGATTATCCGAAGGAGAACGCAACTCCACCACAAACTCTGGTGTAACTTGAGCAAAACCCTTTTTTTGCTGAGTAGAAAGGCAATCCCAAAGCTTGAGAGAAACCCAAGAAGCATCAGGAGAGCGAATTGCTCCATTAGTTAAAGTGAAGGCAGTAGAAGAATCAAAAGCTTTGCCTAACTCTTCATGTTCACAAAGCCAAAGAAACAACTGCCCTGTCAGATAAAGATTACGCTCGCCTGATTCCCAACCGGTTGGTGGATTCACAATTAACTCTCCATTTGCAGTTCTCTCTAGTCGCAGATCTCTATTGACAATAGCCAATTGCTCAAATTGCTCAGGAGTAACTTGTAACTTGAGTGTATCAGGTACTTCAAGGGAATGTATATTTAGTTTAGGTGGAGATTGTACCATATATTTAGGTGCCTCAAGCTAGCACTATTGCCTAGAATAACTCTATGGTAGTAAATTTCAAGTGGGAATGAACCTACCCCATAACTCTCTTCAAATTGAGAGAAAAACCAAGTAGCGTTTCTTCCCCTGATAGTTAAGTAGATTTTTCTAGGAATTACAGTGTGATTTGCTAAAACTTGAACAGATATAGGATCACTGCTATTGATAATTACCACACTCGACTTCGCGCTCATTAGCTGTAACTTTAACCACAGCCCGTAACTATACTCCACTATAGATTAAAGCAGAGCTTTTATTATGTCTGTTGAGAAACCAACCAAGCCTTTAAATCATCTACAGTACTGAAATCTAAGAGAGCTTCTCCCAAAGACTCAACTTTATCAATATCGAGAGCTTTTATCTGTATTTCAAGTTCAGGAGTTATCTGACCAAGTTTACGTTTTAGCTGACGAAGAACCAACTTTTTTTCTCTGTTTAATCCTTTCTCAATACCTCGCTGAAGTCCTTGCTCAAGACCTTGTTCTATTCCTTGTTCCATCCAACTTGTAGTAATTTGCATAACCGACTCCTGCTCTGGCTTACTAAATGTACTGACTTCTTTCTTGAATTCTAATTCTTCTAATTGATTCAATTTTAGATAAGTATCCACAAAACCTGATATCAATTGCATTCTAGCTGGATTTAACTTTAATTTGGCTAATAGCCTCAGGCATTCTGCTTTTACCTTTGGTCTGTCTTTCTCGGCTATCAGCATTTTGGACATCAGGGCACTAGCGACTGGATTATACTGATTTAGGTAGTCTCTCCAGTTAAGACGGTTGAGCTGTATCGTCTTATAGTTAAATTGTAAGACTTTAAAATCTGGAAATTCTACCTGATATTCACTAGTTGCCTCCTTAACCGGACTATTATAGGAAAAAATAACTATAGGATAGACTGGGAAAGAGAATTTTTGGTGTAAGCGGGAGAAGTAGAGAAACATTCTACGATTAAAACTATTATCAGCACTAGATTGGGCTTCTACATGAACCAGAAAAAAGGAACTCTCTCCCTGAAACTTAACTTGTGCTATTAAATCTGTTTCGTATTTCTCTCCTTCAGTAACATCGGTAAATATTTCCTTATCCAAAAAAGTTACTGACTCACTATCCAAATAAGTCATAACTTGTGGAAAGAATAACTCAATAAATTCTACAAAAAATGTTGAGATTAATTCTTTAAATAATCTATCATGGTCTATATTTTCTGACATGTAATTAATAGCATCCAATCTATTGATATTATATCATTCCAAGAATATCTAACACTCTCTAATTAAACTAAACAAGCTTTATATATTAAACCAATAGATATCACCTGAACAACGATAGAATCTAATTTGAGGATTGACATGATACAAGGCAGTACATTAATGGTTAATAGAGAGCCCTGTTACACCAAGGAGGTATAAAAACCATGAATCAAGAAAGTTAGGTAAAGTCCATAAACGTGTAAAATTTCTAAAATAATGGGTTATTATCGAATTCGGTAAGCTTTTTTCATAATTGGATATATTGCAAGAGATTTTGAATTAGTGGGCGGTTTTTAAAATGTTAGATATGAAGATTATTTAACGTCAATTCGGGGTAAGAAGGACAAGAAAGAAAGTAAAGTTACAATCTAATAGAAATTTTTTGTGGGCTGATAGCAGTAGGCGATTAATCCACAGAGGAGATTTACACAGAAATTAACAGGACTGCGGTGCCTAGAATGTTCTATTTGAGAGATATTTTTTAACTGATCAATTATCGTTTCAATTATAGAACGACGTCGAGCTAAGAGTTTATCCTGAAGCAGCATCAGCTTATTCTTCATGTTCTTTTTAACCTTAGCAAAAAACTGAATTCCAAAATGCTCAAATAATTCAGAAGATAATTTTTCAGAAACATATCCCTTGTCAGCAAAAACTTTGCCAAATAGACCACTAACAAGCTCTTTGACCGGTTTTCGGTCATCGATGTTATCTGAGGTGATCTGGACATTGAGAAGCTCTCCCAATTCATTGACTACTAAATGAAGTTTAAAGCCAAAAAACCAATCCACCGAAGTCTTTCCCCTAGCGGACAATCCCTTAAAAACTTTATGTTGAGAGATACGGCGATTATGACAAACTTTTAAACTGGTGGAGTCAATGAAACCAATCCCAGTGCATTGACCAGAAAAATGTTTAAGATAAAAGCACAAGGGAATTAACGTAGAGGGAATCCACTCCATAAAACGTTGATAGCTCCGTAGCTTCGGGAAAGCATCCCGCCAGTACACAGCCACATGGTCAGTATAGTAATGTTTAAAATTCCGATAGTGATTCTGATAAAATGACACAAGAATAGTCATAATTTCACTTAAACATAGAATTATAGTACGTTGGTGTGTCTTTTTACCCTCTGTAAGTAACCTTTTCTTCCACTGAGGTTCAAAACACTTGCAGAAATCATCGATATGGCAAAACAAAGACTCTAAAATAGACATAGGGGTTTGGTGCTGATTATTGCTTTACTTTATTTTCAGCTTATTGGCCGCCCCTTTTTCTGTTGTTCCTTATCCCGAACTGAGGTTAATTAAAATCCTGTAGCAACTCCACCTCCATTTACAAGCCTAAAAGATGTCTCTTAGCAGCTTGAAACTCTTCTTCTGATAAGAGTCCTTCTCTCTTCATGTCTGCGAGTTGCCTGAGTTGCTCCAGGCCAAGATTGCTCGAAGGTCGTTGGTTTCCTTCCGTTTCAGGATAAGGCTTTGACTGCATTGGTTGCGATTCTGGAGAGTTAACGGTTTGAGTCGAAGGGGTTATGGACTCAGAGTCGTATCCGGTTTTTAGCTTTTTAGCCTTGATCAAGTCTTGAATAATCGTGGCTTCCCGTTTGTAATCCGAGCTGTCGCTTCCTCCTATAAACTCTTGTTCTCGTTGATTCAAGTAAGTAACAAGTTGGGTATAAAGTCTGTCTCGCGCTGCCTCCGTATCCTCAATCGCTAGCTTGGCATTAATTTGTTTTTGGATTTCTTCGCGATCTGGGCGGCAGGCTTGCACTTCTAAAACTTGTACTGCTTCTTCCCAACTTGAGGCAACATCTACATTTTCTGTCCCAATCACAGTTTTGCGACTGTAACGGACATTATTTTCTTGAGTGCTTCGATTTTGCTCTAACCGAAGCACCTGTAGAGCTCTTGCTTGAATCACTAGCTGATAGACCTGCGGGTCTTCCGGGAAAACATCCCAAAAGGGTGGCTCTTTTTGAATATGAACTGGGATGGGCAGATCCTTGTTTTCACCCTTAAGTTTGGCTCGCTTCGCCTCAATCGATTGGCTTTTCCAATCTTGATAAGAGGCGCGAAGTTGTGACATTCCGTCGATACAACGTAACGAGAACCCTCCCATTTCTTGCACAAAAATAATTCGATGGTGTTCGGTTTCGCCTAAAGGTGTAATGCCATCCGCATTGCTAACCCGCTCCTTAATTAGAGGCAAAAGCTTCAAAGCCGATGGATTGCTGGTGTTTGGACCCCCAACAATCGCAACTTTAGCATTTGAGGCAGGGGTGAAGCCTGCATCTGAACCCGTCAGAACGGCTTGAGACAGTAGCATTAAAGGTTGAGACTTCTCATAGACAATCCGAATATTATTGCGAATTGCACTCTGATCATTATTCAACACCTTGAATAAGCGATCACAGGCAGTTAGATCTTTCTTCAGATGCGTTTCTTCTGGGGCATTCTTAACCACTTTTTTGACTTGGTCTGCGATGATGTCTCGAAAATCTTCATCATTAACATTGGGAAGCTGCGTGACATCGAATAATTGCATTGTCTCGTCGGCTTTACGGGTCTGCTTCCACAGTGGACTCGCTTCATTGAGAATATCTTCAGATAAAGTGTTGCAAGTTTGGTTCAAGCTCAGCTCAAAAGGGCTTTTGCTTCCTTCCGAGGCTCCTGCCAAACGTTCCATCAAGTCATGATAAAGATCGTTGAGTTCTAAGCGATCATAGAGCTTCAGTCCATTAATCTTAAGCGTTTCGGCTCGCTCTGCTTCTTGGTCAGCTGCTTCTTTAAAACTGTCCTGAAGTTGATGTAATTTTTGATTAAATCTGCCTAAACGTTGCTCTAGTCGATCTAGTTGTTCTTGTAACCGGGCAATCACCTCTAACCCTAAACCGCGTGCTTTACGTTGAATGGTGGCAATGCAACCTGCCTCAATTCCCGTTAAGGCATCGGCACAATATTTCTCCATTTGGGAATGCTTAGTTACCCCAAAGGAATTCTTGAATTGATTAATCTCTTGAAGGGCAGCCTCGTATTGACGTTGACGATTCGTTTCGTTAGGCTGCCAATTCTTTTCGGATTCTCGACGAAACTTCTCGGCAGCATTTGCGAAGGTTTGTCGTACGGTATTTATGAAAGCATCGGCAAATTTTGGTCCTCGAACTCGATCACGAATAATAGCGTAGAGTTCGGCTTCAAGCGCATTAACGCCCTGTCGAATAATACGGTTTCGGTTGTCGTACATCTTTTGGAGAAAATCGCCGTGCGATCGCTCGTCTGGGCTCATTTCTCGTAAATGATTCGCACGGTATTCCTCAACTTTAGGTTGTAAATAATCAAGAAATTGTAGAATTTTACCTGTTTCAGACCCAATAATATTCACGCCTTGCTGAGTACATTGCAGCTTATTATCGCTGGCAATTTCGCTACGAATACTATTGACCCAGGCTGAAATCTCAGAAAAGAGAGACTTATCCGTAGCGGCAGACAGATCGGACAAGAGTTCAGATTCAGTGAGCCGCATCCGCTTCAAGATGTCATTCTGGACAAGCTCTACCATGTTGGGTGGCAAAGGCGCAGACTCATTGAGCCACCATTTAACAAGATCTTGACCCAACCGATTAGCTAGAGTTGTCCGAATTTGGGAAATTGGAATCTCGATGGCAGATAAACCAAAACTCATGAAGTTTTTGGGATACCCGCGTCCTCCTGGATCGGCCTGAGCCCAAGCGCTTTTAATGTTGTCGCGAATTGAGCGCTTGTGGGGAGCAAAGTCGGAGGTCAGATCTAAAAAAATATTCTGGGCAATCATCTCGCGAATTTGGGACAGATTAAATTCGCTTTGACCATTTTTAGTCCCCACCAGATAGGTGTAGTCAAAAGGGGGGCGTTTTTCCCGTATTTCATCCACAGAACCACTGCTAAATCGAGCCGTATATTCAGTTCGATAGTCCGAAAAATAGCTGAGTTCCATTAACGCCGCATAGCCATTTGCGAGAACCCGTTCACCAACATTAACACTGGCAAACGCATTGGGCATGGGCACAATTGCGGTAATCAACGGGCTACTCTGCCCTTTCAACCAATTGCGAAGGCAGTACCCTAGATCGATGAACATGCCGCTCCCCGTTCCGCCAGAGAGTGAACCTACTACAAAAACGTTGACCTGCCCAGAATTGACCCGGACATCGTAAGTGTCTTGCATATAGTTCTCGTGGCTTTTTGCGCGATCACAAGCTTCGTTAAACTTCGCCCGAATTTTGTGATAGTTATAGAAGAATGCAAAGCGACCGCAAGCCCGAATTTGACCTGCACCAGCCTCTAGTGCGCCAATATTTCGCTCTAATTCTTGCGGAAACCATGCCTCAATCCACGGATACTTTTGCATATTTGTCATAATGTCAGAGACTTCTTTGCCACTGACACTTGCCCATAATTTTTCATAGTCCTGTAAAGGCGTTCCCGCTGCTTCGGGGTTGGTAACCTTGTAGTCTTTATCCGTATCGACCGATAAAAAACTTAAGATCGGGAATTTATCTAAACTGCCATAACTTTGCTCGACCAAGCGTCGCACCCTTGAAAGCACCTCAACTCCGGTTCCGCCAACTCCAACCAAAATAGTTGGTACCATACTTTTTTCATCAACTGTAGCCATCGTTCAGACCCTCAAGAAATAGTTTTTAACAAGCAGTCAATCCAAGAATTCCCAATAGTTGCCAAAGTTGCCATACGATCAAGGGCGTTAAAGCACTCCAAAATAAAGCATGACTCAAAGCTATTTTGCCTGCTATATTCCAGTGCATTTTAAAAAGATCTTGTAAAATCCATCTATCTAGTGGCAATATTAAAACCCACATCAGCGCAATCCAAGCAGCACCAATCCAGAGCAGCAACCAGCGGTAATTATTGTTAAATCGCCCAAATAGATTACTGGAAAAGAATATAGATAAGTCACTCTGTTTTCCAGAGAGGTAGAGACCTTCAGTTTTTTCCGATACGGAGCGGAGTTCTGGAGCCTCTGACCCTACAACAATTATATTGATCTTAACCTTCTGTTGAATTGCGGACGCGATAGCCTCCGGCGTTACTGTTGCCTGACCATCCGTAACGATCAGTAACTCTCGACGACACCGATCCTGCACCCCTGCCAAAGCATGGGTTCCAACTTCGATTGCCTGAGAAATATTGGTCTGAGACCCGCCGATCAAATTTGCTAAATTGGGATCGGCCAGTTGCTGATTCAGTTCATTAGTCAGTTGTTGAGTGTTATTCGTAAAAGCATTGTTAAGCGGTCTTACCCGTTCGCCAAAACCAAAGACTTGAATCAAATTCGGATTTTTCAGTAGAGCTTGATTTTGCTTTACGTATGCATGAACAGCTTCAACTTCTTTAGACATCACAGTTCCCGACTTATTAAATAAAGCTGGTTTGCCAGAATAGGTACTGTTGCTTAAATCAAGAGCGATCGCCACAGCGACTGAAGGGCGGCCAAAATTAAACAGCCAAAAGAGCAAAGCCAGAACTAGAAAAAAAGTTAGAAAAATCAGTGACACCTGAAAAATCGAATGCAACCAAACCGGGCGACGTTGATTCCTCATTATTTAAAGCTCTATGGAATTGTACGAATCGGGGCAAGACCAGCACTTTTAACAATTTTTTGCCCTTCATCGCTAAGGAGTAAGTTGGCATAGGCCACCCCTGCTTGCTCGGCTAAATTGCCATCGCGTCGGATGACTGCAAATAAGTTTCTGGTAATTGGATATTCCGACTGGACAAACATTTGCAGATTAACTTGATTGCCATTGCAGGGGGAGACTGGAGATTTCCCGCCATCGCTAATGGGTAATGCTTTTACCGTTTTCTGATTGCAAACCTCGGAGGCTGTTGCGTAACCAATACCGCCAAGCTCGGCAGATACTTTACGGATCGAGTCAGTAGTATCTCTGGTGTAGGGTTGTATACCTGAAGCAAATGGCTCTTTAGCCATGACATTGTCTTCAAAAAATTCTGGTGTACCACCATCTTTTGGATTGCGACTAAAGGGACGAATGGGTAAATCAGGTCCACCCACTTGTTTCCAGTTAGTAACTTTTCCCGTAAAAATATCCTTCACTTGAGATTTCGTTAAGCTAGGTGCAGAGAATTTTAGATTTGTATATAAAGCAATGCCATCAATGGCAACTGGTATCTGTTCCAAGGAAAATCCACGAGTTTGTGCCCTTTTGAATTCTTCGTCTTTTAAGCTTCGAGAAGATTGGGCAACGCTAATTTGACCGTTGATTAACATCTCAATCCCACTGCCGGAACCAGGTTTTTTCCCTGTAGGAGGTTCGGTGTAAGAGAGTTGGTAACTCGGATGCCCTTGTAAAATTTGACTAACAATTTGGGGTGCTCGCAAAGGAGCAAAACTGGTTGATCCCCCATATTTTACCGTCATAGATGGGACATTTGGAACATCTGCTAAGGTTTTGTAGGTTTGTACTGGTTGTACTGGAACCTGAGCATTGCTTACAGAATTTGTTGGGGAGGGATTTATAGAGGATTCGGTCTGTTGCGGAGTTGGCTTATGGCCAAAAAATTGAGACACAAGAATGCCGCCTGCACCTAGCACACCAAGGAGGGTAACTCCCGCTGTAATGGAGCCAATAGGCAGCTTACCACTGCCACCGCCAATAACGGCTTCTCGCTTAAGGCGACAAATAACACAGTCATTGCCGAAGTTTTCATAGGATTCGTGTGCCCCAGAGGGGCTTTGCTCTGGATGAGACTTGCCATCTTTAGGAACTCCATTGCATACCCAACTGCTCATATTTACTCCGCTACTTATAGAAATTTCGGCGATTTGCACTCTACTTGCGGTCGCTACAGGATATGTGCGAAAATCTGCAAGATAATACTATAACCCTACCCTTATAAGGAGCTAAGTTTGCAAATCTCGAATTTTTGCCGTTTTTACATCCACATTGTAGCGACTCCATAAATACCTTGTCTAGTGATAATTTTGAGAATACATTAGCACAAATTGTAAACTACTATTAGATAGAACTTAAAAAAATATAGATATGGTATTGTTTATCTACAAGGTAAAAAAAGAATCCACAAGCTAATCTCATCATCGCCGAGCAGTAATGTTAAACCAAGCGACCATCTCGCGACAGCCGCTCGTCTGCAAAACCGGACTGGAAACTTTCGCTTCATCCGGCTCCTCAATAACTTGACCCTTGTCATGGGTACGTCCCAAACACCCATCGGAGGCTGTTTTAGTGTCATGGCAATGACGGTGGAGAAGTTGGAGATTGGAACAACCACTTTCCCCGCCCAATGAGCTAGGAATAGTGTGGTCAAGATCCCAGAAGTTACCTTCTCTAAACGTTAATCCACATTTTGATAATCTAGCGATCGTTAGGGTTTGATGAATTCGCCAACAGTACTCCGTAATGTGCGGGATGCCAGGTTGTTGAGCGGACATGCTAAGTTAGAAAATGGTGTTTGGGTAGCATCTGCGTCAAAAGTGCCGCTAAGGGCTGTATCAATTAAACCCTCTAGGATGGGGGTTGAGTAGCATTAGAACCAAAAACAGGGAAAGGATCGATCCATCATCTCATACCCACTCCATGTATTGATTCTAGGTTATCCAGTGACTCAGAATCTGAAGTTAGTTCGACCGCCTTGACTTCGCGATCGTGGTCAAATCCAGAAAACCTATTTTCGATTTGCGCGTAACAAATGTAATTTTTATGTTCTCTCTGTCACAAATCGAAGGGGAAACTCTGGTTCGTCCAAATTCCATCAATTATAGCTGAAGTTGGACCTTACAAAAATGGGAGGATGCCAAAAACTTATAGTTACGACTTACGGACAAAAGTTATAGAGTCAATTGAATTAGATGGTCTAAAGATTTGCCAGGCTGCTAAATTATTTCACATCACCCACAATAAAATAGCCGTCTGGCTGAAACGAAAAAGGTTAACAGGAGACTTTAAACCCCGGCTCAACAAACCACCTGGTCATAGCCACAGAATTACAGACTGGGAGAAATTTCGTGAATTTGTTCAAAATAATGGCGATAAAACTCAAGAGCAAATGGCTCAACTGTGGGCTGGAGATATCAGTTCACGAACTATATCCCGAGCGCTAAAACGTATTGGATTGACTCGAAAAAAAACTTATGGGTACAAAGAACGTGATGAAAGCAAACGCCAAACCTTTTTAGAAAAGCTCAGTGGCATCTATCCAAAGATGATTATCTATGCCGATGAATCAGGAATGGATAATCGCGATGAGTACGACTATGGATGGAATGAGCGAGGGAAAAGATTCTATGCTCTTAAATCAGGTACTAGAAAAGGAAGAGTCAATATGATTGCAGCCTATCGTGATGGCCAATTGATTGCTCCCTTTTCTATACATTTCTACTTGCTTATCTTGAGTATGGATCAACCAACCCAAGAGAGAACCGTTATCGATATACTCTCTCATCTTCTCTCTGAGAGTATCTAAATTATCCGAAGGAGAACGCAACTCCACCACAAACTCTGGATTAACTTGAGCAAAACCCTTTTTTTGCTGAGTAGAAAGGCAATCCCAAAGCTTACGAGAAACCCAAGAAGCATCGGGAGAACGGATTGCTCCATTAGTTAAAGTGAAGGCAGTAGAAGAATCAAAAGCTTTGCCTAACTCTTCATGTTCTTCATACCAGCGATCTAATTGACCTGTAATACTACGATTACGCTCGCCTGATTCCCAACCAGTTGGTGGATTCACAATTAACTCTCCATTTGCAGTTCTCTCTAGTCGCAGATCTCTATTGACAATAGCCAATTGTTCAAACTGCTCAGGAGTAACTTGTAACTTGAGTGTATCGGGTACTTCAAGAGAATGTACATTTAGTTTGGTTGCTTTAGATTAGCACTATTAGCTAGATTAACTCTATGTTAGTAGATCTCAGAGAGATACTCTTTCAATCACAACTCAATACATTCACAAGAGAAAATAACAAGTAAAATTGGAACAGAATTAACCTAGCTGTAAAATATATAAACAAGATGTCTGTTCCCTTTAGTCCGCAAGAAATCGCCTCAGAAGGACTCAAACCCGAAGAATATCAAGAGATAGTCAACCGCTTGAACCGTCATCCCAATAAGCCAGAACTAGGCATGTTTGGGGTCATGTGGTCGGAGCACTGTTGCTATAAAAATTCCAAACCACTGTTAAAGCAATTTCCCACTCAAGGTGAGAGGATTTTAGTAGGCCCTGGGGAAAATGCAGGGGTGGTGGATTTGGGTAGTGGTCTGCGTCTGGCTTTTAAAATTGAATCTCACAATCATCCATCTGCAATAGAACCATTCCAAGGAGCAGCTACAGGAGTTGGCGGAATTTTGCGAGATATTTTCACCATGGGCGCTCGGCCTATTGCCCTGTTAAATTCCCTGCGTTTTGGAAGTTTGGAAGATGCTAAAAACCGCGCAATCTTCACTGGAGTGATTGAGGGAATTAGCCACTATGGAAACTGTGTCGGTGTGCCCACAGTTGGTGGTGAGGTTTACTTTGATGATGCCTACGCTGGTAATCCTTTGGTAAACGTTATGGCCTTAGGTTTGATGGAAACTGATGAGATTGTCACATCTAAAGCCTATGGTGTTGGTAATCCGGTTCTTTACGTTGGCTCTACCACAGGCAAAGATGGCATGAAGGGAGCAAGTTTTGCTAGCGCGGAGCTCTCGGCTGATTCTTTGGATGATAGACCGGCTGTTCAAGTAGGAGATCCTTTTTTGGAAAAATCTCTCATTGAGGCCTGCTTGGAGGCATTTAAGACAGGCGCGGTTGTGGCAGCCCAGGATATGGGAGCAGCCGGGTTAACCTGTTCGACGGCAGAGATGGCTGCCAAAGGCGGTGTGGGAATTGAACTCAATTTAGATCTAATTCCTGTGCGAGAGCCTGGAATGGTTCCCTATGAATATTTACTATCTGAATCACAAGAAAGGATGCTCTTTGTTGCCCATAAAGGAAGAGAAAAGGAGCTATTGGAAATTTTTTGGCGTTGGGGACTCCAGGCAGTAGTAGCCGGGAAGGTTATAGAGGAGCCTATAGTCAATATTCTTTTTCAAGGAGAAGTAGCTGCCTCGATTCCTGCTGATGCTCTGGCTGAAAATACGCCTCTCTACCATAGGCAGGGGCTAGATGATCTGCCAGAATTTATTAAACAGGCATGGCAATGGACAGAGCAATCACTCTCTCACGGTAGTAGTGATTACAATAAAATTCTGCTGCAGTTACTCGATAGTCCAACTATTGCTTCTAAGCAGTGGATCTATCGTCAATATGATCATCAGGTGCAAAACAACACTGTGATACTACCAGGTGGAGCTGATGCCGCAATTATAAGAATTCGTCCTATTGATACTCCCAGCAATCAATGTAATATTGGTGTGGCGGCAACAACTGATTGTAATCCTCTCTATGTTTATCTAGATCCTCTAGAGGGTTCCAAAGCGGCAGTAGCCGAAGCTGCTCGCAATCTCTCTTGTGTGGGAGCCTTGCCTTTGGCTGTTACTGATAATCTCAATTTTGGTAGTCCAGAAAACCCACTAGGCTATTGGCAGTTGTCACAAGCTTGCGCCGGGATTGCTGAAGCCTGTAAGCAGTTCAATACACCAGTAACTGGGGGAAATGTTTCGCTCTATAATGAAACACTTGATGAACAAGGCAAGCCCAAGCCTATTTACCCAACTCCCGTAATTGGTATGGTTGGCTTGATAGAGGATCTATCTAAAATTTGTGGCCAGAGCTGGCGCTCTAGTGGCGATCTAATTTATATTCTCGGTCCATCTGAAGTAACTCTCGGGGCTTCCCATTATCTCAAAGAAATTCACAAACTGGTTACAGGAAAACCACCTAGAGTTGATTTTGTCTTGGAAAAAGCTGTGCAATCTGTTTGTCGTGAAGGTATTAAACTTGGTTGGGTGAAATCTGCTCATGATTGCTCTGAAGGAGGACTAGCAGTAGCACTGTCTGAATCTTGTATCAGTGGATCAAAAGGAGCCCATATAGAACTAATTGATCAAGATAAGAGCCGGAATTTATTGCTGTTTGGTGAGGGAACAGCTAGAATTATCGTTTCGATTGATCCTCTTTTTCGTAAAGATTGGGAAGATATTTTACTGCGCGAATTAGAACAAAATTGGCAATATCTGGGCCAAGTTGCAGAAGAAGACTTAACAATCCAAGTTAAAAATGAAAAGCTCATTAATCTGACTGTCAAACAGCTAAGCAGTACTTGGAGCGATGCAATACCCTCTCGCCTATAACTAAAAAAAGGGGAATTATTCCCCTTTCTATAAAAAAACTATTCTAGTTTCAGCTAATTAGCAGCTCCTTGAAAGCTGTGAGTGTTTTTTCCCTTTAGTTGATCAACTAGATCTAGTTTTTCCCAGGGCAAATCTAGATCGTTGCGTCCAAAATGTCCATAGGCTGCCACATCTTGATAAAATCGTCCGCTTCTTTCTTTAGGAAGTTGACGCAAATTATAGCGATGAATAATCCCAGCTGGACGCAGTTCAAAGTATTTATTTACTAATTCAAGTAGATCTGATTCGGGTATCTTACCTGTGCCAAAAGTGTCGATAAATACGCTAACTGGACGAGCTACCCCGATTGCATAACCTACCTGTACTTCACACTTTTCAGCTAAACCTGCTGCAACTATGTTTTTAGCAATATGACGACAAGCATAAGCTGCAGAGCGATCTACCTTGGTAGGATCTTTACCTGAAAAGGCGCCTCCACCATGACGTGAATAACCACCATAGGTATCAACTATGATTTTACGCCCAGTCAAGCCAGAATCTCCTTGTGGTCCACCTACGACAAATTTACCAGTTGGGTTAACTAGAAAACGGGTCTGTTGGTTAACTGAGAGGGAGAGATCTTCAAAAACAGGTTTGACTACTACTTCCCAGAGATCTTCTTTGATCCTAGACTGTACTGCCTCATTTTGGCTGATACCATCTATAGTCTCATCATGCTGAGTAGAAATAAGGATAGTATCTACAGCAACAGGGCGACCATCTTCATAGACAATCGAGACTTGTGTTTTACCATCAGGTCTGAGATAGCCTAGTAAACCAGATTTGCGAACCTCTGAGAGCCTACGGGCTAGTCGGTGGGCAAGACTGATAGGTAAGGGCATCAATTCTGGTGTTTCATTACAGGCATAACCAAAGACAATACCTTGATCTCCGGCGCCGATGGTATCAAAATCATCAGTGCTGGAATCTTCTCTTGTTTCTTGGGCTGCTGTAACACCTTGGGAAATGTCTGGAGATTGCCTATCTACAGTTACCAAAACTGCGCAACTGTTGGCTGAAAAACCATTGTCCGCATTCGTGTAACCGATTTCAGCTATTTTTTTGCGGGCTATATCTACGAAATTGACTTGAGCTTTAGAGGTAATCTCACCTGTAATGAGAACCAATCCAGTATTGACAACTACTTCTGCTGCTACTCGACTATATTCATCTTGTTGGAGCAGAGCATCAAGAATAGAATCTGAGATTTGATCACAGATTTTATCTGGATGACCCTCGGTAACCGATTCAGAACTAAAAATATAACGTGTTGACAATGGATTTGTTTCCTCGTTTAAAATTCTTAACCTATTCTACTGTAATCGCAAACTAATGTTCAGCAGGAATTTTCTAGAGCTGAGCTTAAATGAGAACGGCTTTTAACTGAGCATCGGGTGATTAATAGAGGGGACTGACAGCTATTGGCCAACTCATCAGTATAGCGGCCCAGAGTTTGACGAGCAATTCCCCATTCTCCAGAAGCTCCAGCTATTGTCAGATCAGCTGAGGCAGAAAACTTTATAGCCATTCTAATTGGCTCGTGATCCCCTGAGCGAACAGTTTCAATATCTACACGTGATCTTGCTTGGGAAGGTAATGAATTGATCAGTTTGCCAAATTCGTGACCAAATTCTTGATCTTCTTGATAATCATCACTTACTCGCAGTATCTTTAAATGACGATCAGACTTATTAACCAAAAGTCGTAAGGCTATTTCCAGAGCTAGATCGTCATGTACTGTAGCTGAATAGGGAACAAATATTCGTTCAAAATTGTTACCGGTCTGGTGATTAACATATATGGCAACATCTACAGGAGCTTGAGAGAGAATCTGTCCCACTCTTCCACCAAGACGGTTATTGCTGAAAGTGGGTCTGTGCCAGCCGGCAATAACCAGATCAATATTCTCTACAAGGGATATTTCTGTGGTTTCTTTAAGTACATCATTAGAAACGCGAACTATAGGTGAGGCAAATTTATCATGAGCAGGCGGGTCTAGTTCGCTCACCAACCCCTCTAGTTCTGATATTCTATCATGAACCAAGCGTTCAACCTCAACTGGCGTGCTACCAAAATCGTAGTGCTGATCTACCGAAATCAAGCTCATTGGATAGATTGCGGCACAAGAGTACTCTTCGCCGGCTATTGCCGAAGCTATTTCTAGAAGAGCTTTCTGGCTAGTTGGGTTGGCAACTGGTACTAGCAAGCGATAATTGCTTCGTTTTTCAAGGCTAGGTTGATTGCCAGGAATTGACTTCTGAAGACGGATTAAGTTTTTTGGATAAATCCACTCCAGAAGAGGTGATGTCATAAAAGTAGTTACCAAGGCCATAATCACTAAAATAGTGAAAAGTAGCGGTGAGATTACTCCCAAACTTAAACCAATATTTAGTACTATTAGCTCAGTAAGTCCTCTGGTGTTCATCAGGCAACCTAGCGCGGCTGAATCTCTATTGCCAAAACCACCTGCTCTAGCAGCCACATAAGTTCCTACAAATTTACCAACAATGGCAACAATCAGAACCAATCCACATAGGTACCAAAGTACCGGCTCATTAAGCAGGCCAATTTGGGTTCTCAGTCCACTATAGGCAAAGAAAATAGGTAACATAAAAACCAAAATAAAATCTTCAGTTTTTTCCGCTATCTCCTTGGCCATATCGCCAGTTTTGGGCATGATTACGCCTATCAAAAAAGCTCCAAATATCAAATGGATTCCTATTATCTCGGTAATCAAGCCGCTGACTATTACCAAAGAGTAGATAATAGCCAGCATGGATTGGCTCATGCGTCCTTTTTGCTCGTAAAGTCTACCCAGTTTTTTCAACAAGAAGCGTCCTGCCGTGACCATCAGGACAATATAGAGTAGCGCAAAAAATATAGTAGGTATTGCGCCTAGGATATTGTTACTGCGGGTGATGGCGATTGTCATTGCCAATAGACACCAAGCCGTCACATCATCAACTGCCGCGCAACTAAGAGCCAGAGCGCCCAATTGTGTATTTTGCAGATTATTCTCTGTAATGATACGAGCCAAGACTGGAAAGGCGGTGATCGAGAGTGACACGCCCATAAACATGGCAAAAGCAGTGAAAGAAACACTACTATCAGAAAGATGAGGATAAATAAATAGTGCTAATATACTGCCTAGGGCAAACGGGACTAGTATACTAACATGAGAAATTAGAACACCTACTTTAAGATTTCCCTTGAGATATTGGGGATTTAATTCCAGCCCAATCAGGAACATAAAAAAAAGTAGTCCTATCTGCGAGAGTATGCCTAAAATGGGAGTAGTTTCAGGTGGAAAGATACCAGAAGCCCAACTTGGTGCCAGTAAACCAAATAAAGATGGACCAAGCATAATGCCAGCAACAATCTCTCCAATTACTTGGGGCTGCTTGATCGATCGAAAAGCAAGCCCAATCAGACGGGATAGTCCAATAACAATAAAAATCTCAGCTAGAACTAAAATAATGGTTGACATAAGTTCATCCTTCAGTTTGGGAGATTTTAATAAAACAATAAGCTAAACGACTACTAATTTACATCATCATTGTAGTAGTTGGGGCAGAGCTACAGAGAAAATATTTGTAAATGGCATAGGCTAAAGTGACTACCCCAGTTGTAATGCAAGATTCATCTGCATGAAATTGAGGATGATGTAGTGGATAATTCTCCATATTTTTAGAGCCCACTCCAAGTCTAAACATACTCCCAGGGGCATGCTCAAGGTAGAGAGAAAAATCCTCAGCTCCAAGAGATGGCTCTGTCAAGATGTTTACCCTATCTCTTCCCCAAGAATCCCTAGATGCATCCTCCAATATTTGTGTTAAGAATGAATTGTTGTGTACCGAAGGAACCCCTCTGGTGTATTTAATTTGATAGCTAGCTTGATAAGTGCGACAAACATTGGACACAATGCCCTCTATCCATTCGGGCAAATTGGCATGGGTTTGAGGATGAAGTGAACGGACAGTACCGTTCATTTTCACTTGGTCAGCAATTATATTGGGGGCTCTGCCTCCTGAAATTTGACCTATACTCAAAACAAGTGGATGGAGCGGATTTTGGGTTCGACTGATTGCCTGTTGCAAACTAGTGATTACTTGGGCTGCAATCCAGATAGCATCAATAGCTTCATGTGGTCTGGCCCCATGTCCTGATTCGCCCTGGATGATAATCTCTAGATCATCAGTAGCTGCAGTGAGAGTTCCATAGCGTATGCCAACTGAGCGAGCTGGGATAGTTGGAAAAACATGGACTCCCAGAATTGCATCTACTCCCTGCATAGCACCATCTTTGATCATCCATCTGGCCCCTTGGGCGATTTCTTCTGCTGGCTGAAAAAGAAAGCGAACCTCACCTGCTAAGGCTTCTGGTAATTGGGATAAAAGCATAGCTACTCCTAAACCAACTGTGGTATGCACATCATGACCGCAGGCATGCATCACCCCAGGGTTAGATGAACTATATTCTAAATTGCTTTTCTCTTCTATCGGCAGAGCGTCCATATCAGTGCGCAGGGCAATAATTCTTTTGTCCTTACCTGTTCCTGAGAGCTCTCCTATTACTCCAGTTTTGCCGACTGCTTCTTTGACTCTAACTCCGCAAGAGGAAAGAACTCCAGCTACATAGGCTGAGGTTTGATATTCTTCTCCACTTAGCTCTGGATGAGCATGGAGATGACGACGAATCTCTATTAAGCGGGGATTTAACTTTTCGGCTAGATTCTTGATTTCGGCTAACATTTGAGTATAAAAAATCGTTTTGGACAATTTTAAAGATAAAGTGTTTGTCCTTTTTGGGCAGATTGACGGGCTAAATCAGCCACATCCAAACTGTAAAGACTTTCTTGGACTTCTAGATAGAGAGGTTGCTCTTGCAAAATATGATTCAATACTAGCATTGTATCTTGGGCAATCAGTCCCGCACGCTCTGGCGCATCTAGATCAATTTTTTTTCCTTGTTTGAGAAGGTAGCCTTTTTCTCCTTCAAAGCAAAGCATTCCTTCTTCACCATAAATTTCCAGAGTTCTTGCTGATTGCCAAAATGTCTCCCCTTTACCATAAACTACCTCAGCAATTAGATTGTCTTTAAAGTTTAACTGGGTATGACATAGGCAGGATCTATAGTAAGGAGATGGTTGATTTTCTTCTTTTGACCACCAATAGCGATCTAAGCAAGATACATTGACAGGTAAACCAAACAGGTCTCTTAGGCGATGGATTCTTGAAAGAGCCCCAACAAGCGGAAAGCCAAAGAGCTCTTGATTGTAAGTCCATCGCTGACCTACTGGATTTTGAGGATTGATTGTCACATATCGAGCAAAAAAAACTTTTCCTATTTCAGGGAGATATTTTTTGACAATCTGATGTACACCGCCTAAAAGCTCTATATGTTCAACATGGAGCATCAATCCTTCTTTGCTAGCTAGCTCAACAAGTTCTTTGGCTTGTTGAGGATCTAATGAGAGTGGATACTCTACCACAACTTGCTTTTTGTTTTCTAGGGCTGCTTTGACCACAAGGCCATGATCTCGGTTGATGTTGGAAACGAAGATTAGATCTAAAGAGGGATTCTCGACCAAAGCCTGCCATGATTGCGTTTTTTCCAGGGAGTATTTCTGAGCAAATTTACTTACGTTTTCTTCTTTGTTCCCAGCAACTATCTTAAGTCTAACTCTATCGTCCTTTAAAAGAGCTTGGGCCCTTTTATCTGCGACAAAGCCAGTTCCCACTATTCCTATATTGATAGTCATTATTAAAAAAATGTCAATTAATCAAATTTTAGGGAATCTATTTTATGAATCTTAATAGATAAGTAAATCTTATTATATCTTTGCCTATTAATCTCATTGCTAATGGCTGTATAACTTTTTAGCTTTTTCCCTTAGTATCATAGAAGCATCGAGAGATGCACTCCAAAAGCAAAAACCTCTTACTAGATAAGGACAACTATCATGGCAAAATATAAAGTAACATTAAAGACTCCAGCAGGAGCTCAAACAATTGAAGTTTCAGAAGATGAGTATATTTTGGACGCGGCTGAAGAGCAAGGTGTAGATCTACCCTTTAGCTGTAGAGCAGGTGCATGTTCTACCTGTGCTGGTAAAATTGAATCAGGTTCAGTCAACCAGGGAGATCAATCCTTCTTGGATGATGATCAAATTTCAGCAGGCTTCGTACTGACTTGTGTTGCTTACCCTGCTTCAGATGTCACGATTCTAACTCACCAAGAAGAGGCTTTGTACTAAGCTCTCGAGCTTTTGTAACAAAAATTGCTCATTCATACAAAAGCAGGGTCTGTTAAATATTGTGACCCTGCTTTTGTTTGGCTTGATAGTCTAAATTGAGCTAAAATAACAAGATATATGACGTTCATATAAAGTTTTTTCACATATCCCTAAGCAAAGGAATAGCTCAATGAGAATCTTAGTTCGCGCCCTATTAATTTGTCTGTTGGCAATAGGTGGTTTGGGTTTCTTTAATCCTCATGTCGCCGCTGCTGAAACTACCCAGTACGAAAATGCTGTGGATAAAAAACTAACTACTGAATTTGGACAGAAAATTGATCTTAACAACAGTAGTATCCGTAATTTTCGGGATCTCAGAGGTTTTTACCCCAATTTAGCTAGCTTGATCATCAAAAATGCCCCTTACAACTCAGTCAATGATGTTCTCTCTGTTGCAGGTTTGAATGACAAGCAAAAAGAATTACTTCAGGCTAATTTGGATAAATTTACCGTCACTGAACCTTCTGTTGAGCTAACAGAAGGAGATGACCGTTATAATCCTGGCGTTTACTAGAATCAATCTCAACTATTAATCGCAAAAGAGCGCAGATCTTGTTAAAGAAATTGCGCTCTTTATTGTTTAATGATTTAAGCTGATTCGCTTTTTAATCTTTTTTGCAAGATTGTATATCCTAGCCATATGGCAAAACTAGCTAGAGTTATAAGACCAAATTGTAAAGAGAAATGAATTACAGTTTCCAATGGAACCAGCTTACCAAGAATAAAAGCCAGAGTAATCATAACTAAAGCCCACAAAGAAGCTCCAGCTAAATTACAGAGAAAAAACTTACTATATGGCATCTCGGCAATGCCAGCTAAAGGTCCAGCAAATACTCTTAGTAAAGTAATAAAACGTCCAAAAAAAACAGCCTTAGCAGCGTTTCTACTAAATTTTAGACGGGCCTCTTCTAATTTTGACTCCTTGATTTTGAAAATACTACCTACTCGAACCAAGAGAGGCCAGCCGCCTTTTCTGCCTATAAAATAGCCAATATTATCGCCTAGAACTGCTCCAGCAATGGCAGTTATTAAAACCATTGGATAGCTTAATTTCCCGGCACCTGCTAAAAAACCACCAACTATAGTTATGGTTTCACCAGGTATAGGTATTCCCATATTTTCTAAGGTAATACCCGCAAATACTGCCCAGTAACCATACTCACTGGTGAGATCTAGTATTGTTTCAAGTGAAAGGAGTTCCACGGCTATCTCGGCTTTACAAATATTAATATCTCTATTGTAGAGCCAACAAGGGAATTTTATCTATTGTTTTTTAGGTTGGTAGTGGAAGACCTGGTCGAAGTCTTGCCCACTTCCCCTTCTCTAAAAGAAAACTAAGACAGCCTACGACATCCCATTCCATTTCAATCAAATCATCTTGAGTGCGTATATTTACATTTATGCTGGGCTCAAGCGGATCGAAATCTGGAGAATCGCTCAGATGAGGCTGCTGGTGTTGGGTCTCAACTGCGTTGTAGGTGATGCAGCGATCGACATGATTGCAGTCAATACATATGCACATATAACCTCCTAGATTGGATAAGTTTAATTTAACAAGAAAACCTATCCCCTAGCTGAGCTAGTCTTGTTCATCTTCATGAGAATATTTTTGCTGCAGGTAAGTGGAACTATTGTAGAGTTCTTCACGCCCCTCGCGCACTACTCGAATTTGATGGCCAAAGTGTTCTGATAGATTGGTCAGATATCTTTCTATTTGACTCAAAACATCTGAAGCATAGTTATCAGCTCCTGCTTTTTTCTCATCAGATTCAGCCATTACTTGTTGTTGATAGCGTTCTAGTTCCCTAGTTGCATTGAGACGGATGTTCTCAGATTCTGCAATAGTCTGTCTCAATTTTTCTTGGCATTCTTGTTCAACGCTACGGCGAATGTTTTCTGTCTCGGTTATAGTTTGCCTCAACCTGGCATCACATTCCTGTTTGGTTTGGAACATTAGCTGCTGTGATTGGGCTTCGGCTTGGCGAATAATCCCGCTTTGATCGAGAATTTGAGCAGATTGTTGTTCTGATATCTCAACTATTCTTCTACCATCTTCTTGTGCTTTGAGTAATATTTCGTCCTGCTGCCTGGTTATTTCTTGGGCTCTGGCAAAGGCGTCTGGTAAATTGGTCCTAATATAGTCCAATTGGTCGAGAATTACCTCTTCCTCGATCATGGTTTTGCCGCTTAAGGGAATGCGCGGACTATCCAAAATTATTTCTTCAAGGCGGTTCAACTCTTCTTCAATGCTGAAATTGGTATTTGTTGATTGGCTATTAGATTTAGGGTTCACGCTGAGAGACATAGGCTAGAAAATTTTGTCACTTATCCTACTTAGATTAACTATAATGCATCAAAATATCTTTGGCTACATTTTCAGGAACCAAATGCGATATTGCGCCTCCAAATTGAGCAATTTCTTTGACTACACTACTGCTGAGAAAGCTATATTCCTTGGTTGTAGCCAAAAAAACAGTTTCTACTCCAGACCAGAGACTCTGGTTCGTATGGGCCATTTGTAGCTCTTTTTCAAAGTCTGATAATACTCTCAAACCTCTTAAGAGAACTCGGGCTTTTTTTTGTTTGGCATATTCTACTGTTAATCCAGTAAAGCTATCAACCTCTACATTGTCAAGATGGGCTGTACAATGGCGAATTTGCTCAATTCGCTTTTCTTGAGAAAAAAGGGATTGTTTATTAGGATTACACAAAACCGCGACAATAACCCGGTCGAAAAGTTTGACTCCTCGCTCGATGATATCTAAATGACCATAGGTGATAGGGTCAAAACTTCCTGGATAAATAGCAACCAATCAGAATAATCTCATTATCAAAACGATTTAAAACTATTCTATAGGCTCTAAAGCCACAGAAACAGGAGTCAGATGAACTTTTTCAACTCTTGGTAAATAACCTAGCCATTGGCGAGAAGCTGCGGCAAAGGTAGCCGGACACCCACTGGCATAGAATTTGGTCTTCCCTAAAGAATCTTTAGAAAGATTGCTAAGTCCTAAAAGTTCAAGCTCCTTCTCAGCAGAGGTTCTCAGGTATTTGGCAGGATCAATCAGCCTGATTTGTTCTGGGATTATTTCTTGAATGACAGGCTCTAGATGAGGATAATGAGTACAACCATAGATTAGTGTGTCGATTTGTTTGTGTAGCAAAGGTTCAAGATAACTGGCCACAATTTCCCTACTCTCAGGCTCATAAATCCGATTTGATTCAATTATTGGTACGAACTCTGGGCAGCCTACCTGATAGACCTCAACTGATTTGTCAATTTCCTTAATAGCATTAAGATAGGCATTGCTATTAGCTGTTGCCAGGGTAGAGATAACCCCAATTCGTCGACCATATTGAACTGCTGCTAGGGCTCCGGGAAAGATAATTCCTAAAATGGGAAAATCGAATTCTTTTCTAACTGTTTCTAGAGCTAAAGCAGAGCTGGTATTACAAGCCATTATGACCATTTTGGCACCCTGATTGCCCATCCAGTGGAGTATTTCTCTAACAAATTGAGTGATTTCCTCACCAGAGCGATGACCATAGGGAAGCCGGTCAGTATCAGCAAAATAGATTATAGATTCCTGTGGCAAATGCTTATGGAGTTCCCGTAAAACAGTTAAACCTCCAACCCCACTGTCAAATACCCCAACTGGTTGTTTTCTCAAACTTCTCATAGACACCGAAAAGAAACTTTCTGATTATTTAAACACGAAATTCTAGAAAAAGTAAATATACTTAATGCTTTGCTTTTTCAATATACTCCAATACGCCTTTGACAATCGAATTGGCCATTTGAGCTTGAAAATTAGGATTTGTCAGATTTACCGAGTCCTCATTACCCGTAACATAACCAACTTCTACCAATGTGGAGGGCATCTTAGAGTTTCTCAAAACATAAAAACGAGCACGTCTAATCCCCCTGCCACGTACGTTCATATTTTGGGTAATACTTTGATATATGGTACTAGCCAATGTCGAATCACCAAAATAATAAACCTCTACTCCATTGACATCAGATCTATTCTGTTCTATTGAATTGGCATGAATACTGACAAAGAGATCTGCTCCTGCTGCATTGGCCATATCTGTACGCCCCTGCAAGCTGACAAAAAAATCACTATTGCGAGTAAACATCACCTGCATTCCCTTATTCTCTAGAAGTTGCCCGACTCTTTGTGAGATGGACAAAATAATATCTTTTTCTTGGATACCGCCTAGTCCTAATGCGCCGGTGTCTTTTCCACCATGACCAGGATCGATAATTATCAGAGGTTTATTGTGGTTAATTCGTCCTAGAGGTGATATTGGCTGTAACTGATTATTGCCCGCAAGAGAAATGTTGGGCCGAGATGTTTTTAATTGAAGGCTTAGTAGCTGGGGGCTTACTTGCACTAAACGATCTACCCTTGAACCAGTAGATGGCTTGACAAGGATCGTCACAGATTGATCAGCTTCTTGACGTAGGCGTAGTTCGTATATAGGGCTATCATCCCCTAGAGATGGTCCTGTGGGTGAATCCGCTAATTGCGCGCGAGGAATTCTAATTTCATAGGCTCCCAAGGAACGATTCCAGACCATGTCACCACGGATGGGACGATTTGAACGGATTAGTAAATTGTTGTTTGAAGTTAATTCTGCGCCATAAATAGTCGCAACAGCAGTGCGATAAATAGGCGAAGGAGCTATTTGGGTGGGTTGACGGTAGCTTTCACTGTTATAGCTATTGTTATAGCTGCTACCATTAAATCCTCCACGTGGAAACAGTAAGACTCCTCCTAAGGCGCTGTAGGCTGCCATCCAATCGGGTCCTTCTGCCTCTACTGAAAGAGTAATTCTGGCTCCATCAGACATTTGTCTAAATTCTGCCCGGGCAACTCCTGCGTGATTCACTGCGATGGTTTGATTGATTAGCCCATTGGTTAAAAGTGCGCCTTTGAGTTGAATGTCAACCGTACTGCGATCAATGCTGCGCTGAATTATTACCCCTTCACGAGTTCCATTGCGTCTGAGATTGACAAACAGCCCACTACTGGTTAGTTGTAAATCGGAATTACTAAAGGAGCTTTTAGGAGTGTTTTGCTGAGGTCTGGTAGATGGGGGGAGCTCAGAATTATTGCTGTCTCCTCCAGGCTGAGTGTTTGGCAAGGTCACTGTCCAACTGGTGGATGTCTCTCCTTTGACCTTGACTTTCGTTGGATCTACCGTATACCCTGGCGCAAATTCTATAACCAATCTAGTAGTATTTTCGTCAAATTGGCCTATCCGTATACTTCTGATTTCTCTACTGATTGGTTGGTTGATTGGGGATCGACCCAGTTGCGTACCAGGCAAGTCAATAATGATCCGGGAAGGATTATTAATCAAAAGAGCTTTGGGTTGCACCGGAGATTCTGTATTGAAGTACAATTTGTTTTCGCTATTGACAAAGCGCCAAGACAATAGCTTGCCAGCCCAAGCCGGGCTAGCCATAAGAAGGAAACTAACCGAAGTGAGAAACAAAAAATAAAACCGCACGGAGATTGCCTCTCGTTCAGACAACATTTGACATCAGACGTTCATTTTACTATCTTGGTTTCAAGTTAGCTGCTCCTGCTCTGATTTTTTCAGAACCAAGCGCAGCCAACTTGGCGTGATAAAAGTCGTAATGATAATCATCATGATGATAGCGGCAATTATCGAATCTGGCACTAAATCTGTGGCTGAACCTATAGATGCGAATACTAGACCCACCTCTCCTCTAGGGATCATACCTACTCCAACAGCCAATTTATTCAAAGATGTGTTCCAAAGAGAAACTGAAGTAGCTAATTTGCCAATAATTGCCACCAATACCAGAAAAATGGCAAGTATTAAGCCTTCACGATCACTGAAATTAAGCGCTCCAAGATCAGTTTTGGCTCCTACACAGACAAAAAATATCGGTACAATCAGGTCAACTACTGGAGCTACCAGTTGCCTGAGCTGCTCTCCTTTGTCTGTTTCTGCCAGAACAAGTCCAGCGGCAAACGAACCTATGATAGTTTCTAGTCCAACCCTATGAGCAATATAGGCTAATAAAAAAGCAAAAATCAGAGCCGGGATCAATAACTGTCCCCTGGTCTGCATTCTGTCAACTATTGCTACGATAAAGCGGGTAAAGATTCTGCCGACAACTATAGCGCCAACTAAAAAAACTACTGCAATTAACATCAGATAGATGATGGAATCAAATCTTACTTGGCCAGTTTTAATTAAACTTGCAACTACAGCTAAAATGACTATCCCAAAAATGTCATCAACTACCGCCGCGCCAATAATAATCTGTCCTTCGGTAGTCTTAAGCTGTCCCATATCTCCTAGAACTTTAGCTGTAATGCCGATACTGGTTGCTGTCAAAGCTGCTCCGGCAAAAACTGCGGGTATCAAAGGTATAGAAAAGCCATAAATAAGTCCCAGAGTTCCTAGTGCAAAGGGAACTATTACCCCAACAGTAGCTACTATGAGAGCTTGTGGACCAACGCTGAGCAGTTCGACAAGGTTAGATTCTAAACCTACTTCAAATAAAAGAACAATCACACCGATATCAGAAAGCAGAGAAACTACCTGCTCATTAAAATCAAATACCCTGAGGGCATCTGCTTGATTTAGACCATAGATATTATGTAAAAAATGCTGCCATAAATTGGGTATGTCGGCAGCATCTCCTACCCCAAATACCAGTAAATGAGCTCCAGAAACGCCAATAATAACCCCTGCTATTAGTTCACCTAAGACAGCCGGAAGCTTGAGTTTGACGCAGACTTCAGCGCCTATTTTACTGACTAAAAAGATCAATGAGATAGTTAAAAGGATTACATCAAGAGCTATTGTCTCTATTTCACTATCGGACTTGGCGGCTATCTCCGCCAGCAACGAACTAAAGTACCATGATTGAGGCATAGTTTAGAAAAAATTGCGCACAAAATCTCGGGCGGATTCTTTGGAGGTAATTCTATTATCCAAGGTTGCGGACATGACTGCCGCTAAGATTACTTTATAGTTTGGACCAGGCGGATAACCCATTGCCTTGAGATCATCTCCGCAAAGGAGAGCTTGTCTTTGGGAAAGATCGCTCATGTAGTGCCAAATTTTGCGCCTATGAGATAGCTTGCTCTTAGAGGCCACTATTACCAAAGTAACTAGATTAAAAGGGCTCAGCAGGGCAAAAAGCTCGCTAGGGAGCTCAATTATATCTAACTGTTTTTCAATCTGTGCAAAAGTAGTATCAAGAGAGCTCAGGCGATCAAGGCTCTCTTTAGGCAAAGCCATTGTTTGAGCTAAATATAATCTGGCTTGAGTATCAGCTATGGCACTTAAAATAATCTCTAAACGTATTAACCAAGCTGGGGTCAAACAAGGCGCTTTAAGTATCTTTAGAACTCGACTAGCATAGCGCAATTGCCAAGATAATTGACTATCTAAAGTTAAATTGTCTGCCAAAGTAGTTAAAGCGCCTAAATCAGAGAGCATTTTGAGGGACTTTAGCCAATAGTGGCTCTCTAAAATCAATTTGAGCTCTGCTTTAAGCCTGGTAGTAAGAGAAGGAATACTCTGCTTGGAAAGTCGCAAACGCTTATAAACTCCACTTTCTATGGCATATCGAATGTATTTTTTTGTTTGGCTTTCTAGCTGAAAACCCAGCCTGATGGCAAAGCGAACAGCCCTAAAGATCCTAGTTGGATCTTCAATGAAACTGTTGGCATGAAGTACTCTAATAAGCCTCAGGTGCAAATCTTCTAATCCAGAGAAAAAATCTAAAAGCTCTCCTGAACCTGGAGAACTAACTCTTACAGCTAGGGCATTGATTGTAAAATCCCGTCTGTAAAGATCTTGCTTAATTGAACTAGCTTCAACTTCTGGATTGGCTGCTGGGTAGAGGTAAAATTCGCTCCGAGCAGTCGCAATATCTACACAAAGATGAGCTAATTGGCTCTCTTTAGGCCAAGAAAGATAAGCTGTTTGAAAATTGCCATAGAGTGATTTATGAAGATCTGGGTATTTTTGTTCTAAAGCTACTGCTAACTCTGTTGCCGCTGCCACATCACCCCTGCTATCTACGACTAAGTCAATATCTTTGAGCTTGATTGGCTTATCTGCTGGTGCCAAGATCAAATCTCTTACTACTCCACCTACCAAATACAGATGCCATCCTCTTTGATTGGCCTGGGCGGCTGCTTCGACCAGAAAATTCCAAAAACTTGGATGGATTTGTTTTTTCAAAGAGGGCAATAGGCAGGAAATCATTGCTTGATTTGGGGCTGATAGTTTGGGGCTATGCAATATTTGGTTAACTAGATCAGTTCTAGTGACGATGCCCAAAAGCTTTTCTTGTTCAACAACTGGAAGACGACCAATATCATAACGTACCATCAAATTGTGAATTTCTGCTAAGGTTGTCTCTGGGCAAATAGTCTTGAGACTAGTAGACATATATCCTTTGACAGGCGCATGAGAAAAACCATGATGCCTAGCTAAATCTAAATCACGGCGTGAAATAATACCAACTATTTGCTTATTTTCATCCACAACAACAAGACCAGAATGTCCATAGCGCAGCAATATTGACTGAGCCTGTTCTATGGTGGTTTCCGGTCTTATAGTCCTTACAGGGGAGGACATCAAGTCTTTTGCTAGCAAGAGGCGAGGAACTTGAGCTAAAAAGGCAATTCTGATTTGTTCTAATATTTGCTCGCTTTTAACTTGCTTGAGATTGACTGAGGCTGCCTGGGCATGTCCTCCCCCGCCTAAAGGGGCAAAAAGCTGATTCAAGTCAGTTCCGCTGATGTGACTGCGGCCTATGATCGTCAAGCGAGGGACATGCTTTATATATTCGTTAGCTAGGATTAAGGCATCTATTTCGGTTAATTCAATCAGACTTTCAGCAACACTAGAGAGCCCTTCTACAAAATCATCGCTTGTAATTAGAACCATACCAAGTGTGTAATTACCTACAACAAATTTTTCCATCAATTCGAGAGAGAGAGTCAGCATATGTTGCTGCTGAGCAGAAAAAGCAGGTGAGATATATTCAGCTAAAATGTTTAAATTAGCCCCTTGTTCCATCAGCCAAGCTAGAGCGGTGGCATCACGAGAACTAGATGAGCTAAAAGTCAGAGAACCTGTATCGACGTGAATACCCAAAGCCATCACGGTCGATTCAATACAAGTAAGCTGGATATCTCTTTGGCGTAACATCTCAGTTATGATGGTGGCCGTCGAACCGACTGGCTCAATCACTATATGGCTTGCTGGTATATCACATTGACTTTCAAGATGATGATCATAGACCTCTAGAGACTTGAGAGTACTAAGATCTAACCAATTAGCCGCGCTGCCTAAGCGATCTCGTTTTTGGGTATCTACCACAGCAATAGAAGTTATCTCGCTTGGATCAATACTGCGTATCTCTATCAAGGGAAATTCATCTCGATAAAGAGAGAGAAAATTCTTAAGAGATCGATGAGCTCCACCAGTTAGGACTATATGGCTACCTTGTTTGAGGCGTGCTAGCCCTACTGCTGCGCCAAGAGCATCAAAGTCTGCTGTTTGATGACACAATATCAAGTCCATTTTTTTGGTAAATTAACTAATGAGCAAAAAATATTATTAAGATCAGCCTGTATATACTCAATCTAACTGATCAAAAGTCAATCAATTTTTTAGGAGAATCTCAATTATGTCGATAGTCTTTCAAATTGCCCTAGCTGCTTTAGTCTTTTTTTCCTTTATCATGGTCGTTGGTGTACCCGTAGCTTACGCTTCACCCCAAAGCTGGGATCAAGCCAAGCCATTACTTTACGTTGGTTCTGGGTTATGGGTCATTTTGGTTGTGTTAGTAGCTGTACTGAATTTTTTTGTTGTCTAGAAACTTTGATGTGGGATCAGATGTCTATCATCTTCTTCCCACGTCTTCATTTGAGGAATATTTTCTATGACCGTTTATGAGGGAAGCTTCAGCGGCGATCTTTCTGATTTTCGCTTTGCTATAGTCATAGGTCGTTTTAACGATCTAGTGACGGATAAATTACTTTCTGCCTGTCAAGATTGTCTAAAACGACATGGCATTGACATTGACCCACAATCGGGTCAAGTAGACTATGTTTGGGTCCCTGGTAGCTTTGAGGTTTCTATCATGGCTAAAAAAGTCGCAAGCTCAGGGCTTTATGATGCCATAATTTGCCTGGGAGCTATTATCCGCGGAGATACTCCCCATTTTGATTATGTAGCGGCAGAAGCTGCTAAAGGTATAGCAGCTGCTGGGTTTCAAACAGGGGTTCCGGTTATCTTCGGGATTTTGACTACTGATACCATGCAACAGGCTCTAGAAAGGGCCGGCATCAAGGGAAATCTGGGCTGGAACTATGCTTTAAATGCCTTGGAGATGGCTTCTCTAATGCGTCAATTTAAAACCTGATTCTAACGGAAGCTGATTCTGCAGATATTTTTTGGCTTAGAATTAGGGAAAACGTTCTTTAATTAAGGAACTTAATTTGCTGTGGACTCTTACTTTGTTACTCCTTTTACTACTGATCAGACAAGATACCAATCAAATCGCACATTAGAACTAACCTCTCTGAGGATCCGCCAGGCCAAACAAGAGGATTTAAACGGACTTACAGATGTTCTGCTCAAGAGCTTTCATCCCAATTCGACTTGGTTACATCCTATTTTTAGATTAGGTGTTTATGAAGATGTCAAAAGCCGCCTCAATTGTAAGCTTTCCTACTACAGTTGCTTAATTGCCAGTGATTCTTCTTGTGATCAAGTTGTAGGAACAATAGAATTGACATTGCGCCCAATTTCTTTACTTGGTAAATGTTTGCCCTATATCTCCAACTTGGCAGTTAGTACTGATTGTAGGAGGCAGGGCGTGGCTCTTAAGCTTTTAGAGCGTTGTGAGCAAATTGTAGCTCATTGGGGGTTTCGTGAAATTTGGCTACATGTATTAGAAGATAATCTAACAGCTCAACATCTCTATCGCAAAAAAGGCTACACTACTTTCAAAATAGAGAGCGATCTCGGTAATTTGATATTGAAAAAACCTAGAAAAATACTTCTGCTCAAAAAGCTCTAAATCTTCACCGATGAATAACCACATTCTGGTTCTAGTTACTACTGCTTCTAAAGAGGAATCTGAACTTATAGCAGCAGCTTTAGTTGAATCTAGATTGGCAGCTTGTGTGAATATTTTTCCTATCTCTTCAATCTACAGGTGGCAGGGGCAGATTCAGTCAGATTCTGAATACCAATTGTTCATTAAAACCGATATCCAGCTCTTTAGTGATATAGAAGCCAAGATCAAGGAGTTACATAGTTATTCAGTTCCTGAAATCATCGCCATAGATATTGTTGCTGGCTCAAGAAGTTATTTAAATTGGTTAGGCGAAAGTCTCAGATGATCCTAATAACTCAAAAAGTTCACAAATCTCACTCAAGCGCTGCTCAAATCACCTTATCCTTGAGCGCTCAAGAGAGAACTAAAAGTCGCCTAAACTGCCTAGCTGATTCTGGAGAAAAATTACTTCTGCAACTTCCTAGAGGTACTGTATTGCAAGATGGAGATATTCTAACTACAGACAATCAGCAAATCTTTATGAAAATCATTGCCAAAGCCGAGCCACTTGTCAGGATCAAGGCAAATTCTCAATTAACTCTTATGCGGGCTGTCTATCATCTGGCTAATCGCCATGTTCCCCTAGAGATAACTATCAACTATATTGCCTTGGAAAGAGATCCGGTTTTAGAGAATCTCCTCAAACAAATGGGACTAGAATTAGAATATCTAGAAGTTCCCTTTTTTCCTGAACAAGGGGCCTATCACCAACATTAAAGTTTATGAAACATCGACATTTGGGCAATCAAGGCCTCACCGTTTCCCAATTAGGGCTAGGCTGTATGGGAATGTCCGAGTTTTATAGTGAAAGAGATGATCAACAGTCTCTCGAGACCATCGCTAAGGCTTTGGATCTGGGAATCAATTTTCTAGATACAGCCGATATGTATGGCCCTTTTGCTAATGAAGAACTTCTAGCTAAGGCTATTAAAGGTAGACGTGAGCAAGTTATTATTGCTACCAAGTTTGGCAATGTACGTAGCGCTGATGGAGGTTTTCATGGTGTCTGTGGTACGCCGGAATATGTCTACAAATGCGCAGAAGATTCTCTCTCTCGTTTAGGTGTTGACTATATAGATCTTTATTACCAGCACCGTGTGGATCCAACTGTAGAGATAGAGCAAACCATAGGAGCTATGGCGGAACTGGTTAAACAGGGAAAGGTTCGCTATTTGGGACTTTCTGAAGCCTCTGCCTCTACTATCAGAAGAGCTCATCTAGTTCACCCGATAAGTGTATTGCAAAGTGAATATTCTCTCTGGAGTAGAGATGTTGAGGATGAAATATTACCAACTTTGCGGCAATTGGGCATTGGTTTTGTGGCCTATAGTCCTCTTGGTAGGGGATTTTTAACTGCCCGCTTTGGTAAGCCACAAGATCTAAAACAAGACGATTATCGACGTAATTCCCCTAGATTCCAGGGAGAAAATTTCTTTAAAAATCTACAATTGGTAGAAAAAATCCAAGAAATAGCCGCTTCTAAAAGGGTCACCGCTGCCCAATTAGCCCTCAGTTGGCTCTTAGCCCAAGGTGAAGATATAGTCCCAATTCCAGGCACTAAAAAAGTGCAATATCTACAGGAAAATATTGCAGCAGTTGATATCTCTTTAACTACGCAAGAGCTCTCTCAAATAGAACAAATTGCCCCCTTTGGGATTGCAGCAGGAGAGCGCTACCCAGCAGCAACCATGGGTACTGTCAATCGCTAGGAATAAACTGAGATGAAAGTGATTGTCGTAGGTGGTGGGGCAGCAGGCTTTTTTGGGGCTATTATCTGCGCTCGTAAGTATCCCAAGGCGCAAATAACTTTACTAGAAGCTGCCAAAGATCCTCTAGCTAAAGTCAAGATTTCTGGGGGTGGACGCTGCAATGTAACTCATCATTGTTTTGACAATATCCAATTGATTCAATATTATCCAAGGGGTTCTAAGGCTTTGCGCGGAGCTTTTAGCCGTTTTAATCCACAAGATACTCTTGATTGGTTTAACCAAGAGGGGGTAAACCTCAAAACCGAGCAAGATGGTAGGATTTTTCCTGTGAGTAATTCTTCTGCAACTATTGTAGATTGTCTGCTCAAGGCGGCTATTAAAGCTAAAGTAATCCTCAAAACTGGCTCACCCGTAGTTAAAATATTGCCAGGATTTACTGTAGTTCTCAAAAATGGAGAGAATTTAAATTGTGATCGCCTTTTAATTGCCACTGGAGGTAGCGCCTGCGGACATCGTTGGGCTAAGGATTTGGGACATCAGATCATCACACCAGTACCCTCACTATTTACCTTTAATATCAAAGATCCCCGTCTAGATGGCTTGGCAGGAGTGGCGGTAGATAATGTATCTCTAAGTATTTTAGAAGAATGTAAAGCTCGTTTTACACAGTCTGGCCCTATTTTGGTGACCCATTGGGGTGCAAGCGGCCCTGGCGTGCTTAAGCTCTCAGCTTGGTCTGCTAGATTACTGCAGGAAAATCAATATCAAATGCCTTTGCTAATTGATTGGTTGCCCCAATATCAAGCTCAAGATCTCCAAGAGCAATTACTCAAATTCAAATCTAGCAACGGCAAAAAACAAATTTCTGGTCAATGCCCCTTTAATTTACCCAAAAGGCTCTGGCAAAAACTAGTAGAAGCATCTCAAATCAGTCAAGATAAAATCTGGGCTGAGCTTTCTAAAACTCAACTGCGCGCATTATTAAATCAACTTAAACAGGGAACTTATCAAATCCAAGGTAAAGGAGTATTTAAAGATGAGTTTGTTACCTGTGGTGGAGTTGATTTATCCCAAATCAACTTTAAAACTATGGAAAGTAAAGTCACCATGGGGCTTTATTTTGCCGGTGAAATACTGGATATTGACGGGCTGACTGGAGGTTTTAATTTCCAATCAGCTTGGACTACCGGATGGATCGCCGGTGAATCAATGGGAGGAGGCTAGGCGCGTTAAGACTTTATTGGAGCGCTCAATAAAAGCTTTCATTCCTTCAGCGTCGAACGCCCTTTGTGCTAGCAAGGCCAAATCATAGACATGTTGACAGAGCATCCCAGCTAGCTCACTTGAGGGAGAATCTCCCTCGCCTGTGATGATGCTACCTTGGGAGATCTGGGCAATTTTTTGCACCAGAGGATGGGCTGTGTTGACCAACAATACGTGATCTTCAGGAAATTCCATCATTTGCTGTTGCATCAAGGCAGACATTTCTCTAAAACGTCGCATCGCTTCAGGCAAAAGGACAACAGCAGGAGGGGTAGCTTCTGGAGTATCTGACTTGATAGCTTCAGTACGGATATTGAGACGCGGACGGTTGAGAGCCTTTTCAAAGGTTTCTTTGATCTGCTCTGAGCGGGTTTTATTCGTGGTTGGGTCAACGATTTCGCTTTCCTTCTCCTGCTGAAGCAAGCTAGAGTCAAGCTCTGAATCTACCCGAGAGAATTTGACTTTGTCGTACTCTCTTTCTAGAAAAGGGATGAAATAATTCACATCAATAAAAGAATCTAGAAACAGGACTTCAACTCCTTGATTCTTGTAGAGCTCTACATAGGTTGCTTGTACCTTGGCATCGGTGCAGTAGAATACCCGATTTTCATGTTTTTCTTTGTTGCGCTCTAGGTAGCTTTTCAAAGTAGTATAGCCTGCCTTTTCCAGCGTAGTGAGTGGATCTTCACTGTTGAGAGGTTGCCACGCATCATCGGCATCAGAAGTCTGTACTTCAACTTGACTAGAGGCTTGGCTTTGATAGGTGGTGCTGTAGATTAGAATATCTTCGACTTGTTTTTTGAACTTGTCCTCTTTGAGTGAACCGAATTTGACGAAGGTCCCCACATCTTGCCAGCACTCAATATACTTTTGGGGATTATCTTGGTAGAGAGATTTGAGTCTATCGCCTATTTTTTTGGCGATAAAGTCTGCAATACGGCGTACTGTGCGATCATTAGTCAGGGCGCTACGAGAAACATTGAGTGGAATATCAGGACTGTCAATTACTCCTCTCAAGGGCATCAAAAATTCAGGGATAATTTCTTCACAGTGGTCACTGACAAAGACCTGGTTACAAAATAGCTTGATCTGCCCACGATTGACATCAACATCGGGTCTGAGTTTGGGAAAATAGAGAATCCCATTGAGTAAAAAGGGATAGTCGGTATTGAGATGTACCCACAGTAGAGGATCTTCTTGAAAAGGATAAAGATAACGATAGAATTCTAAGTAATCCTCATCGCTCAGGTTTTGGGGTGATTCTTTCCAGAGAGCCCTTTGCTTGTTGATTACCTCGCCTTCAAACTTGATAGGGACTGAAAGAAAATCAGAATAGGTTTTAACTAATTGTTTGATTCTAGAGCTTTCTAGATATTCTGCTTCTTCATCTAGCAAAGTTAAGGTGATGGTAGTTCCCACAGTGGTTCTCTCAGAGGGGCTCAGTTCAAATTCAGGTGAACCGTCACAGCTCCAATGTACTGCCTCGGCACCTTCACGGTAGGATAATGTATCAATCTCTACTTGTTTAGAAACCATAAAGGCAGAGTAAAAACCGAGACCAAAATGGCCAATCAGATCATTGGCGCTTTTTTGATAGCGTTCGATAAATTCTTCAGCGCTGCTAAAAGCTACTTGGTTGATGTATTTTTTTACTTCATCTAGAGTCATTCCAATTCCATTATCTGAAATTGAAAGAGTCTTTTTCTCCTTGTCGATCTCTAGAGAAATTTCACCCTCTCCTACTTCTTGAGTTACTTCCCCAGCAAAAGAAGCCATCTTTAGCTTAGAAATGGCATCGAAGGAGTTAGAAATTAGCTCTCTTAAAAAGATCTCATGATCTGTATAGAGAGATTTTTTGATGATTGGAAAGATATTCTCGGTATGGATCGTGATGTTACCTTTTTCCAGTGTGACCATAGATTAGAATCCAAAAATTAGGCATACTACGTAATATTATGTTAGCTGTTAAAACCGGTCCTGAAAGGGGGGAAAACCGACTCATCCTAACTTTTCACCAGTAGAGATGCGCATTCCATTGACAAAGTCCCAACCACTTTGTATTTTTTTGCCGGCAATTTGTACTTGTTTGAGTAACAAAAGACCATCACCTGTTTGAATTACAGGTCCCTGGTTTTTTAGTAAGTATACTATTTCACCTGCTGAGCCTTGGGTTGGTTCTAGAAGATCTTGAATATATTCTGCTGGCACAGTAGTGACAATTTTAAGTGGATTTTCTCTAAAGCTAGTGAAGCAGTCTGGGTAAAAGGCTCTGATTTGGTTATGTAGTTGCAATGCGCTTTTGTGCCAATCCAAAAGATAATCTGTTTTTTTAATCAATGGGGCATAGGTTGCTAAAGTTGCATCTTGAGCTATGGGTGTAATTGTTCTTAGCTCTAGAAGGGTTTGTTTGAGTAAATCAGCTCCCTGCTGAGCCAAACGTTCGCCTATCTGCTGGGCATTGTCTAAAATTCCAATGGAGAGATAAGATTTCAGCAACATAGCTCCAGTATCCATTCCTTCATCCATGAGCATGGTTGTGATTCCTGTTTGTTCATCGCCATTGTAGATACTCCATTGGATTGGGGCTGCTCCCCTATATTGGGGTAAAATGGAGCCATGTACATTAATACAGCCTAGCTTGGGGATAGTTAGTAGAGAATTTGGCAGGATCTGACCATAGGCTACAACGACAAAAACATCAGCTTTGATTGTTTGCAGATACTGGGCAAACTCACTATCTGTTTTGCAGCGCTGAGGTTGCCATATAGGAATATTATGCTCTTGGGCTAATTGCTTAACTGGGGAAGGAATTATTGCTGTTCCTCTTGCTCTTCTTTTATCAGGTTGGGTAACTACTGTTACTACCTGAAAATTTTGATCTTGCAGCAAGGCTTGCAAACAGGGTATAGCAAATTGGGGTGTACCAAAAAATACAACTTTCATATTAATTTTAAATTTACTAGTTATTAAAATATGTTGTCAAAGCGCATTTTACCCTGTTTAGATGTCAAAGGTGGTCGGGTAGTCAAGGGAGTCAATTTTGTCGATCTGCGCGATGCTGGGGATCCTGTCGAACTTGCCCGCATCTATAATGATGCCGGCGCTGATGAGCTGGTTTTTTTGGATATTACTGCCAGTTATGAAGATAGAGAAACTATCCTAGATGTGGTTTATCGCACCGCAGAGCAGGTGTTCATTCCTTTGACCGTTGGAGGGGGAATCACTAATCTAGAGAATATTAAAAATCTTTTGAGAGCTGGGGCGGATAAGGTTAGTATCAATTCGGCTGCAGTACGTAATCCTCTTTTGATTAACCAAGCTAGTGATCGCTTTGGCAAATCATGTATTGTAGTGGCTATTGATGCTAGAAAAAGAAAAGATCCAACTGCTCCTGGCTGGGATGTCTTTGTCAAAGGTGGTAGAGAAAATACTGGAATTGATGTTTTGCAATGGGCCCAAGAATGTGAAAATAGAGGCGCTGGTGAACTTTTGATTACTAGTATGGATGCTGATGGTACTCAAGCAGGCTATGATCTCGAGCTCACTAAAAAAATTTCCTCAGCAGTGGAGATTCCTGTTATTGCCTCTGGTGGGGCTGGCAATTGTGAGCATATCTACCAAGTTTTTGAACAAGCAGGCGCACAAGCGGCTCTTTTGGCTTCCTTACTGCATTATGGACAGATCACAATAGCTCAGCTAAAAGAATATCTCCAGGAGCACAAAGTCCCTGTACGTCCTATATAGAACTAATTCTGCTAAAAATCTTAAATTGTAAAATGGTATCACTAATGACCAAAACAATATATTAAGATAAACGAAGTTAACAAATTTTAAGATATGCTGATACCAATTCTCATTTTTGACGTGGCTCTGGTAGCCTGGTCTCTTCACCTGATGCAAGAAGCCTTGCAAAAGCAAGAATTTGCTATGTTGCTTGCCGGTGGACTTGTCAGCTTATCAGCAGCAGCTATGATGGTTGTTTATTTTTTGATGCGCAATTGTATCGGTTATCTCTTGGAAAGACCGTATCTTTAAAAAAAGTTTCATTAGTCGTTTTCATCTACCAGCAAACAAATAATTTTTTTGTTTAGCTCTATGCCATCAAACTCGATTAATATGGCATTAACGTAATTTTTGGCCTGCTTTGCTCGAGTACACTAGATTGTTATAGTTTCCTAGCGGCTCTTTAACCTGCTTAGGTGCGCAATATCATCTCAGAGGTAATACAGATATTGAAAAACGCTATTACTTTTACAAAAGACTAATACCCACTACATGAAGCTCTCAGGCAGTAAATTAATTTTAAGGTAGCTGTATGTCTTGATAAATTTAATACTCTTTAGATATGCTATTTTTAACCAAATCAAAAAGCTAGGAAAACTTAAGTAATTAGCAATGCATAATTTTAAGTATAGATGTGATGCTCTTCCCAAAAAGATCTTGAAGTTTTAGATAAACCCAAATCTTCCGATAGTAAGTCAATACCATCGATAATATTGGGTTTAAAATTATTATGGATTTTTAGAGAACCAAAGCATTTTTCTCGATAATCAGGATTTTTTAATTCGTAGTCCATCTATTAAAACTGACATTCTGATTCCGTACTGGTCGGTGTTTCCTCGTTCAACTTTTATCTTTTCTAAATCTCGAAATAACCCACTATATCCATTATCGAAAACCACAGAACGAATATACCCATATTTTTCACGGCCGACAGGAGCTATAAAATCAATATCTTTACTCCAACGATACTCTTGAAACTCTAGGGCAATAAGAGTTCCGCCACCAAAGTAAGCAGAACCTTTCAATAGTAAATCACTATTTAAGCATTCAAGAACTGTTAAAATTTTTTTATGATGTTCTAAATCAAATGCCACATTTAAACATCTAACCAAGAGTTATAGCGTTCAACAAGCTCTTTAACGAAGTCAAGTTCTTCTCCTTCGAGATTATTTAACAAATCTCGATAACGCCAACCGCGTTCATACCGACTTAGCATCTCTTCTTCAGTAAATCGATAAACATTATCAGTCTGCCAACAAACTGATTCTAAAAAAGGTAGCCTTATATCTGGAGTAGTGGTTGGCGTTAAAGTATTCATAACTTTCTATACTTAATTACCTAAATATATTAGGTTTATATATCTTCAGTCTAGATTATCGGCAGACAAACAAACAAGCTGTAAAAAAACATTATAGTTTAAAGAGCAGGATAAAGACCATGAAGATACAGTGTTGGTATAAAACTATTAGCATCTCATCGAGGTTACTATCGTTAGCATCTATAGATTTTCCGCTTAAAACTAGCACTATCATCTAGAATAACTCTTATGAATTTTTTTGAATCTAATAGGAGCAGATGCTTATGGATACACTAGAGCCTTTAGCTATATTTCATCTAAAAAAGAACAAGAATGGATAAATAATGAAGAAATGAGGCTCTAAGGAATTTAATATACATGATCACTTTTGAAGAAGCCCTAGATCTTGTTAGCCAACTGCCAATAGAACAGCAGGAGATGTTAGTAGATATTGTTAAACGACGCTATCTGGAGATACGCAGAAAAGAGCTAGCTGAGGAATGTTTTGAAGCATTGGCAGAGTATCGCGAAGGGAACCTCATTCCCCAAACTGCCCAGTCAGCAATTTCTGATCTGCGTAGTTACCTGTCTAATTTAGAATGAGAAAAGTTGTACTGACCTCAAAATTTAAGAGGTCTTTGAAAAAGTTCGTACAGCGAAATGCCATATTACAAGGACAAGTTGAAAAAACTTTGTTACAAATGGCAGAAGATGTATTTGCACCTAGTCTTATGACACATCGTCTAAAAGGCGAATTTGATGGACTAAGAGCCTGTTCTTGTGGCTATGATTGTCGCATTATTTTTTCTCTTGAAAACAACAAAGAAACTCAAAAAGAACATCAATAGATTTTCCGCTTAAAACTAGCACTATCATCTAGAATAACTCTTATGAATTTTTTTGAATCTAAGCATCTTGTACTTTTTTATGATGGCTATTGCAATCTATGCAGTAGCTTAACCCAGTTTGTCAAAGAGATAGATTCTAAAGCAGTGATCCAATATGCCCCACTGCAATCTCCTGAAGTAAAAGAATTTCTTGCAAACCACGGGATTGATACTACTAATATTACTACGGTAGTTTGCGCTCTAAATGGCAAAATCTATACAAAATCTACTGCTGTAATTAAAGTAATGCAACAATTGCCAGAATTATCTTTGATGGCAGGCCTGCTTTTATTAGTTCCAGTGCAAATTAGAGATTCAATCTATGAATTAGTTGCCAATAATCGTTACCAATGGTTTGGTAAAACAGAAGAATGTTTCATAGCAGATCAAGAAATTAGCAACAAAGTATAAATATCTCTAAGCCGCGCCTTTATCTTTTTGCTCTCTCCACTTTCTAACACCCTCAGCGCCCATGCCCAGAAGAGCTAGGGGATGAATTTTCTCTTTGCCTTTGATAGATGCTATGGTGTTTTGTTTGGCTTTACGACGTTTGAGCTGTCTCAATCCCATAAAAATAGGTACTCCTAGAGCCATACCGTGTAAGGGATTGAAGTCAAAAGGGACAGCAGTGCCACCAGTATCTCCAACTGTGATCGGCGCATTGGGACTATCGTTATAAGCCCAATTCTTGATAGTTACATAAGAAGTAGCACCAGTAGAACTAGGATATAAGGTTGCCCAGCCATAATGGGTCTGACTGTTACTTGTGAATTTAAAACCTATATGTCCATTTGTTCCGCTGCTAAATCCCTCAAGCCCCAAAGAGCTAAAACCGACTATTCCAGTACTAGCCGCTCCAACCATAAGGTGAGAAGTCCGATTGCCAAAAGCATAATTGGTAGTCAAGGTAGCTCCAACTACAACCCCGTTAGCAAGGTTCTCAATAGCCTGAAGCATTTTGGTTTGTTTTGTTGATAAAGGCACTGCCAGCTAAAGGGGTATTGTTATCTATGCTAAGAGCACCAAAGCCTGTAAGTCCATTATGTACTAAAGCAAAGTCATTGACTCCATTGCCATCAAGATCCCAGTTAACCAAGCCAAAATTAGACTGCATGCTAATAGTGAGGGGCTTATTGCCAACATAGATAATATTTGCCTGCGCTTGTTCATTGTGAGCAAAATAAAGAACGGAAAATCCACTAGCGAGTAGAGAAACTTTTTCAGTGAGTGATTTTTTTTGCATATATGCCTATAAATTGTTATACAGGAATATTTTCTAGCCAAATTACTAATCTAGTAAGATATCTTATTAAAACTTTTTACGATGACTGGATTATTTGTTGGTTTAACTACTTTAGAGCTTATTTATCTTGTAAAAGAATTTCCTCAGCCTAACAAAAAAATTGTCGCCTTAGAGCAGAGCATTGCTGAAGGTGTCCATGCTACTAATGCAATAAACATTATAGTTTAAAGAGCATGATAAAGACCATGAAGATACGGTATTAGTATAAAAATATTGGCATCTCATCGAGGTTACTATCGTTAGCAGTAATGCAACAATTACCAGAATTATCTTTGATGGCAGGGCTACTTTTATTAGTTCCAGTGCAAATCAGAGATTCAATCTATGAACTAGTTGCCAACAATCGTTACCAATGGTTTGGTAAAACAGAAGAATGTTTCATACCAGATCAAGAAATTAGCAACAAATTGTAAATCATTAAATAAAAAATTAATAAATTAGAAGCTAATTGATCTCGATATGATTTTGATAAATAGATAGTTGATACTTTAACAGAAGCTTAAACTTTCTAGAAAACCATCTCTAGAGAGATCCCCGCGCCAGAGAATCAGTGCATCTTCCCCATCACTGTAGTATTTATTTCTCTTACCAGCGGTTTTAAAATTAAATTTCTCATAGAGGTATATAGCCTTGGTATTAGAAACCCTCACCTCTAGGGTTGCTCTTTCCAATCCTCTAGAATGTGCTTCTTTTAAAAGAGAGCAAAGTAAAAAACTACCTAGACCTTGGTCTTGATAATCCGGGTGGATAGCCAGCATTGTAATATGGGCCTCTTCTAGAATTGACCAAAAACAACCACAACCAACTGTCATATCCCCTTCAACTAGAGTTAATAGGACACTATTAGGATTGTCGAGTTCTCTTTGGTAGCCATCTAAAGACCACAGCCCGCCGAGGCAGATCCGATCTAGTTCTACTATCTTTTGAAGCTCCTGCTGGCTTTGTGGTTTTCTCAATATTGGAGGCATATTAACCCAGGCGTCGGATAGCCTCTAGAACCCCTCTAGCTTTATTGATTGTCTCTTCGTATTCCTTGATAGGTTGGGAATCAGCTACGATACCAGCTCCTGCTTGAACACTAACTAGATGAGAACCATCTGGATTTGGCTGGACTACCATAGTTCTGATTGTGATAGCGCTATTGAGTTGCCCTTCAAAATCATAGTAGCCATAGACGCCAGAATAAGGGCCCCGGTGATCATTTTCAATTTCATAGATGATTTCCATGGCTCTAATTTTAGGCGCGCCACTGACTGTTCCAGCCGGAAAACAGGCTTGAAGAACATCCCAAGCACTTTTGCTATCAGATATTTCACCGATGACATTGCTGACAATATGCATTACATGAGAATAGCGCTCGATGGTCATTAACTCATTAACTGAGATACTTCCTTGTTTACAAACTCGCCCCAAGTCATTTCGTCCCAAATCTACTAACATCACATGTTCAGCTATTTCCTTGGGATCTGCTAATAGTTCTTGGGAAAGTTGATTATCTTGAGCTGGAGTTTTTCCTCTAGTACGAGTACCAGCTATAGGCCTAACGGTAGCTTTAAAACCTGATTCTGCTAGTCTATCAACCTTGACCATAATTTCTGGGCTAGAGCCAATCAACTGCCACTTGTTGAAATTGAAGTAAGCCATATAGGGAGAAGGATTAATCAGACGCAATGAACGATAGAGATTGAAAGGATCATCGCTGTAATGCGCGCTCAATCGTTGAGAAAGAACTACTTGAAATATATCCCCAGCTTTGATATGTTCTTTGGCTTTTTCAACATTTTGGCAGAATTGTTCAGCTGAGGTATTGCTTTGGTAATCCAATGGATTGTGGTTATTTTTGGGAGTGAGCTTGAGCTCTAAAGATTTGTTTTCTACATCTAATGGCATCTTGAGCTTGAGGACCATCCGATTAACCCTATTGCAAGCATCATCATAAGCCTGTTTGAGATCAACATTGGGATCTTGTAAATCGGCATAGGCTATAGCCCAGATCTTCCGTTTAACCTGATCAAAGATCAAAATTGTATCAGATTGCATCCAGACTCCATCTGGCAGATCTGAAGATTGGGATTGATGTATGGGAACTTTTGGCTCAATCCATCTGATAAGTTCATAACCCCAAAAACCAAATAATCCTCCTATTCCGCTGGGCAACTCTTCTAGCGTAACGGGTTTAATAGATTCTAAGTTGCTTTTAATAATGTCAAAAGGATTACCTTGATGTTCCTTGATTTTTCCATTACGATAAAATTGTTTAGTGATATCGCCACGATTTTCTAAAACCCATACCGGATCACAACCAAGAAAACTATAGCGTCCGAGATTTTCACCACCTTCTACTGATTCTAAAAGAAAACTGTATGGTCTACCCGCACAGACTTTGTACCATGCTGAAACTGGTGTTTCTAGATCTGCAACCCATTCATAGTAGACGGGTATGAAATTACCATGCTGGGCAAGATGTGAAAACTGGGAAAAATCAGGAAAAATCATTGCGGCATTAGCTCATCAAAGTGAAAGGGGCGATCAGTAAGCTTACTAATCACCCTTAGCGATCAAAAAAGAAACTAACAACTAGACTTCGTAAGTTGCTTTGCCAGAGAATTTGACGGTGACAGGCTCAGGATTTTCTCCGATTCTTCTGTCTATTTTACCGTTGTACTCTCTTCCTGCATTTACTTTTTCAGGGAATACGCCATCGGCGGGATGAAGTAACTGAATTTCTCCAGTAGGATATACACGATAGATTTTAAAAGCTTCGATTTTGGGTTTAAATTTGGTGCGCAACTGAGTGCCTAAAGCCAAAGCTTGCTCTTTACGTGCTAGATAGAGAATATTATCGCCTTCATGCATGATAGCCGCGCCACCAGTAGGCATTTCAAAAACCTGCTCTTTAGTGCTGGTCCAAGTGATCGCGTATTTTTCTTCAAGCTCAGCGCTACTGAGAAGACCACCAGTGCTACCGCCAAATTTAGGAGCTTGTCCGGAAAGTTTTTCTGTCATAGGAATTTAATCCAGTTAAAAGGTATTTTGGCACATCCTACCATTGAGTCACTACCCATTTGATAACTCTGTCAAGAACTGTAATATTTGTTGCTATTTTTTAAGCTTTGGTTCAATTAAATGCCAGATAGCAGGGGCCAATGACAAGACAATAATCACCAAGATAATGGGCAGGAGATAGCGATCCACATCAGGTACTACTCTGCCTAGAAAGTAACCAAACAGAGTTAAACCCATTGTCCAAATAAAACCACCGATGAGATTGAAGAACATGAAGGTTTTATATTTCATCGCTGCTGTACCTGCAACTATAGGAGCGAAAGTACGCACAACTGGTACAAATCTGGCCAAAATAATAGTTTTTTGTCCATGTTTATTGTAGAAATTCTCTGTTTCTTGGAGATAACTTTTTTTGAAAAAGCGCGAATCTTCTTTGTTAAAGAGCCTTCTACCTAGACGATAACCTGTGAAATAGCCAACATTATCTCCCAAAACCGCACAGACAAAGCAGCCAAATAAAAGCACGCCAATATTAAAATAACCTTGCGATGCAAGTAGCCCTGCAGTCACCAACAAACTATCACCAGGGAGAAAAAAGCCCAGCATGATTCCAGATTCAGCAAAAACAATTGCCCAAATACCCAGTAATCCTATGCTTTTAATTAGATCTTGCAAATTCCCATGCCCCAAATGTCCCAAGAACTTGCCAATTTCCTGTATTAAATTTCCTTCCATGTACTCCAACTTATCAATTCAAAGATTATAAAAAAGCAGAAGTAATCCCCAGTTAGGGACGCTTCTGCTTAAGGACCAGCTTACTAGTCAATTAACTTAAGTTCCAGATGTCCAAGAATTAATATATTCAAGCTGATCTTTAGTCAGGACATCTAGAGAAATACCCATAGCTTCCAATTTCAACCTGGCGATTTCTTGATCGAGATCTTGGGGAATATTATAGATACCAGGAGTCAATTTGCCTTTATTTTTAACCAAGTACTCTACCCCTAAGGCCTGGTTGGCAAAACTCATATCCATAACAGCACTAGGATGACCTTCTGCAGCAGCCAGGTTAACCAAGCGTCCTTCTCCAATGACAATAATAGATCTGCCGTCAGAGAGTCGATATTCTTGGGTAAAGTTTCTCACTTCTTTAACTTCACTTGCTTGGCCAGCTAGAAACTTGAGATCAATCTCAATATCAAAGTGGCCTGAATTAGAGACAATCGCTCCATCTTTCATTACAGCAAAGTGTTCATCTCTGATTACATGCTTATTGCCAGTCACAGTGACAAAGATATCGCCAAGAGCTGCTGCCTCTAGCATGGGCATCACTCTAAAGCCATCCATAGCAGCTTCAATTGCTCTGACGGGATTGATCTCGGTAACGATTATATTAGAGCCAAGACCTTTGGCTCTCATTGCCACACCTTTACCACACCAGCCATAGCCGGCAACAACTACAGTTTTACCCGCCAGAAGAATGTTGGTAGCCCTGATGATGCCATCTAGGGTAGATTGTCCGGTACCATAGCGGTTGTCAAAGAAGTGCTTGGTTTCAGCATCATTGACATTCATTGCGGGAAAAGTCAAAACACCATCTTTGAACATTGCCTGCAAGCGCACTATTCCAGTAGTGGTCTCTTCTGTTGTTCCAATGATGTCATTGAGTTGATGTGGTCTTTCTTTGACTAGAGTAGCGACTACATCGCAACCATCATCAATAATGATATTGGGTTTGTGATCTAGGGCAATTTGTACATGGCGATGGTATGTTTCATTGTCCTCACCCTTAATTGCAAATACAGGAATGCCATATTCGCTCACTAGTGCTGCAGCAACATCATCTTGAGTAGAAAGTGGATTACTGGCAATCAAGATTGCATCGGCTCCACCAGCTTTTAAGGCAATTGCTAGATGGGCAGTTTCAGTTGTAACGTGGCAACAGGCAACCAATCTGATTCCGGCAAAGGGTTTATTTTTAGCAAAGTTTTCTTGAATGGATTTAAGTACGGGCATTTCTCTGCCTGCCCATTCAATTCTTTGCTTGCCAAAAGGAGCAAGCGAGATATCCTTTACTTCATAGTTGAGTTTGACAGAGGCCACGGTCATAATATTTACCTTGTTGATTTTCTTTAAATTTTACACTTTAAATATCACATCAAGCCCGATGTCCATTACTGGGATCATTAGAACTATTATGCTGTGATTTTTCTGAAATTTCCAGTGGTAGGTTTTGTGAACCTTGGGCAAAAGGCGAAAATCTGGTAGGAATAGGGCTACGTGGTACTGACTTTAGACCTTGAAGCATATCAGAAAGTTGTAATCCTTCTTGTTTGACCTCTCGTAGCTTATGCCAAACCGAGCGTGACATTAAAAGGGTATGCTCTACTCTTTCGGCTGCTATTTGTTCTAAACATTCTTCCCTTTCTGGTTGATAGTCAGCTGAAACCAATTCTAGAGGTAGTGAGGAGGGATAATTTTGAATAATTTGGGCAATTTTAACCAGAATTGGCCCATAAAGCCAAGTGTAGGCCGGATGAACGGTTAACTGGAGTTGGTGAGGTTGAGAGCTATTGTGGGATATCTGCACGTTGAAATAGGCAATGGCCGCCTTGCGTTGTGGTTCAAATACGTAAGCTTCTTTGAAGTCTTTGCCCGTCCACCAGTTCTTAAATTGCAATGCAGTCCGGTTCAATAGTCCTTTTTTAAAATCCTGGACATGGCGATCAAAGACTTGGCGCAATAAAGGGGGCATCGAGACACAATCTAGTTGATAGAGAAGCTGCGCATCGGCATTACTCACTGGCATCAGATTAACCAAATCACTGGATTTTTCAGCTAGGCCAGCCAAGATGCTAGGTGATAATGACCAATGGGTCAGGTGAGCAATTGGTTGAAATCCATTTTGTCTATAGAGAGCCAGAGTGTCTTTTTGTTCTATATTGACCTCGAGGATCCAAGTGCGCGCTTCCCAGAGACTTTCAAAACAATAGCGCAAAAGCTGAGAACCAGTTTCCAAGCAAGAGGTTTCCATAGTCAAAACCTGTTTGACTCTCCAAGTACTGCGACTGATATTTTCTGGTTCTACTTGAACTAGACCTATGAGTTTTTGAGATTCTTCAGCGACATAGGCCCGGAAATGATTTTGCCAGGGGTTGGGAAATAGTGCAAGAAACTTAAGCAATCCATAGCAATTACGAAACAGCTCCAGCTGTCTGCCCAAAGCCACCAGATCTGATACCTGGTCAACCCGTATGAGATATTGGGAGATTGCTTCAAGATCTTTGTATTGTAGTGGACGGATGATCGTTTTAACCATTGCTTGTTGCTATCTTGATCCTTTCAACTACATCATATCTTTTTTTTTACAAGTGATCAGAACTAATTCCTGCACAATTTTCTTTCTTTGTCAAATTCCGGCTGCTGCCAAGAAAAGCCAAAATGACTAATGGAGATCAAGTTGGGAAAACTTGAGCGCAGCGCGGCCATTTGGTTTTCTAACGAGGGTCTATTGGGATAGCTTTTACCCCAAAAGCCTGCTATAGCTGGAACTACTTCTGTTTGATTGGCCGAGATGGAGACTACTTTTTTCACCTGATTTACAATACATTCGGAATTATCGCAAAGAGCATAAGCCATTGGATGCCATTCTATAGTTTTAGGAAAATGATCCCAAGGTTGCAGCCTTGAATCAAAGCCTCTAACACCTACAGCTTGATTTCCATCTGGAAAAAATACAGCTCCTGCGGGAATACCATATGGCTTGACCTGGGCAATGGCCAAAGCTAGAAAATCAACTACACCTTGGGCTGCATGAGCAACAGTAAAGTACCATATTTCATCTTTAATACGCTCATAGCGAACGTTGAGGGGCTGCGCCATTTCATTAGCTGGTGGAGTACGTCCTTCCCATAGAGGAGATCCTTCCAAAGTATAGAGTTTATCAGCTTCTTGCAGATCACCTGGAACTAGATAGCCGCGGTTAATAAAGCGATCTAGTAAAAATCTTCCTTTGTAGTTTTTTGCCCTATTGAGCAAAGCAGCTTTAGAAGATTCTCCATAGATCCAAAGATCTTTAACATCTCCTACAACTGATTGATTTGCCTCACCTTTGGGATAGCGGATATAGTCAAATAGAACTCCATCGGGTCTTCTTTCTAGAATTCTTTTGAGTAATTCTCTATAGTCACTTCTGGCAATTTGACTATAGGGATCTACAAAAAGCTGAGATTGATCACTGACAAAGTTGAGGCTATTTTCTCCTTTGCCATTGCGAGCTAGAACACTTTTTCTATCTACCCTTTGACCATAGAGATAACCATAATTGAGGCTAAACATCCAGGCGTAGACCTTTATTCCTCTAAGATGAGCTTTCTTGATAGTTTCAGCCAAAAGATCTCTATTCTCTTTACCGGGGCTATCGAGAATTGAGTCCCAAACTGTACTGTTGTAAGCTTTGGGTAATAAAACCTGACCACTATAGAAGACTTCCAGATAAATTTCGTTGTAGCCGTAATTGACAATGCGATCTAATACATCATCGATTTTGCCTTCTTGAGCATCACAAGGGTAAAGTCGCAACCAAATAGCCTGATTAGCAGGCCAAGCTTGACCTCGGCAATCATGTAATTGTTGGGCATGACGTTTGAGAATTTTGGTATATTCGATTTGTCCTGCTTCATCACCTTTAACGGTCGATTGTCTCAATTGCTCTTTTTCGGCAACATCCTGAGCTGAAAAATGACAACTATCACTGCTCAAGGGAACTGCTTCGGCAGAAGGTCTGGCAGATTGTATACCAGTTAGGGCACCTATTGCGCTTACTAATAGCAAACTTTTGATGCGTTGACCCAAATTTAAATGACCCATTTTTATGGCTTTAACAAAACTTAAACTATACCCATTATTTAACCAAAAAACTCATTAAATTGTCGAAACAATTGTAAATCAAAGATCTATAGTTAGCTGGACAGGTAAGCTGGAAAGCTTTGGTGCCAAGTCTTTGGGAATAATTTCTTCTAGAAATTGCGCCTCTGAACTACCTGGATTGGACATATCACGTCTGAGCCACTGGGCAAAGATTTTCTCTCGATCATCTTGTGGCTCAGCTATCTGATAGATTCTTGTTCTATTTTGTCCACTACCTCGAGCCCGTATATAGTTGAGACTATAACCAATGCAAGAAAGGAGCTGTCGTAAAATAAGCATAGGAGTAGCATTTTGGGTGATACCAACTCCAGTGACAGCTTTTATTTCCCGGCGATGTCCAAGAGCCAACTGGGAGATGGTTTGAATATCTTGTTCTTGATTAGAGAGCTCCCTAGAGCCGGAGCGCAAAAGATCTGGTAAACCTAAAATCTCTAAAACCCCAACGCTTGCTCCTAATTGAGAATTGTTAAAATCTGGCAGAAAGAAAGTGCCATTTCCCTGCTGTAGAATTTTTTGGGCAACTAGGGCATCTCGATCTGTCAAATAGGATCTTCCTACAGTTAAAAAGTAATTTAACCTCAATTTGGGATACCAACCTTTGTCATCTCTCTCGATGAGCTCAACGGTAATAGGTATGCCATAGCGCTGTTTAAGAATATATTTACGTAAGGAAAACCTTTGCTGTGGACTCTTGATAGGGCTTTTTTTGAGATTTTGATATTCTTGCTCAGTTAATAGGGGAGCTTTGACAATGGATTGACATTGTGCCAAATAGTTCTCTTGTTGAACTACCTTGATAATCTCACTGAGGCTTTCTTTTGGTTGTTGGTTTTCCTCAAGGGTTGGTTTGATTTTTTTATTTTTACTATCTATTAGGGGATGTCCACTTGAGCTCAAATGATTGAGAATGCTTTCTCTATAGTGGAGCATGGATACATTGACCCTGATAGCCATCTTGGCCCAACAAAGTAGAGACTCTGCTTGAAATTGGGTATTTACTTCGTCCCATCCCTCAATATCTGACTGCTGGAGTAGACGAATATTGAGTTGGGTTAAACGTTCACCTGAATTGAGAAGATGAGCCAGTGAAGTTGCGCCATTGCCAACTTTGTTAAAACCATAAGGAGCAGCCCAGAGGTGGCGAGGAATATTTTCTCTGACTCTACCTAGAGCCTGACAAACTGAGGTTGCGCTTTGCACTCCTTGAGCGATACCCCAGACAGAAGTAAAATGTCCCCTAATATCAATGCTGATACCAGTTTCAATAGAAGGACTAGCTAATACAATATCGTAGCTTGGCAGGAGATCGTTGAGGTTGTTGAGGCAGTTATAGGCTGGATGTTCAGGCTCAGATAGAGATTCTGAATCAATTCGCAGTATTTTGAGTTTGGGTAACTCTTGTTTGAGATAAGATTCCAGGTTGAGTGTTCCCCATTGACTCTTTAACTGTTGGGCTGAGAGACAGACAAAAGCTTTTCCTCCGTTTTGTAACTCCTTGGTAAGATCTTTGAGGATACGCTTGGGAGTATTTTCCTGGTAGTAATAGACAGGATAAGTCTGCTCTATTTTGGGGAGCCAGCGATTAACTATTACATAGGGTGAGAGCTCAATTTCACTCAGAGCAATCAGGTAATCCAGAGACACATCACTCAAATCGGCATCGGCAATAAAAATTTGACCTCCTCCACCGGTAACCTGCTGTACTAGTTGCTTGAGGGATTGGAGAATAGCAACTCGATTACTACTACAAGTACTAGAGTTAAGAGCATGCCAGAAGACTTGCTCTACCTCATCTAGTATTACTAGAGCATCAGACCATTCATGCGGATCAAATTGGGCTTTGGAATCAGCATGTAGCGAATCTATGCATAATCCATAGGCTCTAGAGAGATTTTTCTGCTCGATTTGGCTGATATATTCTATGCCAAAGCGTTGACAAAGCTCTTCGACTAATTTGATGCGATGTCCTATGACTAGAACTGGTCTGGATTGGGAGATGGCTTTTTGTACTATCGTAGCAAGGAATTGAGTTTTTCCTGTACCTTGCGGAGATTTGATGGCTACTAGGTTAGTATTGGCAGGAATTTCCAGTTTAGGTAAAAAAGTTGAATTTATTTCTAGATTTGCACTATAAGTTAAATTACCTAAGCTATGGGCTTTCCAGGCATCAAAGGAAGTAGCTTTTTGGTAAGCAGTATCAAAGGCTGCCTGCCCCTGTTGCCCAATAAAATCGTCAACACCCTTGCCTAATTCACTTGCCCAGGTTACAACTTTAACTTTGCATTTGGCTTGAACTAGCAATCCCCCCATTTTAGCGATGGCGGCATTTACTGCTTTGATACTTTTAGCTCGACTATCTTGATCAAAAACTATATAAACATCACGACCTGTCTGGGCAAATAGTTGTATCTGTGGAATTAGGTGGGCTTTAGCAATCTTTCTACCATTATTGTCTTTAGGAGTACGATAACCATTGTTCACCCCGGGCAGAGCAATAGCCGGGTAACCCGCCGAAAGAAGAGTACCAGCTTTTTTGGCTCCTTCAGTGATGCATAGAGGTACAGATGGATTGGCGATTAACCAAGACCAAAAATTGGTATGCTCTGCTGGAGAAAACTCAAGATGATTCTTACGGGCTATTTTTTCCCAGAGCTTAGGTGGAACGCGCAGGGCAAACAGACCCGTTTTCTCCATCGGGGGATGTTCATATTTGATGATTTTTTGGGCATCATCAGTAGTTCTGGGATGAACTGGCTTGAAACAACCCCAGAGATCTTCTTTGCCTGTTAAAACATCCAATCCAGAACACCACCAACCACCATCTGTGGTGTGTTCGTATCTTTTGAGGATTTGGCTGTTAACCCTACCATCATTGTTGCGAGGTAACTGATCAGAATACAGAAGATAGTCTAAGGAGTTTAACCCCTTGAGTGGGGTTACGTTGAGATCAATCAACTCCTTATCTACACAGCTTTTCTGCCATTCCGATCTATAGTCCATATTGGCTCTCTAAGCACTACATCTAGCGTTGCAGATTTCATTATAGAGTAAGAAAACCACATATGTTGTGATTTTTGATTTAATTCATATTTGTACAAAAAGACTAAGAATTTTTGGATTGTAGTTCATCTAGTCGAGCTAGAACCTCTTTGCTATGGACCGCTGGCTGAACCCCTAAAAAGATCTCCTTCAGGATGCCTTGGGGATCTATCAAGTAGGTATGGCGTAGAGAAAATAGACCCATCCAAGAGCCATATTGCTTGCTGACCTTGCCACCAAGATCGGCTAAAAGTGGGAATTTCAACCCTTCGCTATCACAAAATTTAGTATGTGATTCTAGATCATCGGCGCTGATCCCCAATATTTGGGTATTGCGCTGTTGGTATTTGACTAAATCCTGCTGAAAACGCTTAGCTTCAAGAGTGCAGCCTGAGGTAAAATCTTTCGGATAAAAATAAACAACCACCCATTTACCCCGATAGTCACTCAAAGATATTTGTCCATCTTCGCTGTTACTAGGCAGGGAAAATTCTGGAGCTATTTCTCCTATAGCTGGTTTTTGGCCGCCAAGAGCAAAAGAATTAGCTGGAAATAAAGACCAAAGCAAGCAAAAAATCAAGACAATTTTTAGTATTGAGCGTCTGAGCATAGTGAAAAATCTTCAAATAACATTACAATTAAATATTCTAGCTTCCAAACAATCCTCAGCAATGTCCAGCAATCTAAATATTCCAACCAATTTTCCTCTAACAGCAGTGGTAGGCTGTGAAGCGATCAAGTTAGCACTTCTTTTGAGCTCTGTCGATCCCGGTTTGGGTGGGGTGGTGATAGCTGGCAGGAGAGGAACGGCTAAATCAGTTATGGCCAGAGGCGTACATTCTCTTTTGCCACCTATCGAGATAATTGAAGGGAACCTTTACAATTGCGATCCTTGCACTCCAGAGGATTGGGATCAAGTTACAGCAGATCTATATCAAAATTTTTCACTTGCAGAAATTCCTGCTTCTATAGTGCCTACCCCTTTTGTACAAATTCCTCTAGGGGTGACTGAAGATCGCCTACTAGGTTCTATTGATGTAGAAGAATCCATCAAGCAGGGTATGCCAGTATTTCAGCCTGGATTGCTTGCCAAGGCCCATCGCGGCGTTCTTTATGTAGATGAAATAAACTTACTCGATGAGCAGATTGTCAATCAGCTGCTTTTGGTACTAACTGAAGGGCGCAATCGTATTGAAAGAGAAGGGCTTAGCTTTGAACATCCCTGTAAACCTCTATTGATTGCTACCTATAATCCTGAAGAAGCTCAGCTGAGAAATCATCTGCTTGATCGCATCGCTATTGCCCTTAGCGCTGATGGCGTCTTGGGAATAGATCAAAGGGTAGATGCTGTCCAAGGTACTCTTGAGTATGCAGATTCTCCAAAAAGATTTTTGTCCCAATATGAAGAAGAAATAGAAGATCTTAAAACTCAGATCATATTGGCCCGTGAGTGGCTCAAAGAAGTAAAAATCTCCAATGAGCAGATTGCCTATTTGGTAGAAGAGGCAATCAGAGGAGGCATTGAAGGACATAGAGGCGAAATTTTTGCTCTGAGAGTAGCTAAAGCCTCAGCTGCCCTAGATGGACGCAACCAAGTTAGCGCTGATGATCTCAAGCGAGCTGTAGAATTGGTGATAGTCCCAAGAGCGCTCAATCCTAATAATCCTCCCCCACCACCAGAATCTCCGCCACCTCCGCCGCCACCGGAAGAAAAAAACCAAGAGCAGCAGCAGGATCAAGATCAACAAGAGGATAATCCTCAAGAAAACGATCCCGAGCCTCCAGCATTGCCCGAAGAGTTTATTTTTGATCCAGAAGGAGTAATCATGGATCCTTCTGTTCTTTACTTTGCCCAAATGTCTCAACGTCAAGGCAAATCTGGAAATCGCAATATGATCATCTCTCAAGATCGCGGACGTTACATCAAGCCAGTTTTGCCTAAGGGTAAGGTCAGACGTATTGCGGTAGATGCCACCTTGCGCGCTGCTGCGCCCTACCAAAAAAGTCGTCGTCTTAGAGAACCTGGCCGCAAAGTGATTGTAGAAGCGAGTGATTTTAGAGAAAAACGCCTAGCTCGCAAAGCCGGTTCTTTAATTGTTTTTGTAGTCGATGCTTCAGGCTCGATGGCTCTAAATAGGATGCAATCAGCCAAAGGAGCTGTCTTGAGGCTTTTAACAGAGGCTTATGAAAACCGCGATCAAATCTCTTTGATCTCCTTTAGGGGAGAGCAAGCCGATGTGCTCTTGCCTCCTACTCGTTCAATTGCCATGGCCAGGCGCCGTTTGGAAACCATGCCCTGTGGTGGTGGCTCACCCCTTTCTCATGCGCTAACACAATCAGTTCAAGTCAGTCTCAATGCCATGCGCTCAGGCGATGTTGGTAGAGCAGTAATTGTCGCAATTACAGATGGGCGTAGTAACATTCCTCTTGCTCGTTCTCTAGGTGAGGTAGTTACTGAAAAAGTTGATATTAAAGCTGAATTACTCGGGATTGCTGCGCGTATCAATGCCCTTGGCTTACAGATGTTAGTGATAGATACAGAGAAGAAATTTGTCTCAACTGGCTTTGCTAAAGAGCTGGCTCTAAGGGCAGGTGGAAAATATTATCATTTGCCTATTGCCAGTGATGCTGCTATTGCCTCTATGGTTAAAGGCGGACTATCAACCCTAGCTTAGGGTTTGGTGAAAAGGCCTCTTCAGGTCATAATTGAATCAAGTAGTTGGTTAAAGGGAGTAGGAAATGGTCACAACAGGAGAAAAACCGGCAGAGCAAAAATCTGACAAGGATTTTGACCTTGCCGCCTATCTCAAGGAAAAACAACAAATAGTTGAAGATGCTTTAGAAAAATCTCTGCCCATTGCCCAGCCGGAGAAAATCTATCAGGCTATGCGTTATTCTCTACTGGCAGGAGGTAAAAGACTCAGACCAATTCTTTGCCTGGCCAGTTGTGAGCTTATTGGTGGTGATTTGGCAATAGCTCTACCTACTGCCTGCGCCTTGGAGATGATCCATACCATGTCATTGATCCACGATGATCTACCTGCTATGGACAACGATGATTACCGTCGTGGTAAGTTAACTAATCACAAGGTATATGGGGAAAATATAGCCATACTCGCTGGAGATGGTCTTTTAGCCTACGCTTTTGAGTATGTAGGACTTGAGACCAAAGATGTACCAGCGCAAAGAGTCTTAGAGGTAATAACCAGACTGGGAAGAACAGTTGGCGGAACAGGTTTAGTTGGTGGACAAGTCTTGGATTTAGAATCTGAAGGTAAACCCGACATCACAACAGAAGCGCTGACTGAGATCCACACTCGCAAAACTGGGGCTTTACTGGAAACTTCTGTGGTTTCCGGTGCCATTCTAGCCGGGGCTTTATCAGAAGATTTACAGCGCCTTTCTACCTATGCTCAAAATATTGGTCTAGCTTTTCAGATTGTGGATGATATTCTGGATATTACTGCTACTAAAGAAGAACTAGGTAAAACAGCCGGCAAAGATCTCCAGGCAGAAAAAGCAACCTATCCTAAACTCTGGGGGATCGAGGCTTCAAGGGAGCAAGCTAAGCAAATGATTGATAAAGCCATTGGTCAATTATCGGTCTACGGAGAAAAGGCCCAAGCTCTCAGAGCAATAGCCTCATATATTATTGAGCGGAAAAACTAACCAAATGGACATAACTTTGAGCAAATGCTAGAAAATCAGGTCTTATTGGTTTCTCTTTTTGCCTGTGCCCTTGCTCAGGCTATCAAAGCTGCTGTGGAGCTGGTCAAAAATGGCAAAGTAAATGTCCGCTATTTGGTTAGTACTGGAGGGATGCCCAGTTCCCACTCAGCCCTTGTTGGTTCTCTTGCTACTGGTGTAGGTTTAAAATCAGGCTGGTCTAGTTCGGAGTTTGCTGTAGCTGCCATTTTTGCAGTAATTGTAATGTATGACGCTGCAGGAGTAAGACAGGCTGCAGGCAAACAGGCTCGTATCTTGAATCAAATTCTGGATGAATTTTTTCAAGAACATAAAGAGTTTAATGAAGAGCGTCTCAAGGAACTTTTGGGACATACTCCTGTCCAAGTTTTTGTCGGTCTAGCATTGGGAATAGTAATTTCTCTATTAGCTTTTTGGACATATCTCTAGATAATTTAATTTTTGTCTTAATATTTGATAAGAAATAAGGCTTTCATACTAAACTAACAGTCATAATTACCTATGTCCATATTGCGTTCTACTTCTTTTTTTAATAGCTTAGGGTTGATTTTCAGTCTCTCTTTGAGTAATTCAGTCTGGGCTCAAACGCCAAAAGCATCAACACAAAGTATGCCACTTTCCCCAAAGGTGGAGTCTGCTCAGCAAAACAACATAAACAAACCATCATCATCAGGAAAGCTTTCCCCTCAGGATATCAAGTCAATCCAGCCTAGTAGCAACCTATTACTTAGACCCAACAAACCTAGTGAGGTAGAAATTAAGGTAAATAAGCCGATTACCTTGAAGCAGGCAGTTGAGCTAGGTCTTAAAAACAACCGAGATCTACAAGCGGCGAAATTGGGACTTGAGAGGGCCCAAGCTGGACTTAGAGCAGCCCAAGCGGCTTTACTGCCAACTCTAAATACTAATTTTCAATTTGATTACACCCATTCTTCTAACTCTGAGATAGTTAATCAGGTTGATTTTTTAAATTACCAGAACGCTTTGGTGACCAATCCTTTTGTAAGTTATCAGCCAATTCCCGAAGATAGTACTAATTTGGCTTGGGCGATAGAGCTCGACTATAGTATATACAATGGAGGGGCTAGAGATGCCAATATCGCTAAAGCTCAAGAGCAAATCAAGTTTAATCAACTAGATATAGAGCGCCAGATCGAACAAACCACCTTTGATGTAACCCAGGCTTACTATAATTTGCAAAATGCTGATGCTCAGGTCTTGATTGCCCAAGCTTCGGTAGAAGATACAACCAGGACTTTGCGAGATGCGCAATTACTGATGAAAGCTGGTCTGGGTACTCAATTTGACGTTTTAAGCGCCGAGGTAGATCTATCTACAGCTCAGCAAAGTCTAGTGCAAGCTTTTGCCAATCAGAAAATTACCAGAAAACAACTAGCTCAAGTGATTGCTGTGGCTCAAGATGTTGAACTGACATCGGCTGATGAGATAGCTGAAGCCGGAGATTGGAAGATATCTTTAGAAGAGAGTATTGCTAAAGCTTATACTAATAGGGTAGAACTAGATCAACTTTTAGCTCAGAAAGAGATTTATCGCCAGACAGCTGAAGTTGCTCTTGCTGCTATCCGCCCCCAAGTTAGTTTATTTGCTAATTATAGCTATCTAGATAATTACAATGATCCTGTCGGTTCTGGCAATGGCTATGCCTTTGGTGTAAAAGCCAACTGGCAGATCTTTGATGGGGGAGCAGCTCAAGCTACAGCCGAGCAAAGCTACCGAGATATGGACATCTCTGAAGTGAATTTTGCCAAGCAACGTGAGGCAATTCGAGAGAAGGTAGAACAGGATTACTTTACTCTCAAATCCAACAAAGAAAATATAGGCAATACTCGCAAAAATGTGGAATTAGCATCTGAGTCTTTGCGCCTAGCGCGTTTAAGATTTCAAGCTGGTGTTGGTACACAAACTGATGTTATTAACTCTCAGCGTAACTTGACTACTGCCCGAAGCCAGTTTTTACAGGCGATTATTGGCTACAATCAATCCTATAATGCTCTCCAAAGAGATGTAAGCAAAATTTATATCTACAAGTAGAGATTTAGGAGTTGAGCGCAGTACCTGGTATGCGCTTGTACTTTAAGTAGTAACCTGCAAAAAATAGCAGAATAATCAGCGCTCCTCCAATACCCAAATAGCTTGGCACCCAGCATATTACCTCTAGTTGATTAATCTGTCCAGGTTGCAGGTGCCAAATTAATTCATTATTTTTCTTGGAAATCTGCGCATTTTGTTGGATCAGTTGGACCATCAAGGGGCTAGTGATACCCAAGTTGAGGTCGAGTAGTGAGCCTGAGCTGACAATTATATTGCCCTCTTGGGATACTACCCCTAGCCCTCTGAGATCGACGGTAAAGTTCATCAAATTACGCTCCAGTAACAGCAGATTAGTCTGCTCGATAGACATTTGCGCATCTAAGTTCACAAGATCTATTTTGTCACTTTGCTTATTCTCTCTACGGGTTTGCTGGTGATAGAGCTGATTGAACTTGTTGGAGAGTTCTTGTCCATTGCTAAAGGGAATGATCACACGGAAGCTATTTTCAGAAATATTCTCTAGTTTCCCGTTGAGATTTTCAGCCCTTTTTTGTAAACTATCAATCCACTCTTGTACTTCTTTTTGAGAGAGTCTGCTTAGTTGGGGAGCTAGGTTGATATTTTGGATGATTTCTCCTCTATGTTGGTTCTGGAAATCAATCCCGACATCATATCGGACACAACCAGTTAGAAAAACCATCAGAATTAACAACAAACTGACAAGAGCTCGCATGTTTTTCTCCTACTACTCTACATAATAATCAGGTTTCTTCGGGGGTCTGCTCATCTTCTGCACCTACGACTGATACAGTTACCAAGTCAATCTGCTGACGGTAATAGTCGACGCTCTTGACCTGAACCTCAACTTCACTACCTAGACGATAGAATATTTTGTTTTTTCGCCCAACTAGACAACTATGACGAGCTCTATATTCATACCAATCATCCTTGAGCGAGCTGACATGAACCAATCCTTCTACTAATAAATCTGCTAATTCTACAAAGAAACCATAGGATTGTACTCCGGTAATCAGCCCACGAAATACCTGTCCGGTCATTGCTTTCATTTGCTCGGCTTTTTTGAGTCCCTTGAGATCTCTTTCGGCATCCTCACTGAGCTTTTCTCTTTCATTAAGGTGATTGATCAATGTGTGGAGCTGTTCCTCGAGTTCTTCTTGAATATTGCTAGATAAGACTTTCCACTTAATTTGATCGAAGCAACTGCTGCTACCTAAGTTGACTCCAGTTTTAGATCGGCCACTATGGCGATCTTTTCCATTTTCAAAAAGGGCATTCAAGACACGCTGGATAAATAAATCTCCATAACGTCTGCCAGGGGCAAGACAATGTGTATAAGCAGCAGTATGAGCCAGTCCAAAATGGTTAATGGGATGACTACTATACTTGATTGGCTTTAGAGTGCATTCTAGAAGGTAGTTGAGAACTCTAGCAGATCTCGAGCTGGCGGCAAAGACGCGGCTGATATCTTGATATTTCTGAGAAGTAATTTCTTCTTCGCTTTCCAGGGTGACCTGTAAATCAAGATTTTGTCCTAGTTTGATAAGATCTTCTAGTTCACTGGCATCTGGTTCGGTTTGGCCGCAATAAACTATTGGCAAATCAAGTGATTGAAGGTGATGACCGACTATCTCTCCTACAAGTAGCATCACTTCAGACAACATGGAGCGCACTGGTACTGCTGAAGATGCGAGAATTACGCCCAGTCTACCTTCATCTTTATATTTGCATTCGCTTTCTGATTCTATTTCAAAACTGCCTCTTTCCATTCTCCGAGCTTTTAGAACGGGGCTGAGGTTATAAAACAGGTATTCTAGTTTTTGTGAGAGTTCATCTTTTTCAGTATCTTCTAATTGGGCTAAAGATTGTTGAACTTGCTGATAAGTTAATCCCTGCTTGACTTGGATTAGAGCTGGAAATATCTCATAATCTTCTAGTTCTCCTGCAGGGTTAAATTCCATAGCTACCGAAATTACTTGGCGATCTTGGCCAAGGCTCAAAGAGCAGCGCTTGGTAATTTCTTCTGGTAGTAAGGGAGATATCTTATCTTGCAGATAGACTGTAGTTCCTCTTCTTCTAGCGGTTCTATCTAGTGCAGAATTACTGGGAACATATTGAGCAACATTGGTTATATGGACTATTACTTGCCAATTTCCATTCTCGGAGCGTTCTATGGTTAGGGCATTTTCTATAAAGGCACTATCTTCATCTTCTATAGTTAGGCTTAATAGTGAGCTCATATCTCGAAAGCCCTTCCAAGATTCGTAGTTTTCTATTCTACTAGGTAATTGCTGAACGAATTTTAAGATATTCTCTGGAAAGTCAAGACTGAGATCATGTTTGCAGCAAACTATATCTGTATCAGCTGCTGCTTCAGCGTCGCTTCCCAAAATTCGAGTCACTTCACCCAAAGGTAAATATTGGGCAATGGGATAGCGTACCACAGAAACATGGACTAAATGGTCTACTGCCTGTTCTAAATCTTGATTGTTTTGCTTGAGTTCCAATTCAAATAAAAGACGATCATCAAGTGGAACAGCTCGATATTGACCGCTTACTGATTTAACTTGGGCTAATAGGGAGGGATTGGCTCTTTCTAAGATAACCATTACCTCACCTTCAGGAGAGCGCCTGCGACTTCCTTCTTTAATAATTTTGACTAGAGCTCTATCTCCATTCCAAGCATGACTGAGATGACTTTCTCTGATATAGATATCATCAGCATCTTCAATATCTTGTATGGCAAAACAAAAGCCTTTACTAGAGCAGCGTAACTTAGCCTCAACAAAGTTTTCTTCCTTAGAAAGCCGATATTTACCCTTGTCTTTGAGCAATAGTCCAATTTTCTCTAAAGCATCAAGAGCAATATCTAATCTTTCGGCATCTCCTTGATCATCATCAAAGCCTAATTTCTCTTTGAGTATTTTAGCTGTGATAGATTTCTCATCATTTAGATAGGACAGTAATGTGGCGATTGAAAACTCCATGCAGTGTAATCCTTATCAGTCCGAGTTTTGAAGCTTTTTGTCTCACTAGGCTTGTTAATAATCTAACAGAAACAACCTCGTTCTACAATATTATCAGCTAGTGCAGCATTTTTTATTTGTTACAGAATTTAAAGTTATGAAGGGTTTTGGGTCAGTGTAAAGTAACAGTGCGGTAAACTAAGCCATGATGCTACTTTATTAACATTTTGCTCTTATCAAAATAGGGCAATAAAATGCAAAGTTAGCTCTTTCATTTCTGAACAAGAGAACTACCTGACAATGGAGTTGATATTAAATGTCACATAGTGTAAAAATTTACGATACCTGTATTGGTTGTACTCAGTGCGTACGCGCCTGTCCTTTAGATGTTCTGGAGATGGTTCCCTGGGATGGTTGTAAAGCTGAACAGATTGCTTCTTCGCCTAGAACGGAAGACTGTGTAGGCTGCAAGCGCTGTGAAACCGCTTGTCCAACTGACTTTTTGAGTATACGCGTCTATTTGGGCGCAGAAACAACTCGCAGCATGGGATTGGCTTATTAATTTAAAAGTGCCATTGTTCCTAGACCCACACATCAGGGTGGGTCTTTTTTTCTCTTCAAGATAAAGAACTTGATATTAGATTTATGCTCAATAATGACAATACTGAATTAGGAACTAGTAAGAACCCTCATAAAGACTATCGGGGATTACTAAGGGAGCAACTCAGTCCCATGTACCAGCATTACGTGGAGGTCAAGGAGCAAAATCCCAATACTCTATTGCTCTATAGGGTTGGTGATTTTTTTGAATGTTTCTTTCAAGATGCTATGACCATAGCCCAAGAATTGGAATTAGTGATCACCAGCAAAGAGGGTGGACGAGAAATTGGCCGAGTTGCAATGACGGGAGTACCTCATCACGCTCTAGATCGCTATAGTCGTCTTTTGATAGAAAAGGGCTATGCCATTGCCATTTGTGATCAAGTAGAAGATTCTGCCCAAGCAGCAGGAAGGCTAGTAGAGCGCCAAATCACACGCATGCTGACTCCTGGCACCGTCACTCAAGAGGATATGTTGGTCTCCAGGCGCAATAACTTTTTAGCAGCGGTTGTTCTATCAGGTGAAGATTGGGGACTTGCTCATGCTGATATCTCTACAGGAGAATTTTTGACAACCTCTGGCAGTAAATTAGAAGATCTTAATCTAGAGCTGAGCCGTTTACAGCCAGCAGAAACTCTTTTGCCAAGTAGTACGTCAGAAGGTCTGGGATTACTGCGTCCAGGACAAAAGAGCCCTGATGTACCATCTGGCTTGCCTGAGGGACTTTGCTATAGTTTGCGCCCTCAAAATCCATTTAGTATGAGCATAGCCAAAAGCCGAATCCTACAAACTTTTGACCTGCGATCTTTAGAAGGTCTAGGATGTGCTGATTTGCCATTAGCTATCAGAGCTGCCGGTGGGCTATTAGAGTATATAGAAGATACACAAAGATCGAGCCCTGTACCGTTGCAGCCTTTGCGAACTTATTCTCTGGTTGACTATTTGATCTTAGATCAGCAAACCAGACGTAACCTGGAGATTACCCAAACAGTCAGAGATGGCAAATTGCAGGGCTCTTTGCTCTGGTCTTTGGATAAAACCTGCACTGCTATGGGTGGAAGAGCACTGCGGCGTTGGTTGTTACAACCTTTGCTGGAGCTTGAGAAGATTCTCTCTCGACAAAGCACTATTGCTGAACTTGTCGATGATACCCAACTTAGACAAGATATCAGGCAGCTTTTAAAGCAACTTTATGATCTAGAAAGATTATCAGGCAGAGTTGGAGCCGGTAGTGCCAATGCTCGAGAACTTCTTTGGCTGGCCGATTCTTTAGTACGCCTTAGAGATCTCTCAATACTTGTACAAAATTCTAAATCCCAGCATCTGCAAGCTCTGCAAAATATTCCCTCTGACTTAGAAAATTTGGGCAATAAGGTCATCAGTTACTTGGTAGAAAGTCCTCCTCTGCAGCTAAAAGAAGGAAGCTTGATTAAAGCTGGGGTTGATAGCCGCCTTGATGAGCTCAGGAGTTATCAACAAGAGGATGAGCAGTGGTTAGCCGATTTAGAGCTTAGCCAAAGAAAAAGATCTGGCATAGCAGCGCTCAAAGTTGGCTATAACAAAGCCTTTGGTTACTATTTGAGTATTCCACGCAGCAAAGCAAGCCAAGCGCCACCAGACTACATTAGAAAGCAAACCCTAGTCAATGAAGAGCGCTACATTACCCCAGAGCTAAAAGAAAGAGAAACTCGTATACTAACTTCTAAAGATGATCTCAATCGCCTAGAATACGATATTTTTGTTGAATTGAGAAACGAAGTAGCTCAAAGAGCTCAGCAAATCAGGATGATTGCTGCAAATATAGCCGCAGTTGACGTGCTATCTTCTCTAGCTGAAGTCGCCATCTATCAAGGCTACTGTTGCCCAGATATTGTTGATGGACGAACCATAGAAATAGTTGATGGCAGACATCCTGTGGTTGAAAAAATATTAAGTACGGGATTTTTTGTACCCAATTCTACCTATCTTGGAGGGCGGTTATCTCCTGATCTGATAATTCTTACTGGACCTAATGCCAGTGGCAAGAGTTGTTATCTTAGGCAGGTAGGATTGATACAACTTTTAGCTCAGATAGGAAGTTTTGTACCGGCTAGATCAGCTAAGCTTTCAATCTGTGATCGGATTTTTACCAGAGTTGGAGCGGTTGATGATTTGGCAACTGGGCAGTCCACCTTCATGGTGGAGATGAATGAAACGGCTAATATTCTCAATCATGCCAGTGATCGATCTTTAGTTCTTCTAGATGAAATCGGCAGAGGTACTGCTACTTTTGATGGACTTTCAATTGCCTGGTCTGTTGCTGAATACTTAGCAAAGGATATTCAATGTCGCACTATCTTTGCCACTCATTATCATGAAATGAATGAACTAGCTTCGATCTTACCCAAGGTAGCTAATTACCAAGTTACCGTCCAAGAATTTCCCAATGAGATAGTTTTTCTTCATCTGGTGCGACCCGGAGGGGCTGATCGCTCTTATGGTATTGAAGCAGGTAGACTAGCAGGACTGCCACAAAGCGTAATTTCCAGAGCTAAAGAGGTTCTAAGTCAAATTGAAAAGCACAGCAAAATAGCAATTGGTCTAAGGACAAAAGATTAGAAAATCAATTAACTCTCAGCTTTAGTACTAAACCATTTGTCATAGAGTTTTTTGTATGTTCCATTTTTTTGCAGCTTTAACAAAGAAATATCGATTGGTTTGCGATATTTACTGTTAAAAGGCATCAAAATACCATAGTTTTCTTTTTGAAATACTGGTCCAACTACTTCTACTTTTCCCTTACCTTCATGAGCAGCATAGTAAAGAAGCATGGGAGAATCAAGTACTACCGCATCTACCTTGCCTTCTATAAGTTCTTCATAAGCTTGGTTAGGTTGCTTGACCTCATCTACAGTAATATGATCATGGTCTAGATATTCAGCTGTAGTACTAGCATAAACCGTAGCAACTTTTTTCCCGATTAGATCATCTACTCCCTGAATAGTTGACTTGAGTTGTTGCACTGTTAAAGAAGAGGTTATAGTTGCTGTGAAATAGGCAATAAAAAGAACACTAATAAACATCCAGAAAGTAGCTACAATTCTTCCAATAGGACCTTTGGGCATTTCATCTGCCTGTGTCGCCAATGTAGATAAAGCCCACCAGCAGGCTTTAAAAATACCTGGGAAATAAGATTGACCATTGATAATTCCACCACTATGGCGTGATTCAACAAACCAAATGATATGAGCAGGAATTAAAATCAAAGCTAGCATCAATGCTACAATTTGCGGCAGAACTGGCGAGAAAATCCAAGATACAATAGTATCCCATAAGCTCATCTTGCTAGGCTGAGAGCGTACCAGTATTTGTAGTCCTGATTCATAAATCGGTTGAGAGAAATCAAAAATCTTGTTGCGCTCTTCGGTAATTGAAATTGCAGCAATTGCCACATCATCTTTGCCTGATTTGACTGCGGCAAAAGTGTCCGGAATATTATCATATAGGGTGAATTTTGTAGGTATTTTCAAATCAGCACTGATGAGCTTCCAAAGTTCAATGCTAAAGCCAGTTAATTTTCCACCTTCTTGTATTACAAAAGGGGGCACAATTCTTGTGGCAACCTTAATTTCTGATGAAGGAGAACTAGCAGCCAAGGATGAAGATGAAATTGCAGTAACCAACATCAGCAATGCAATGAGTAATGCTAATATTGAATATTTTTTAAAGCGCATTTTAGTTATTTAGATTGATAAGCTAGCAACACAATAAAATTAAAGCACATATACCTGATTGATTGACAAAGGTTTTGGAAAAGAAGCTCAAAACTATACATAGTAAATAATTTGGTTAATCTTTCCTTGGCTCGCGAGCAAAGAAAGGATAATCTTTGGTACAAGGAAAACATCTCTGAAAAAATTTGCTTACGTCAATAGGAACTCCGACAAGAAGCAGTCTTGGAGGATAAGATCCGAGAAAATCTCAACAATAGATTAAAGCAGAGCTTTTATCTGTATTTCAAGCTCAGGATTTATCTAACCGAGTTTACGTTTCAGCTGACGAAGAACTAACTCTTTTTCTCTGGTTAATCCTTGTTCCATCCAACTTGTAGTAATTTGCATAAATGTACTTACTTCTTTCTTGAATTCTAATTCGTAACTACTCAGGCTGGAGTATCGGAGATTGGGGGTGACCAGAAAAAAGAGAAGTGAAAGCATCAAGGAGATTGAAACCTTGTTTTCTCGAAGCGGAAATGTGGAAATATAGCCCCGAATGCGCCTGAACAGTTTGACCCAGAACGCTCTTCAGTACTGAACGAGCCGAGGACAAAACCAAGCCTTTTAGCCTTGTCCCATTTGGTGGCGGATTAAGGGAATGTTTAGGGAGGGAGTTTGCTCGCTTAGAAATGAAGCTCTTTGCCGCCAAGCTTTTGCAGGAATATGACTGGAGCCTATTGCCACAGGACTTGACCTTAGTAACAATACCAAGTCCTCATCCAAAAGACGGCTTAAAGGTTAGATTCTCTAGACAAGGAAACAGGAATTGAGAGAGGTTTTGAGGAATCATCGTTCCTTTCCTAATGTAGACGAAGTCGCCCGTAGGGTTTAATCGGCGATGAAGGCCTATTAGTAATATTTCCAAGAAATGGACCAGGCCAATTAGAGAATTGCTGAGGCAATGTCCAATTACCATCAATTGACAGTAAAATATAGTCAGTTGAATGAATATACATTATCTTATCAAGCAATAAAGTCAATGACACAAGCCTTACTTAAATATGAAGCAGTTCAAGCTGTGTCAAAACGTTTTCAAGTGGGAAAAGGAACGATTCGTCATATTTTGGGCATTTCTGAAAGTACTCAAAGTCGCTATGAGAGAACCAATCCTGTTCTCAAATCAACAATAGCTGACAGATTAGAACGGTTTGAACGTATTACTCAACAAGCATTAGATTTGTTTGAAGATAAAGCAGAAACACTACGCTGGTTATCTACTGCTAAAGAATCCTTAGGAGGACAAACTCCCTTAGAGGCTTTAGCGACTGACTCAGGTTCTAAAAAGGTTGAAGAGCTGCTTTACCGTGCTGAATATGGAATTTTTGGTTAGTGCTCATCTGGCGACTCTGTAAGCAAAAACACCAAAACACAGCTTTTTCTGGTGAAGGTGGATTATATACATCGGGACGTTGGCATCCTCAAGGTTGGAGGATAGTTTATACAGCTGAAAGTTTGGCTTTAGCAACACTCGAAGTTTTTGTTCATACCGAAAGTGATAAGATTCCCCTAGTAGCAATACGCGCTCGTATTCCAAATAGCTTGGCCATAGATGAAGTTGATATCAAGACTTTACCTTCTAATTGGCAGGAAGAAACAGCTTATCCACACCTACAACAAATTGGGAAAAAGTGGTTAGAGGGCAAACAAACTCCTATTTTAAAAGTTCCCTCAGCTATAGTTCCAGTGGAATTTAATTACCTACTCAATCCTCTCCATCCTGATTTAAAATTTGATTTAGAACCACCAACAAATTTTAAGTTCGATAAGCGGATGTGGAAATCCCTTCTTGGCTATTAATTGTTCATGTCCTAGACGGCTAACCGGATCTGTCAAGAAGTTTGTGTCAAGGAAAATATCACAGTGGAAATCTTCCATCAAACTCAATAGCAAATCGATTCAAAGCAGCTTTCCAATCTCTGATAGGCATGGTCCATTTCTTGGAAATATTG
>Ga0194055_10000020_pt1 | contig 102577 bp, 89 predicted proteins | sample SepL449m_MetaG_FD_155482 | JGI IMG/M metagenome (GOLD analysis project Ga0194055, IMG submission 155482) | Anoxic zone freshwater microbial communities from boreal shield lake in IISD Experimental Lakes Area, Ontario, Canada - Sep2016-L442-9m | ecosystem: Environmental > Aquatic > Freshwater >... | reverse complement strand
TTTGTCTCGTAATAGGTTAAGTTGGTTCATTATATCTAAGGGTTTTGTTGGATGTCTGATAACTTTCTATCAAACCCTTTTCCTGTAATCTTTGCAACCATTTTCTAGCTTTTTGTCCCGTACCGAGAAACAATACATATTTCGCATTAGCTGTATTCTGTAACCTTTGTATATTTTCTTTTGCAATTTTACCTTTAATTTCAGGTAAACGTTGATCTCTAAACAAACTAAAGCTATCTTTAGGATATAAGCTAATAATCTCACTAAAATTATTCAACCGACTGGCAAAAGATGAAGTATTGGGAGACATTTGAAGAAATCCTAAAACATGATTTTTTTTATATGTTTCAACTACAATATGCTCTGGTAGTACTCTTTTGCCTAGTCGATAATGGGTTAACCTAATTGGTTGAATACGATTGAGTGCTTCAGCTATAGTTTTTAATTTACCTATATCATCAGCATCAGAAACAATAGAAAAATTATTATATTGATCTTCAAGATAAGCTTTCTTTTGTTTCAAATATTCAATAACATACTTATCGTCTGTTTTTTTAGTAGTTATTATAGTGGATTCAAACTTTTGTTTAATCTCACTCAAATTTACTAAATTTGAATCTTGAATTATTTGTAAAAGCTCTTTGAATCCTTCCAGTAATTTACTCTGTTGTTGTTTCAATTCACGAAACTGGTCTTCTAATTTGTCGTCATCATTGAATTTATAAACTTTGTCTTTGATTACCGATACAGGAAATTGTCGAACTTTATAATTGTAATAATCAGCAGCTCTGTTAATCATTGCTCTGATAGAGTTTTGATCTAAGATATCTGCTAGATCCTCTTTTGAAAAAATTTGTTCTATTGGGATATTAATTGATTTAAGCTTAATCTTTAGAATTTCGTTGAGATCTTTTTCTGTAGGTTGGCTAAGCCGAATTTGATATTGAGAAACTCGGCCAATCAAAGAAATATCAAAACTGGATTTAAATTGTTCCCATCGATCTGGAAACATATTGAAAATAATTAAACTATTGGGAACATGGGTGAAAATTTCTTTTATAGCATCACCAAAGCTCATTAATAATTCATAATTAGCAGGTAATCCTAGAGCTTCGAGTTGATCAAATACGATAATTAATGGCTCGTCTAAAATTGATAATTTTGCTAAAACTGATATAGCTTCTAATGAAAAAGTTTCTAGACTCAGTTGCTCTGCCCAATTTGGTAATCCAATAGTCTCCGCTTCATCTTCTGATAAATTCTGTCCAGCAAGCCAACGAGTAGCAATATTCTTTCTATTAAACTCAGTATAACTACAATATTTTATAATTCCTTTTAATATAGATAAATCGAATCCAGCAAGCGAATAATATTTGATCCACCAAGAACTAATAGTATTTTCTATACGTTGCCAATAACTACGTTTGCGGTCAGTACCTTCAGAACCAAGAGCATCTAAATTGTTGTTTTCAAATGCATGAAGAATTTCTTGATCTTTTTGATTTATTTTATTTTCAGCCAGGATTTTTCGATAGCTATTAATAAACAAATAATCTAATTGTGTTGATGAGCCAACATTTTGAACTAATGATTCTAAAATCCTACTATATATATGATTAAGAACAGATTGTTGGTTGTTGGGCTGACGAATAAATAGTAATCTATTGCTAGATAGTCTGACATTGGCTAATCTCATCATCAAGTGAGTTTTCCCAGAGCCTGGCTCCCCAATAACGACTGCGCCTTGACTTTGACGGTTTATATTTTGCTTAATGTCTTTTAGAATAGATTCTAGTATAAGAAATTCTTGATTATGAATATGGGTATAATCTGGATGTTTCTGAAATGGTGTATCAACCCTGCTACTTTCAAATGGATTGGGTTTTCCTTTTAACTGTTCTATCATCAATTTGCAATATAGATTATAGGTAAATTTGGCATCATATCTAGCAGAGTGCGCTAAATCGCGTACAAAATAACTTTCATTGACACGTAAATTTAAATGTTTGCTTAGATATTCCAGTGAATGGCTTTCTAAGCCTGGCCAATTTTTTTTTGCTTCTAGCAATGTACAAAAAGTACCAATAGTTGGGAAATTTAATCCAACTTTATGAAAACTGAATTTAAGTATTTCTATATCATGGTTGACATTGTGAGATATTATTGTTTTTCTTTTAACAATCTCCTTAAATTCGATCAAAATAGTTTTAAGACTTTTGAGATTTGGTAAATTTACAGAATTATTAGAATTATCACTAGATAAAGCCTCATAAATAAGTTTTCCTTGGCAATCTATAATAGCTATTTCGCTTAGTTCTGGTTGCCCCTCAATATCAATAACGACAAATTCCATGGAGCATTGTTTAAAGTAAGACGGTAAATCATAGTATTTTTGCATTTGGATTACGAGCAACTCGTTTAGCATCCTCTGGGTTTGTGGCTATTACTTCTTCATAAAATACAGTTTCACCTACATACATTCTTATTTGATATTTCATACTAATATGAACCGAATTATAGTATTAATAGTATATACCAAATATTCTTTATTCCAGATATCTATAAAGTAGATCTATAAGCAAAAAGACGTGGCTTAGTATTTTGTAACATTTGCGGTTACAATTAGAAAAATTTTTGAGAACTTGGAGCAAAGCCAACATGAAGCTGAAAGAATTGCTAGGTAAAATCCAAACAGAGCTTACTATTCCAGATTCTGCCAATCTAGACCAAGAGGTCACTGGAGTTTCCACCAATTCCCAAAAAATAGAAAAAGGCTATTTATTTCTGGGACTGCCGGGCTCTAAAGTTGATGGTGGGCAGTTTTGGTTAGATAGTATCAAAGCAGGAGCCGTTGCTGCTATTGTAACTCCAAGCTCGGCTAGCAACTTTCCAGCTCAAGCAGGAGAATGTTTAATTCAATCTGGCTCCATTGAAAATGCCTGCGCCGAAATAGCTGCTGCTTTTTATGGCTTTCCCGCTAAAAAATTAAAAATGATTGCTGTAACAGGAACCAATGGTAAGACCACCACTACCCATTTAATTGAATATTTCCTAGAACAAGCCCACAAAAGCACCGCGCTGTTAGGCACTCTTTATACACGTTGGCCAGGTTATCAAAAAACAGCCCTGCACACTACTCCTTTTGCTGTCGAGCTGCAAGAGCAACTATTCCAAGCTCAGCAAGCTGGTTGTCAATATGCCGTGATGGAGGCTAGCTCACACGCTCTAGCTCAAGGAAGAATCAAGCAATGTGCCTTTGATGTGGCGATCTTCAGCAACCTCACTCAAGATCATCTAGACTATCATCAAAATATGGAAGATTATTTCCAAGCCAAAGCCCTTCTTTTTACGCCAGAATTTCTCAAAGGTAAAGCAATAGTCAATATTGATGATGGTTATGGTCAGCGTTTGGTAGATAGTTTACCAGCTGATAAAGTCTGGACCTATAGTCTGAGCAACCAGCAGGCTGATTTTTATAGTAAAGATCTCAACTACAAATCCAATGGAGTATCTGGTACCTTGGTAACTCCTAGAGGTAGTTTTGCTTTTGATTCACCCTTAGTCGGTCAATTTAACCTAGCCAATTTGCTCAGTGCCGTTGCCGCGCTGAGTTACCTGAATATATACCCAAGTCAAATATTGGATCATTTGCCTAATTTTGACGGTGTTCCAGGCCGAATGGAAAGAGTCAATACAGATCCAAAACAAGATATCAGCGTCATAGTGGACTATGCCCATACCCCCGATAGTCTAGAAAATCTGCTCAAAGCTGCCAGACCCTTTATTGCAGGCAAGATGATCTGCGTATTTGGCTGTGGGGGGGATCGCGACCGTACCAAGCGGCCCCTCATGGGTAAGATTGCAACTACTCTAGCAGACTATAGCATTGTGACTTCGGATAATCCTCGCACTGAAGATCCCCAAAAAATCCTGGATGATATAGTACAAGTATTGGCTGATGGAGCTAACTTTGAAGTAATAGCAGATAGAGCCCAAGCCATAGGCAAAGCCATAGGCAAAGCCCAAAGCGGCGATGGTATTTTAATAGCAGGCAAGGGACATGAGGATTACCAGATCTTGGGAGCTGAAAAAATCCATTTTGATGATCGCCAAGAAGCAGCCAAGGCTCTTAAAGCGCGTTTAAAATACTAAAAAAATTCAAAGAAAAAAACCAATTAGTAGCAAAAATGTCAGAATAAAAATGTATATCCCTACATATCAGAACAATTTTATAATTTAATGCTCGACCAACTTGCCAGTACTTCTATCGACCTTAATCCCCAGACTTTTCTAGTTTTGTTGGTTTTAGTAGCTTTGGAGGCAGTTCTCTCGGCTGATAATGCCGTCGCTCTAGCCGCCATAGCCCAGGGTATTCCCTCTCTCAAAGAGCAGCGCCGAGCACTCAATGTTGGTCTGATCCTAGCCTATGTACTACGGATTGTCTTGATCCTCACTGCTACTTGGGTTGTTCAGTTTTGGCAATTTGAGCTCTTGGGCGCGGCCTATCTTCTCTGGTTAGTTTTTAATTATTTCACTTCCAAGGAAGATGAAAAAACGCACCATCATACTCTTGGCAATAAATCTTTCTGGCAGACCATCCCACTGATTGCCTTAACAGATCTTGCCTTTTCCTTAGATAGTGTGACCACGTCAATTGCTGTAGCTGATGAAACTTGGCTGATTTTGGTTGGAGGGACTGTTGGTGTAATCACCTTGCGCTTTCTTGCCGAATTATTCATTAAATGGCTGCAAGAATATACATACCTAGAAGATGCAGGATTTGTCACAGTTGCTTTAGTTGGTGTGAGATTATTGTTGAAAGTTTTTGATTCTCCTCTAGTTCCCCCGGAATGGTTAATGGTGAGCGCTATTATAATTATCTTCACCTGGGGCTTTTCTAAGAAAAATAATAATGTAAATAATGAAGTAGTCCCACAGAGCGAGACTGATTAATATCCCTTTGAATAATGTCCAAGCAAGTAGAATTTTGGCAGCCTTTGCTTTTAGAAGCATTTCAAAAAAAAAGAGAACTACAAAGGCCTGTTATTCAGGGAATAGTTGGTCCAGTTGGCATAGGCAAGACAACCTTAACTCGCTTGTTTGTAGAGATCTTGGCAGATTTGGGAGTTAAAGCAGTTACTTTTTCTCTAGATGATATCTATAAGACTTACCAGCAAAGACTCCTACTCCAGCAAAAAGATCCTCGTTTAATCTGGCGCGGCCCACCTAGAACCCATGATATATTTCTAGCTTTGGATGTATTTGAGCAAGTTCTCTCAGGTGAAAGTAACATTGCTATATGGCGTTTTGACAAATCACTCCAGCAAGGAAGAGGAGATCGCCAAAGTAAACCCGAGATAGTGAGCAATATTGATATTCTCTTATTTGAAGGTTGGTTTGTCGGCTATCGTCCAATAGATTTTAGTACAATCAATGACCTGCCTGATATTCTTGCTAACGAGCCAGACTACAAATTTGCGCAAGATTGCAATAATCGCCTGCAAGAATATTTACCCCTTTGGGAAAAACTAGATAGCTTAATTGTGCTCAATAGCGAAGATTATCACTACAGTTTACAATGGCGTCAAGATGCTGAAAAAAAACAAAAATCAGGTATGGCTCCAGCAGAAATTGAAAATATGGTTAGATATTTTTGGAAAGCTCTGCATCCTGAACTTTTTCTGCCTCAACTAATCAAAGATTGTAACTTTGTTGTAGATATAGACTATGAGCATCAACCCAGCAAATTCTACCGAAACGAGTCAAAAAGTTGATCTATTGATCCTCACCAATGGTCCAGGTGAAGTAGCAACCTGGGTTCGTCCTGTAGTCAAACAACTCAAAGCGCTGTTTGGAGAAATGGCCAGAATTTCGGTGATCCTCTCACCTTGTCCTCATGCCAGTGGACTAGAGCAAAAAGTGCTCAAAGGTTACAGCGAGGTTGATCGGATACAAACTAGTGAGCATTTTTTTGATTTCTTGCTCTGGGGAAAAACTTATGAAAATTGGGATTGGTATAAAAACGGGGTAGTCATCTTCTTAGGAGGAGATCAATTCTATACTTTGCTTATCAGTAAGCGTTTAGGTTATCGCAATCTCACCTATGCCGAATGGGAAGCAAGATGGCCAGGTTTTCTAGACAGTTTTGCTGCTAGAAATAAGCTGGTCAAAGATAAAGTTTCCCCTAAATATCAAAACAAAGTCAATATAGTAGGCGATCTGATGTTAGAGGTGGAAACTAAAGATATTCTTTACCAAGCAAACTCTCATCAAATTGGACTTATGGTTGGCTCAAAGGGACATAAATTGGCTATCGGTGTCCCCTTTTGTTTGGCAATTGCCCAAGCGCTCAATGAGTTAGAGCCAGAGTGTGAATTTATGATTCCCCTAGCTCCTACAGTAGATCTTGATATGCTTGCCTATTACGCCAATCCTTTGACTAATCCCTTGATTGAAAAAATTGGTTTAACTGGAGCAAGTTTAATATCAGATGAAATTCCCTATTTGCAGACAAAAAGGGGTCTGAAGATCAAACTACATAGTGAATTTCCTGCCCATAGTAGACTATTGCAATGTAGTTTGGTAATCACCACTGTTGGGGCTAATACTGCTGAGCTGGCAGCTTTGGGTATACCTATGTGGGTGATTTTGCCAACCCAGCAGATCGATATCATGCGCACCTGGGAGGGTTTACCAGGCATTTTGAGTAGATTGCCAGTATTGGGTACAACTTTTGCCAAAGCCATTAACTCTTGGTTTCTCAGACAAAACAAACTCTATGCCTGGCCTAATATTTGGGCAAACGAAGAGGTGGTACCAGAGAAAATAGGCATAGTTGAACCAACTAATATAGCCAGAGAAATCTCTCTCTATTTACAAGATCCCACAAAATTAGAAAAAATCAGAGCGAAGCTAGAAAAGGTTCGGGGAGATTCAGGCGCAGCCTGCAAGATATCTGAGCTCGTTAGAGAACAGATAGCAAAATCTACCTCACTGCTGTGATATTGTAAGCAATTATGGCAAAGTTATCTTTTTTTATGGTAAGTTCCAATTTCCGTCATCTTTTAGTATTAACGTGTCTAACAATGGGTTTAGTATCTCCTGTTCTAGCTCAAACCAAAACAGTTCCAGCTAAGGTAGACAACAACGCTACTCAAGAAGATCCCAATGAGACGACCCGCCCACTTAACCAAGCTGATAGTTTACTTTCTCTTGAAGGGGCTCAAAAATTAGTTAGCGAAGCTCAAGATGCTATCAATAAAAATAACTATGATTTAGCGGTCGCCAAACTACAGCAGGCCCGCAAGACATATAACCAACTTTCAAGCTTTCACTTGCAATTAGCCAATAGCTTCTCGGGAATTGACCCTAAGGTTACTGAATCACAACGTTCTCAGGCTCTGAAAACTGGACAGCTTAGAGATGAAACAACCTACCAATTAGCTTTAGTACATAGAGCGCAAAATAAACCTGAGCTATCGGTACCTCTTTTAATTCAAGTGATACTCTCGCAAAATCCTAGCAGTGAATTGGGTAAAAAATCTTACCAGCAGCTTTATGAGCTAGGGTTTGTGGATGTACCCTATACTCCTAAAACTGGAGCGGCTCCGGCTGCGGCTCCTGCTCCAAAATAGTCTGGAAATGCGAGAATGTTAGAAGAAATTATTAACACATCATCAATTCATAAGGGAGTCTCTTGTCGTGGTTGCCCTCAAACAGGTAGAAGAAATGATTCAGATGAAGATTCCAGATGCCCTTGTCTTTGTTAAAGATTTGACTGGAGGCGGGGATCATCTTGAGGCGGTTGTAATCTCTGATCAATTCACTGGACAGACTAAAGTCAAGCAACATCAGCTTGTCTATAGCGCTCTCAATGAGCATCTATCCACAGAAGCCATCCATGCTTTAGCGCTCAAAACTTACACTCAAGAAGCTTGGAAAAAAGCAAATCAAACTAATAGTATTTAGGAGGATCTATGACACCAGAAAGCAAAAAACAAATTGACCAAATGCTCAAAGACAATAAAATATTTGTCTTTATGAAAGGAAACAAGTTGATGCCACAATGTGGATTTTCTAACAATGTTGTCCAGATCTTGAATTCCTTGGGAGTACCTTTTGAAACCTGCGATATCTTGAGCGATCCTGAGATTCGTCAATCTATCAAAGAATATTCCAACTGGCCAACTATTCCCCAAGTGTACATCAACGGAGAATTTGTAGGTGGTTCAGATATTATGATCGAGCTATATCAAAGTGGTGAGCTTCAACAAATAGTAGAAGTTGCTCTAGCTTCCTAAGCATTGATAAATAATAAATAGTCTAAATCGGGGCATTTTTGTCCTGATTTTTTTAGGTTAGAATGATAATTTAAAGTTATCTTCTATGATACAAGATCTCCTAGATACTCAAGGATTGAGCGAAGATCAGTCCTTTTTAATCTTGAAAACAGAAGGATACAATGAACTTCCTTCAGATAATAATTCAGCTTTGTGGTCTCTTTTGTGGGAGACAATTCAAGATCCTATTTTTCTTCTACTTTTAGGTGGAGGCATTGTTTACTTTTTCTTAGGCGATCTCCATGAAGCTTTGATCTTGATAGGCTTTGTTTTATTTATTGTTGGGATTAGTTTCTATCAAGAGGGTAAAACTGAACATGCTCTCAAAGCCCTAAAAGATCTCAGTAGTCCGCGAGCTTTGGTGATTCGCGATGGTAAACAAAGAAGAATTGCCGGTAGAGAAGTTGTCCGTGGTGATTTATTAGTTCTAGTAGAAGGAGATCGCGTACCTGCTGATGCTTTAATTATCTCTAATCTCAATTTGTCAGTCGATGAATCACTATTGACTGGTGAATCTGTACCTGTGCGCAAAACAGATAATCTCTCTCAGGTTTATGCCGGTACTTTGGTAGTCCAAGGAAGGGCTATTGCTCAAGTTCAAGCAACTGGAATACATACCCAGATGGGCAAGATTGGGCAGGCTCTGGAGAAGGTTAAAACCCAAAGTACTGCCCTGGAAAAAGAAATGGTGCGCATAGTCAATAGATTATTTGGCATTGCAGTGGCCTTTTGTCTGACGATTGTCATTATCTATGGAATAACTAGAGGCGATTGGCTCAAAGCAACTTTAGCCGGGATAACTTTAGCTATGGCAATTTTGCCTAATGAGTTTCCAGTGGTTGTGACTATCTTTTTGGCTCTAGGAGCATGGCGCATTTCCAAAAAGCAAGTACTAGCTAGGCGCACTTCTGCTGTAGAAACCCTTGGTTCAGCTACTGTGCTCTGTAGCGATAAGACCGGTACTCTCACTCTCAATCGTATGAGCGCTCAGCAGTTAATAGTACCTAATAGCACAATTGACCAATTTAGCTCTTGTCAGATCTCGCAAGATCTTCCCAGGGTTTTACCAGAATCAATGCATGAATTGGTTGAATTTAGTATATTAGCAAGCCAAAGCGATCCCTTTGATCCTATGGAAAAGGCTTTTAAACAACTTGGGGATCGTTTTTTGCAAAATACTGAACATTTACATGGAGATTGGCAACTGCTGCGAGAATATCCACTCTCTAGTGAGCTGATGGCCATGACTCGAGTGTGGCGCTCGGCTGATGGGCATCGCCATGATATTGCAGCTAAAGGCTCGGCTGAATCTATTGCCGATCTTTGCCATCTTGAGCCAAAACAAAAGCAACTTCTCTTTGCCCAAGTAGCCACAATGGCTGAAGCTGGATTGAGGGTTTTGGCAGTTGCCAAGGCATCTTTTGAAACTTTGATTCCCCCACATCCCAAACCAGATCCTAATCATCTACCAGAGCATCAACATGATTTTCCTTTTTTGTTTCTTGGCTTGATTGGACTGGCAGATCCTGTCCGACCTACGGTAGCTTCGGCAATTGCTCAATGTTACAGTGCTGGAATTAGGGTTGTGATGATTACTGGAGATTCTCCTATCACCGCCAGGACAATTGCTAGAGAAATTGGTTTGCTGCAAATGGGACAAATCCTCACCGGGGCAGAGCTAGAGGCAATGGATGATAGGGAACTGGAAAGCTGCATCGATAGTATCAATATCTATGCCCGGACAGTACCAGAGCAGAAATTAAGGATTATCAATGCTCTCAAAGCTAAAGGGGAAGTGGTCGCCATGACGGGCGATGGGGTCAATGATGCTCCTGCTCTCAAGGCAGCTCAAATAGGAATTGCGATGGGACAAAGAGGAACAGATGTCGCCCGTGAATCGGCAGCTTTAGTTTTGTTGGATGATGATTTTTCTTCTATAGTTGAGGCGATTAAGCTAGGGCGTAGGATTTTTGATAATCTGCGCAAGGCGATGATCTATCTTTTGGCTATCCATATCCCGATTGCCGGGCTCTCTTTGATTCCGGTATTGTTCAAATTGCCCCTGGTTTTGTTGCCAATTCATGTAGCTTTTCTCCATCTGATTATCGATCCAGTCTGTTCAGTGGTTTTAGAGGCTGAACCTGCTGAGGCTAATTTGATGAAACGACCACCCCGCAAGGTTGGAGAGCCTCTTTTTGCAGGGAAGACATTGAGATTGGCTATATTACAAGGTATGGGTATATTAGTTTTGTTGGTCTTGGTTTATCTATTCTCACTCCAGCAAGAGCAGAGTGAAACCAATGCCAGAGCCCTTGCTTTTACTAGTTTGATTCTGGCTAATTTGAGCTTGATAGTCAGTGGTCGTTCTAGCTCTAGGATAAATTTAAAAACCCTACGCAGCTCTAATCCTGCTTTTTGGTGGGTTTTTGGCAGTACATTTTTCTTTCTTGCCTTAGTTCTCTATATTCCTTTTTTGCGCAATTTGTTTAGTTTTTCCTATCTTCATCCTAGTGATTTATTAGTATCTTTATTGGTAGGGATAGTTGCTTTTATTTGGTTGGAATGGGCTAAGGTGATCAGTATTAAGATTTATTAAAATTTAACTAGATAGTTGAAGTCACAAAAATAGCTCGGCTAATTTCAATTATCCGAGCTACTGTATGTTTATTATGGTTAGAGTCTTTATATAGGCTGACTCCATTTGTATATCTACTAAATATCTCAGATGTTTTTGCTGATCCCCGTATTCTTTATATTTTTTTAATAATTTCACCAGAAGCTAAAATATAAATTAATTATAAAGAATTGCCGTATTTGCCAAATTCACTTCTACTTAACAGATAGAGCGCAAGCAAAACAATTAAGTTTTATTAATATTTATGAATTTTTATTCACCTTCAACGGCAAAAGAATTTAAGGTTTTGCACCATGTTCAAGGCCGCATTCGTATTCTTGTACCGAAAATAGCCGAGGATGAAATCTTTGCCCAAAGATTGTATGGAGAATTAAAATCGCTTGAGTTTGTCGAGCAGGTGAGGCTCAACCCACCGGCCAAATCGATCATTATCAATTACGTTGACCATCAACAATGGGACTATACTCTAAAAAAGGCTATGGGAAATGCCGATAAAGTTGATTTGCCCATTTTGCCATTAGAAGCAATAGATTCTCAGCAAGTAGAAATATTGGTCATATTTCTCAAAGGGTTACTTCCCAGTATAGGAACAGCAAGCCTATTTATAGGAACAATAGGACTGTTTTTACCTCTTGTTCCAGGTACTCCTTTTTTACTATTGTCTTCTCTTTGTTTTTCCTATGCCAAAGAAAAATCCGATTAGTCTACAATTGCCTGTTTTAAACTCAAACAGAGACTTTCTAAAGCTGGCAGTCCACCTTCTGAAAGGGACCTAACAAAAGCGCTACCTACAATGATTGCATCAGAGCCCCAGTTCTTAATCACTCTGGCTTGTTCTGGTGTGGAAATACCAAAACCCACCCCAATAGATTTATCGCTAAATCGGCGAATATTTTCGAGAATATCCTGCACTCCACTGGCAACTTGGCTTCTGATGCCAGTTACTCCAGTGACACTTACCAAATAAATAAAACCTTGAGATTTTTGAGCAATCTGTTCAATCCGCTCAGCTGGACTAGTAGGAGCTACCAGCAAAATAACTTCTATGGATTCTAGAGCGGCTTTTTGTATTAAATTATCTGCCTCTTCTAGAGGTAAATCAGGAACCACTAAACCTTTAACACCAGAGCTGGCAATTTCACTTAAAAAGGTTTCTATACCGCGGGAAAATATGGGATTGTAATAGGTAAAAAGAACTATTGGCGCGCTCAATTGAGGGGAAACTTCCCTGACAAGATTGAGCACGCTATCTAAAGTAGTTCCTTTTTGTAGCGCTCTAGTTGCAGCAGCTTGGATCACTGGTCCATCAGCTAGGGGATCTGAATAGGGTACACCTAACTCAATGATGTCAGCTCCCGATTTATCTAGCAATCGCAAGGCTTCGGCAGTAGTATGTAGATCAGGATCGCCCGCTGTAATAAAGGGAATGAGCGCGCATTTTTTCTGGGCTCTTAGATCTGCCAAACGTTGAGAAACCGAAACCATGAAATATCCTTAATTATTAACATTGCATCTCAATTGTCGCATTTACTTGGGATCAGAATGAATCTGTATCCCAATAAACGAACTTTCGTTTGGGAAAAAGCCGATCTACATAAAAATCATCTTGTGAGTCTATCTGAAAAATATCTTGCCAGCAACTTCCCTTTAAAGCTAGTCTGTAATTCCAAATTGTACTTAGCATTAGCTAGATCATAGTGGAAGCTAACTTCAGTCAAATGGCATATATCATCAAAATTACTGCTGGTGCCTTTTAGACATACTATATCGCTCATATAACTCCTTTATACTAGTTGTCTTGTATTTTTTCTCCTGCAGAAACTTCAAAAATATCTCAAATTCAGATCTGGCAAACTCTGTAAAAGCTTTTGGATTTTTCACAATATTTTGAGCCAGTTTATTAGCTGAGGTAAATGGCGATACATTCAATGGAACATTTAATAATATATATTTATACTAGTTTATCTGATTTGGTTGGAGTTTAAAGTTTATATACTTTAATCCTTGCAAGTGATTAATCTTCAAATCTGGAACTAAATTTTCTTGGCTAATATTGATCCCTTCACTCAATTCCAACTCTGCCAAAAAAATAGTAGAAGAAAAAACTATCAAAGGCAGAATTATTTCTTCTTTCTATAAATACTAAGATAATGAGAAGGTTAAGTACAAAACTGATTGGCAAATACAGTGATAATTTAACAAAGTTTTTGATATCTATCATAAAAAACCAAAGATCTCACATTGAAAATTTATGTTAAGTTACATATTGTTAACGAGGTTCTTACTACCCTTTACTGTGCCTATGCGATCTCAATATACCCTGCGCTGGATAAATAAAATCTCCGAAATCCCTAAATTAACTTGGAATCAATTAGCATTACCTCTAACTACTCCTTTTTTGGAATGGGATTGGCTAGAAAACTTAGAAAGCTCTCAAAGTGCAACGGACCAAACTGGCTGGCAGGGGGCGCATTTGACCCTATGGGATCAAAAAACATTGGTAGGGGCAGCCCCAATGTACATCAAGTCGCACAGTTACGGTGAATTTGTCTTTGATCATCAATGGGCAGATCTAGCTTATAGAATGGGGCTGCGCTATTATCCCAAGCTAATTGGAATGACACCGTTTACGCCAGTTTCTGGCTACCGCTTTTTAATTGCCTCTAGTGAAGATGAAGCTACAATTACTCAATTGATGGTAGAGGAAATTGACCGCTTTTGTAAGAAAAATCGGCTCTCAGGCTGCCATTTTCTCTTTGTAGATCCCCAATGGCGCGAGCAGATGGAACAATATGGCTATAGAAGTTGGGTTCATCACAGCTATATCTGGCAAAGTCGCAACTGTCAGAATTTTGATGATTATCTAGCCCAGTTTAATGCCAATCAAAGGCGCAACATCAAAAGAGAAAGAAAATCAGTTGAGCAAGCAGGTTTGAGGCTCAAGGTACTAGAGGGAGATGATATTCCAGAGAGCTATTTTGCTAAAATCTATGAGTTTTACAGTAATACTTGCGACAAGTTTTTATGGGGCAGCAAATATTTGAGCAGACAATTTTTTGAGCAACTCAATAGAGGTTATGCTCATAGAGTTATTCTGGTAGTGGCTTATCAAGAGGATAGTAATGAGCCAGTAGCTCTATCTTTTTGTATTCGCAAGAACAACCAACTCTATGGACGCTACTGGGGAGCTTTAGAAGAATTTGATGCTCTGCATTTTGAGGCTTGTTACTATAAACCATTAGAATGGGCTCTTCAAGAAGGGATCACAATTTTTGATCCTGGAGCTGGCGGCTCACATAAAAAAAGAAGAGGGTTTCCTGCCACAGAAAACTATAGTCTTCATCGCTATTATGAGCCAAAGATGAACAAAATTCTCCACAACTATATAGAACAAATCAATCAAGGGGAAAGAGCCGAAATTGAAGCTATCAACCAGGATTTACCCTTTAACAAAAATGAAATTACTTTGCAAGCCCTTGGCAAAGAGACTCATCAAGAGTGAAAATAATTAAGTAAATGTAAAATTCTAGTGAGTTAAAACTTAGCAGCGTGGATCAACTTCGCACAGTTTCAGAAACCAAACGTGAGTTCTATACTTACTACACCCGTCCCATTAACTCGGTCTACCGCCGGGCCGTAGAAGAGCTGATGGTGGAAATGCACCTGTTATCAGTCAATGTTGAATTTCGCTATAATCCCATCTTTGCTATTGGTTTGGTCACCTCCTACCAAAGGTTCATGCAGGGTTATCAGCCTGAACAACAGAGATTAGCTATCTTTGAAGCTCTAGGCAAGGCTCTCAAGATTGACTACAATCGCTACCAGCAAGATAGCAAAGATATCCTAGCGTCAATTGAGGGCAAATCTATTGAGGATCTGTTCAACTGTCTCACTAGCGATAATAGTGACATCATCTGCCAGAGCCTAAGAGATATTGCCAGACAGGATAGATTTAAGTACTCCCGTCTATTTGCAGTTGGACTTTATACTATCTTGAGCCAGATTGAACCTGATTTGGCTAAAAATACAGAGCGCAGGGAGGAATACCTCAAAAAATTTGCCCAAGAGCTTAAATTACCCCAAGACAAGCTAGTCAAAGACGTTGATAGTTATCGTTCTAACCTAGAAAAGATGGAGCAGATCTTGTTAGTACTAGAAGATGCAGCCGAAGCCGAACGCAAGAAGCGAGAAAAAAAAGAACAACTAGCATCCTCTTCTAGTACTGATAGCTAAATCACTCTCTCATTGCCACCATCAATGGGCAATTGAGCTCCGGTAGTTTTGGCAAAGAGAGTTCCGCACATCTCGGCTGCCAATTCTGCCACATCTTTGCTAGTGATTTCCACTTTTAAAAGGTTATTGGTTTTATAGGCCTCGACGCTCATGCCATAATGTTGGGCTCTTGATTGAAGAATTTCTTCACTCCAGATTCCAGTATCAAATACCGCATTAGGATGTAGACTATTGATGCGTATATTATCCTGTCCCCATTCTAGAGCTGCAACCCTTGCCAATTGATTGAGCGCGGCTTTAGAAGCAGAATAGGCAGCAGCGCCATAGCCAGGAGCTGGCACATTTTTAGAGCCTATTACCACAACTCGCCCAAAGCGCGGCGCTAATTTAAGTAGAGGATGAGCTTCCCTTAAGAGAGTCAAATTGGCATCTAGATTGAGAGACATCACCTTGTGCCATTGCTCGGTAGTAATCTGGGAAATCTTAGCACTAGGGGGAAATATCCCCGCATTTAGAATCAACATATCCAGTCCGCCAAAGCTTTGGACTGCTTTTTCTATGGCGATCTTAATTTCCATCTCCTCGGTAACATCACAAACTAGTCCTAGAAAATTTTTATTTTTATGAAGATGGGTGATGCTTGGTTGAATATCCAAACCGACAACTGCCGCCCCTCTTTTGAGTAGTGATTGGACGCACGCTTTACCAATACCAGAGGCAGCTCCTGTAACTAGGGCTATTTCTCCTTTTAAAGGAGGAACTTGGGAGCTAGTTTTTAATTTGGCTTGCTCTAATTCCCAATATTCCATATCAAAAAGATCCTTAACTGGCAGGGCTTGATAGCCACCAAGAGCAGTACTTCTTTCAATAATATCTATCGTGTGATCATAGATATCAGCGGCAATAGCAGCATCATTAGAGCCTAATCCCACCGCGCAGACTCCCAACTGTGGATCGATGATGATCCTTGGGGCTGGATCGAGCATAGTCTTAGGCTCTCTGGCACTAGGAGAATATTTTGCAAAATAGGCTTGATAATTTTTGACATAGGAGTCTACATCTTGGCCTAGCATCGGTAATCTTTTAGTTCTGATTACATGATCTGGAGTTGCGGGCCCTTGTTGAGAAATTTGGGCTATATCCTCTCTTTGGGCAAAGGCTAAACTTTTGGAATCACCATTTCTAGTGATAATGACAGGCATACCGGCAGCTTTTGAGATTTCCTTGCGCAGCTTAGCTAAATTTAGAGATAAGCTGACATCTTGATCGCTGATTGTTTTGCGCTCTATTGTCCAGGCTTGGTGCTGCTGGAGGTAGTTTTCAGCCAAGCTGACTAGCTCAATCATTCTTTGGTAAGACTGCTTAGCTGTATCGCCAAAAGAGAAAATACCATGGTTCATCAAGATCATCCCGATGGTCTTTTCGCTAGCTTCAAGGGCGAACTGTTTGGCACATAATTTAGCTAGATCAAAGCCGGGCATCACATAGGGAATAATTACCACCTGATCGCCATAAATCTGCTTTATTCTCTCTAATCCATTACTGGTATTAGTGATAGTAACTACAGCATCAGCATGGGTATGATCTACATATTTGTAGGGTAAAGCCGCATGAAGCAAGGTTTCTACTGAAGGAGAAGGAGCGCTAGAGAGGATCATCTGGGTTTTGAGCTCATTGACCATCTGAGGATCGCTGAGATGATCCAATTTGACCAATTCTAATAGATGGGGCATGCGTACTGGCGCAAAACCGGCTTCTTCTATGCTCACTAGATCCCAGCCACTGCCTTTGATATAGAGAATATCTTCGTTTTGACCTAGGATATTTTTACGCTGTAATTTTACAGAAGTATTGCCACCACCATGAAGAACCAAAGAACTATCGCGTCCTAGTAAACGAGAAGTATAGACCCTCAGAGCCAAATCACTTTGGTATGCTGCTGCTTCTTGCTCATCCCACAAACTCTGCATACTTGCTCTCTCCTTAAACTTGATCATTTTTCAAGATAACCCAAAAGGGTCTAGTATCCTAGTAGTAGGTATCTGGGAGATTTTTCAAACCTTAAGATGAGTGAGCAATATTTCAACTTTGAAGTTGAGCAAAAAGAAAGGCTAGATTTGGTATTGACTAGACATTTAGAGGATTTCTCCCGCTCTAGGTTACAAAACTTGATAACTCAAGGGAATGTTTTGGTCAATGGGCAGATCGCTAACAAAAAAAACAGCCTTCTAGAAATTGGGGATCTTGTCCAGGTCAATGTTCCAGCTAGCAGAGAACTTAGTGAGGTTGAGGCTCAAGATATCCCGCTGACAATTCTCTATGAAGATGAAGATTTGATTATTGTCAATAAACCATCTGGTTTAGTAGTTCATCCAGCACCAGGGCATCCTGATGGAACTTTAGTTAATGCCCTATTAGCTCATTGTCAAGATTTAAGAGGTATTGGTGGGGTAGAAAGGCCTGGCATAGTACATAGATTGGATAGAGATACCACTGGAGCAATGGTAGTAGCCAAGAATGACTATGCTCACCAACACTTACAACAACAGCTCAAAGAAAAAACGGCCCGTAGAGAGTATTGGGGAATTGTGCATGGTTCACCGCGCATTACAAGTGGTATTATCGATCAGCCGATTGGCCGCCATCGCATTGAAAGAAAGAAAATGGCCATAGTAGCCCAAGGTGGAAAAGAGGCGATCACTCACTGGCAACTCAAAGAAAGACTAGGTTCTTATAGCTTGCTCAACTATAGACTAGAAACTGGTCGAACTCACCAAATCAGGGTGCATTCGACTTTTATGGGTCATCCCATTGTTGGTGATAGTCTCTATGGCTCAGGTAAATCACCTGGAGTCAGATTAGAAGGACAAGCTCTCCATGCTTGGCGATTAAGCCTCATACATCCTCGCACAGCCAAAGAGCTCACAGTCACAGCTCCTCCACCTGAGAGCTTTAATAAGTTATTGAGCCTTCTGCGTCTTCGCACGGTAAGTTGAGGCAACATTGAGCTCTTTGAGCTGCTTGGGTTCAACTTCACTTGGAGCTTGGGTAAGGATGCAAGCTGCCTGTTGGGTTTTGGGAAAAGCTATGACATCGCGGATAGAATCCTCGCCAGCTAGCAACATCACTAAGCGATCTAGTCCGTAAGCGATTCCACCATGAGGTGGCGTGCCATATTCAAAAGCTTCTAAGAGAAATCCAAATTTGGCATTGGCTTGCTCATCTGTTAGCCCAATAGTGGCAAAGACCTCTTCTTGAACTTCCCTTTTATAAATCCGCAAACTGCCACCGCCAACTTCTACGCCATTAAAAATCAGATCGTAAGCCTGGGCACGGGCAGTTTTGAGATCATGGATATCTTCAGGTTTAGGTGCAGTAAAAGGATGGTGAAGAGCTTCTAGTCTTTTTTCATCAGCATTCCATTCAAACATAGGAAAATCAGTCACCCAGAGCAAATTGTATTTATTGTGATCGATTAAGCCTAATTCCTCACCCAAGACCAGACGCAGCCGAGAAAGAGACTTATTGACAGTTTCAGTATCACCAGCTCCAAACAACAAAAGATGGCCAGGCCGCGCGCCTGTTCTCTCCATGAGGATTGTTTTTTGCTCTGGAGTTAAATTATCCTTAATTGCGCCAATAGTATCTATTTCCAGATTTTCTCTGACTCTGATATAGGCTAAACCCTTTGAGCCAGCTTCAACTACTTCGTTAAAAAGATCTCCGCCTGGCTTGATCCTGACATTGGAAATGGCATCATTGCCTAGGGGAATCGGCAAGACCTTCACTTTTCCACCTTTGGTGACAGCATCAGAAAATACCTTAAAGCCAGAAGATTGAAATATATCTGAAACATCAACCAGCTCTAAATCAAATCTGGTATCAGGTCTATCACAACCATAGCGATCCATCGCTTCGGCATAGGTTAAACGGGCAAAAGGCTTTTGGAGTTCGATGTTTTTAACATCTCGGAAGATATGGCAAACAAGCCCTTCATTGAGAGCCAATATCTCCTCTTGATCCATAAAGCTCATTTCCATATCTAACTGAGTAAACTCAGGTTGACGGTCTGCTCTTAGATCTTCATCTCGAAAACAACGAGCGATCTGATAATAGCGATCAAAGCCAGATACCATCAACAATTGTTTAAATAATTGAGGAGATTGAGGCAAGGCATACCATTTTCCTTCATTGACCCGAGAGGGAACTAGATAATCTCTGGCTCCTTCTGGAGTGGATCTAGTCAAAATGGGAGTTTCAACTTCAATGAAGTTTTCTTGATCTTCTAGATAACGTCGCATAGCCTTGACGACTTGATGGCGCAACTGCAGATTCTGGCTCATTTTCTCTCTTCTAAGATCCAGATAGCGGTATTGCAGGCGCACTTCTTCTTTGACGTTCTCAGTTTCAGTAGAGGAAATAACAAAAGGCAATTGTTTATGGACGATATTGAGAATTTCTATTTGGTCAGCATAGATCTCAATTTCGCCAGTAGATAATCTAGGATTAAGCGATTCAGCTGGACGAGCAGAGACTCTGCCGATAATTTTTACTACATACTCGTTGCGTAGGGATTCAGCGATCGGATAAGATCCTGGTGTGCGCTCTGGATCACTGACAATTTGTACAACACCACTGCGATCGCGTAGGTCAATGAAGATCACACCACCATGATCCCTGCGGCGATCTACCCAGCCGTAGAGAGTAACAGTTGTGTTGCAATGAGTTGTATTTGGTTCTCCACAATAACAGGTTCTCATAAATTGTTAGGTTAATGACTAATATTTACTGTATGAGCTTTTTTGCTGCAAAGCTTATTATCTAGCATTTTGCGAGGTTTTTTTATGGACTCTTTAGCTGATCAACAATACAAAGAAAAAATGCAACGACGCAAGGAAGTACAAGCGCAGCGTATTTCCCAGTCCTCTAAAGAAAAAGGCTTGATCATTGTCAATACTGGCAATGGCAAGGGAAAAACTACAGCAGCTCTGGGCATGGTCTTAAGATCACTTGGACATGGCTATCGAGTGGCTATAGTTCAGTTTATCAAAGGGGCTTGGGAACCTGCAGAAAAAATGGCATTTTCCCATTGGCCAGATCAGTTGGTATTTCAGGCAATGGGTGAAGGTTTTACCTGGGACACTCAAGATCGTCAAAGAGATGCCGAGCTTGCCCAAAAAGCTTTGAATCAAGGCATAGAGTATATTCTAGATCCTCAATTTCGTTTGATTTTGCTCGATGAAATCAATGTAGCTATAAAATTGGGCTATCTAAATGTCGATCAACTACTCAAAGCTCTTGAGCAAAAACCAGAAATGACCCATGTTATTTTGACAGGCCGAGGCGCTCCTGCCCAATTGATTGAAAAAGCAGATCTAGTAACTGAAATGAGCCTAATTAAGCACCCTTTTCGTGAGCAAGGGATCAAAGCCCAGCCGGGAATTGAATTTTGATTATGAAGCAATACAAAACTATTTTTCTCTATCTGCTGCTTTTGCTATTGGCCTTAATGATGCTTTTTCCTTTGGTTTGGCTGCTAGGCACTTCCTTAAAACCAGCTAGTGAGGATGTCTTTGCTTCTTCAATCTGGCCAAATTCTCCGACATTTAAAAATTTCTTTAAGGTATGGACTTCTTATCCTTTTGATAAATATCTCTTGAACAGTAGTATAATTTCTGTCCTAACTGTAGTACTAAATCTGCTATTTTGTTCTTTAGCTGCCTATCCATTGGCAAGATTAAATTTTTGGGGCAAGGAGATAATTTTTGCGATGATCATCGCTACTTTGATGATCCCTTTTCAGATCATTATGATTCCTCTTTATATACTAACTATTGAGCTAGGTCTAAAAAATACTATAGCCGGGGTAATATTTCCTTCACTAGCTTCAGCTTTTGGTATTTTTCTGTTGCGGCAGTCTTTTGCTGGGGTTCCTAAGGAATTGGAAGAAGCAGCTAGGATCGATGGCTGTTCGCAATTAGATCTCTGGTGGTCAGTCATGTTACCGGCTATTAGACCATCTTTAACTACCTTGGCATTATTTGTATTTATAGGTTCTTGGGGAGATTTTCTCTGGCCCTTAATTGTCTTAGAAGATGAGAGTGTCTATACTGTTCCTCTAGGTGTAGCTAAACTGAGTAGCTCTCTGGATCTTGACTGGAGACTAGTTGCGGCTGGCTCAGTGATCTCTTTGTTGCCAGTACTTTTAATCTTCTTGGTTTTGCAAAGATACTTGGTGCCCAGTAATCTCAGCTCGGGTATCAAAGGGTAAATAGTTTCTGAAAATTGTGCTAAAGTTAACATTAATTAAGCGATTCCTGATCTTTAAAAGATCAGTTAATAGAATATTAATAAACTAAACATCAAACTCAGGTTGAGAAGCAGTGGTTTCATCAATTGCTAAAGCGACTTCCCAAAACGTTTCCGACAGCACACCAGATCGCCAAAGTGGAGCTTATATCCTACTAGATAGTTTAAAGCGTCATGGAGTTAAGCATATTTTTGGCTACCCAGGTGGAGCTATATTGCCTATCTATGACGAATTGTACCGTTTTCAATCTAGAGGGGATCTGACCCACATTTTGGTGCGCCACGAACAAGGTGCTGTCCATGCTGCTGATGGCTATGCTCGCTCAACTGGCAAGGTGGGTATCTGTATGGCTACTTCAGGACCTGGAGCTACTAACTTGGTCACTGGAATCGCTACAGCCCAGATGGATTCCATTCCTATGGTCGTGATCACAGGACAAGTACCCAGATCTGCTATCGGTAGTGATGCTTTTCAAGAGACAGATATTTATGGCATTACTTTGCCAATTGTCAAGCATTCCTATGTGGTCAGAAGGGCTGAAGATATGTCCAGGATAGTTGCTGAAGCTTTTCATATAGCCAGCAGCGGAAGACCTGGTCCTGTTTTGATAGATATACCCAAAGATGTTGGGCTGGAAGAATGTGAATATGTTCCAATTGAACCAGGTTCTGTCAAGCTCAATGGCTACAAACCCAAATCTAAAGGCAATATCCGTCAAATAGCCCCAGCACTAGAGTTAATTGAACAAGCTAAACGGCCCCTTCTCTATGTTGGCGGGGGAGCTATAACTTCTAATGCTCACCAACAGATTAAAGAGTTAGCCGAAAGATTTAATATTCCTGTTACCACTACCTTGATGGGACTAGGATCTTTTGATCAGCATCATGAGCTATCGTTGGGTATGTTGGGAATGCATGGTACTGCCTATGCGAATTTTGCGGTGATGAACTGTGATCTTTTAATCGCAGTTGGAGCTAGGTTCGATGATAGGGTTACTGGAAAATTAGATGAGTTTGCCTCTCGCGCTAAGGTGATTCATATTGATATTGACCCGGCCGAAGTAGGCAAAAATAGACTACCAGAAGTACCTATAGTAGGAGATGTGCAGCAAGTTCTTGAGCAATTACTCCAAAGAGCAAACCATCTAGATCTCCCTTTTGATCCCCAAAGAACCAACGAATGGCTAGCTCGGGTTAAACGTTGGCAAAAAGAATATCCTCTAGAAGTACCTAATTACCCTGATGTTATCTCACCCCAGCAAGTAATTGTTGAAGTTGCTCGCCAGGCTCCTGATGCTTACTATACGACCGATGTAGGACAACACCAGATGTGGGCTGCTCAATTTCTCAAAGTTGGACCACGTCGTTGGCTCTCTAGTGCCGGTTTGGGAACAATGGGCTATGGAATGCCGGCTGCTTTAGGCGCCAAACTCGGTGTAGGTGATGCTCAGGTAATATGTATCAGCGGTGATGCCAGTTTTCAGATGAACTTGCAAGAATTGGCGACCCTTGCTCAATATGGTATTGCTGTTAAGACAGTCATCATCAACAACGGCTGGCAGGGAATGGTTCGCCAATGGCAAGAGAGTTTTTATCAAGAGCGCTATTCCTCATCTGATATGATTCCTGGGATGCCTGATTTTGAACTATTAGCCAAAGCTTTTGGTGTCAAGGGAATTGTAGTAAGTGATCCCGGTCAGTTGTCCTCAGCTATTGAGCAAATGCTTGCTCATAATGGGCCTGTCTTGCTCAATGTGATGGTTAAAAGGGATGAGAACTGCTACCCTATGGTTCCTCCTGGCAAAAACAACGCGCAGATGGCTGGTCTATCGAAGCGGCCGCCTAGTGAGGTTTTTCCCGATTCAGGAATATGTCCTGAATGTGGTCACCACAATCTACAAAAATCCAACTTTTGTGGAGATTGCGGCACTAAATTATAGTTTTATACTCTCTAAAAAGAAATATGTACTTAAAGATGGCGAAACTGGGAAAAAGCACCACTATTTTTTTGCGACAATTTTTTTCAATCCAATCCCCAATCCAACAATAGCTATAGATCCAATGACATTAGATGGTTCGGGTACGCCTAATTGATTAATTGCATTTTGAGCTACGATTGCATGAACCGGGGCACTTGGATGGACATCATCCCAAAAAAAATAATTATTAGAACTAGCAGCGCTGCAGCCATTGACCAAAGAAATGGTGCTGTAATTATAGCTAGGCGCATTAGTGATGCAGTTATTGGGATTGAGAGCGCCGCCACTATTTTGGTAAAAATTAAGCGTATTATTAGACATAGTATAAATATCCAAAAGATTCAATTTAACATCAGGGTTAGCTTGAGCCAATTTGGATAGATCAATTGAGAGAGATGTATTAAATGCTTGAGTTAGTAAAGTTTCATATTTGGCATAGGCATCTCCATGCTCAGCTGACCAAGGAAGAGTTCCTAAATCCGCCAGATTGCCGATTAGGATATTTTTAGCGCCCAAACCAATGAGCGTACTGACTGCTGTTATGACATTAGTTGCCACCTGACTGGGATTGACGTTATTTTCAAACAATAAATCATTCCCCCCAGCTCCAAATGTATAGAGGGCATTAGGATCTGCAGTAGGATTGTGAGCAGTATAAAAGGCTACTTCAGTTTGCAGTCCAGGAGCTCCAGGGGCTACGTTGTTATTATCTGTATAAGCTCCACCAACAGCTAAGTCGTTTAGGGTGATATTCAAAGATGCTGCCATATCCTCTACCCAGACTGGTCCATTGGAGAAGCGGCCTTGGTAATAGGGTGGAGATGGGGGAATAGTATCGCCGCTGAGACTATAGAGGTTGCTATTGTCAGATAGACTATCGCCAAAGGCAACAATCTGATCAAAAGCAGCCGATTGGGCTGGTCTAGAGATAAGTATTGAGCCTAGAACTAGTAAAAAAGAGAGCTTTTTCATAACTAATTATAAAAATCAAATTAAACCACTCCATTCTAAATTATTTAATTGGCTAAATTATGTGATATTAAACGATTTCCAATCAACGTCAATCTGTTGCTAAGATTAGTTTATTGCTGGACAAATACACTGTAATGATTGCTAATTCGCAACTGATGAATGCTGATGAATACTTGATCTGGGAAGTACAACAACCCATCAGGTATGAGTATGTTGGTGGACAAGTTTTTGCCATGACAGGAGGAACTTTGCCTCATAATTCGATTGCGCTCAACTTAGCCTCATTACTCAAAAATTATCTGCGTGGCAAAGGATGCAAGGTATTTATGGCTGATGCCAAAGTTGGAATATCTAAAGATGGTCCCTATTATTATCCTGATGTTATGGTAACTTGCGATAGCGCAGATCAAAGTGCTATTCAAGCTGTCTATCATCCCTGCTTGATTGTAGAAGTCTTATCACCAGGTACTCAGCAAGTTGATCAAGGTAGAAAATTTAAGAATTATCGTCAGATTGATACCTTAAGCGAATATGTCTTGATTGAAACAGAAACGATGAATGTAGAATGCTACCGGCTCAATGAAAAGAAAAAATGGGAACTGAATGTCTATTCACTTGAAGAAGATCAAGAGAATATAGAGGTCAACTTTAGCTCTGTTGCCCTGCGTTGCCCTATTTCAGCACTATATGAAGATGTTGTTTTTCCAGATAAATTAGGGCAATTCTAACTTTTTTTATAGTTAAAAAAAATCCTATTCTAATAAATCATTTAATTAGCTAGATCAGCTCTTTCATATGCCTCAACTATTTTTTGTACTAGGGAGTGACGGATTACATCGGCTTTAGAAAAATGACAAAAGGCAATTTCATTTACTGAGCTTAATATTTTACTGGCTACTAAAAGTCCGGATTCTTGGTGAGTAGGCAAGTCAGTTTGAGTTATATCTCCTGTGACAACCATTTTAGAGCCGCGCCCCAATCTAGTTAGTACCATTTTTAATTGAGCTGGAGTGGTGTTCTGGGCTTCATCGACTATGACAAAAGCATTGTTGAGGGTGCGGCCGCGCATATAGGCCAAAGGAGCAACTTCAATCTTGCCACGCTCCATTAAATCGGGAATTTTTTCAGCTTCAATAAACTCATAAAGTGCGTCATAAAGTGGTCTTAGAAAGGGATCTACCTTTTGTTGGAGATCTCCTGGGAGAAAACCAAGTTTTTCACCAGCTTCTACTGCGGGCCTAGTTAAGATAATCTTTTCTACTTGATTACTCAAAAGATACTGCACAGCTAATACCGCTGCTAGAAAGGTTTTACCAGTTCCCGCAGGTCCAATACAAAAGGTAATATCATGCTTTTCAATACATTGAACATAGCGCCTTTGGTGAAAAGTTTTGGCTTTGATTAATTCTCCACGCCTAGTCCGAGCCAGAGTTGTACTCTGCATCTCGCGATATTCTTCAACCTTGCCAGTATCCAGAGCATCAATGGCTGCGAGAATATCGGGCGATGAGATCGCTCTACCTTCACTCCAATGAGTTTGCAAGGACTGAATTATAAGATAGGCACGCTCTACAGCATTAGGCTGACCAAATATACTTACTTGTTGACCCCGCAGAATGACCCGGGCCCCTGTCTGACGGGCAATGAACTTGAGGTTTTCTTCTGCTATTCCAGCTAGAGCAATTGCTCCTTCTTGGTGAGGTAATTCGATTATCTGAGAAGCTTGGTTCATTTATATTTTTTGGTAGATCTTTGGGAGTTTTTTAACTTTTGTTAACTGAAATTGATAAGATATGGATTCAGTTTGTCTACGATCAGTCCTAACTTAAATATAAAAGATGAAAGAGCAGATCCGGATCAAAGGGGCTAGGCAGCATAATTTAAAAAATATCAATCTCGATCTGCCTCGTAATCAACTCATTGTCTTTACTGGAGTATCCGGCTCAGGGAAATCATCGCTAGCTTTTGATACAATTTTTGCCGAAGGACAAAGGCGCTATGTCGAATCTCTCAGCGCCTATGCTCGTCAATTTTTAGGCCAACTGGATAAACCCGATGTCGATGCGATTGAGGGGTTGAGCCCTGCTATTTCAATTGATCAAAAATCTACTAGTCACAATCCACGCTCTAGTGTTGGTACTGTCACCGAAATTTACGATTATTTGCGTTTGTTATTTGGCAGAGCTGGGGAGCCACATTGTCCGCAATGTCAGCGCTCAATAACGCCGCAAACGATTGATCAAATGTGTGATCGCATCGCTCAATTACCTGAAAAAACCCGTTTTCAAATTCTCTCACCAGTAGTGCGCGGTAAAAAAGGTACTCACAAAAATCTTCTCTCAAATCTAGCCCTCTCTGGCTTTGTGAGAGTCCGGATCGATGGAATAGTTAGTGAGCTTTCAGATAATATAGAACTCGATAAAAACCAGAGTCATCATATTGAAGTAGTAATAGACCGTCTAGTGCAAAAACCTGGCCTAGAAGGACGTATTGCCGATTCGCTGCGCACTTGTTTAAAGCAGTCTGAAGGACTAGCCATCATCGAGCTTATTGATGATGCCAAAGAGATCCTTTTGAGTGAAAATTTTGCCTGCCCTGAACATGGGGCAGTAATGGATGAACTCTCACCGCGCTTGTTTTCTTTTAATTCGCCACATGGAGCTTGCCCTGATTGTCATGGCATAGGTACTCTTCGTAGTTTTTCGGCAGATTTGCTGATTCCTGATCCTAATGCGCCAATTTACAATGCCATTGCTCCTTGGTCAGATAAAGACAATAGCAGTTATTATCTCTCTTTACTCTATAGCCTCTCACAAGCTCTTGAATTTGACCTTAAAACTAGCTGGTCTGATTTGAGCGCTCAGCAAAAAGAGGGGATACTTTACGGTTTAGATGAGCCGATCTTCTTGCAAGGTGATTCTCGCTATGGTAAATCCGAAGGCTATCATCGTAAATATCCAGGACTGCTAGCTATGTTGGATCGCTCTTACCAAGAAAGCACCTCTGAGCTATACAAACAAAAACTAGAAAAATATATTGTAGATAGTCCCTGTAAGGTCTGCCATGGGAAAAAGCTCAAGCCGGAAGCTCTAGCTGTCAAACTTGGTCAGTACAACATATTGGATTTAGTCTCTGTCTCTATTGGGGAGAGTTTAAAGAGAATCAAGCAACTGCAACTGACTCCCCGCCAAGAGCAAATTGGTGAGCTGGCTCTACGAGAAATACGAGCTAGGCTACAGTTTTTACTAGATGTTGGGCTGGATTATTTAAGCCTGGACCGCTCTGCTATGACCCTTTCTGGTGGAGAAGCCCAAAGAATCCGACTAGCTACCCAAATAGGTTCAGGTCTCACAGGAGTGCTCTATGTTCTAGATGAGCCCAGCATAGGACTGCACCAAAGAGATAATCAAAGACTATTAGAAACCCTCAAAAAACTTAGAGATCTTGGCAATACCTTGATCGTAGTTGAGCATGACCAAGATACCATTTTAAGCGCCGATCATTTGGTAGATATTGGACCAAAAGCTGGGGTATATGGTGGACATATTGTCTGCCAGGGAGATATTCAAACTCTCTTAAATTGCCCAGAATCTCTAACTGGAGCTTATCTTTCTGGCAGATCTTCTATTACTACTCCTACTACTAGAAGAGAGGGAAATGGTAAATATCTCACTCTAAAAAATTGTCATGCCAATAACCTTAAAAATATTGATGTAGAGATTCCTTTAGGTAAACTAGTGAGCATTACAGGTGTCTCAGGCTCTGGCAAATCTACCTTAATCAATGAGCTACTCTATCGATCTCTTCACCATCATTTGAGCAGAACTGTTCCTTTTCCTTCAGGTTTAGGTTCAATCGATGGATTAAACTGCCTCGACAAAGTGATCGTAATCGATCAATCTCCCATTGGTCGTACTCCACGTTCTAATCCTGCTACCTATACTGGCGTACTCGATACGATTCGAGAGATATTTTGCGAAACTATTGAAGCTAAAACCCGTGGTTATAAACCAGGTCAGTTTTCTTTCAATGTCAAAGGTGGCCGCTGCGAGGCTTGCTCAGGCCAAGGGGTCAATGTGATTGAAATGAATTTTCTGCCAGATGTCTATGTGCAATGTGATGTCTGCAAAGGTAGTCGTTACAATCGCGATACCCTTGGGGTTAAGTTTAAGGGATATAACATAGCTGATGTGCTCAATATGACTGTAGATGAAGCTTTGGAGGTTTTTAGCAATATCTCTAAAGCCTCAATACGGCTGCAGACTTTAGTAGATGTTGGTTTGGGCTATGTCAAGCTAGGACAATCAGCTACAACTCTTTCTGGAGGTGAAGCGCAAAGACTTAAATTAGCTAGTGAACTTTCTAAAAGGGCAACTGGTAAAACGCTATATCTAATCGATGAGCCAACTACCGGATTGTCTTTTTATGATGTCCATCAGTTGTTAAACGTCTTGCAACGCTTGGTAGATAAGGGCAATTCCATAATAGTAATTGAGCATAATCTAGATGTGATCCGCTGTAGTGATTGGATTATAGATCTGGGACCTGAAGGTGGTGATAGGGGAGGTCAAATTGTAGCAACCGGTACGCCAGAAAAGGTAGCTAAAAATATTAAATCTCATACTGGAAGATACTTGAAAAGCCTCTTATTATGAATTCTTCTATTTTCTATCTGCTAGAATACACTTTTAATCCAATCATAAAAATCTTATGTTAAAACTTTATGGTGGCGCTAGAAGCCGCGCCTCGTTAGTCCAATGGTACCTAGAAGAGCTAAATCTTCCCCATGAATTTGTTTTATTAGATATGGCCAATGGTGAACATCGCCAAGATACTTTTCTTTCTTTAAATCCTTTTGGTAAGGTACCAGTTTTAGTAGATGGGGATTTTAAGATTTGGGAATCTGGCGCTATCCTACTTTACATTGCCCAAAAGTACGGAAACTTGGGAGATTTGCCAGAAACTAGAGCAATTGCTGAGCAATGGGTTCTCTTTGCCAATGCTACTTTGGGTCCTGGCATTTTCAGTGAAGCTACCCGAGCCAAAGAATTACCCAAATTGATGACTCCTCTCAATGAACTACTAAGTAAACAGCCATACATCCTGGGGAGTGAATTCACTGTAGTAGATGTAGCTTTAGGCTCTATAGTTTTTTATATTCCTGCTATGTTGAAAATTGAGCTTACTGATTATCCCGCGGTCAATGATTACTTGAGTAGATTATCAGCTCGTCCTGCCTTTATTAAAACAATTCTCAAAAGATAAGCTAAATGTTTCTTCTCAAAACAGAGCAGCGCAGCAAATTAGATGAGAGTGACGATGCTGCTTTTTATTGTTATCCGCGCTTTGTCTACCATGTAGATAACGGTTTTGTTAGAAAGCTTAAGCAACTTTATAGCCAAAAACTCCAAAGCGACAGCCGAATTTTGGATCTAATGAGCAGTTGGGTATCTCATCTACCTGAAACTATCCAATTTAGCCATGTTGAGGGACATGGTATGAACCAAGAGGAACTAGCTAAAAACCCAAGATTGGATCACTATTTCATCCAGAATTTAAACCAACAGACAAGCTTACCCTTAGAAGATCAAAGTTTTGATGCAGTATTAATAACTGCATCTATTCAGTATATCCAATATCCAGAAGCCATTTTTAGGGAAATTGCTCGAGTACTCAAGCCCAATGGCATTGCTATTATTAGTTTTTCCAATAGAATGTTCTATCAAAAGGCTATCAGTATTTGGAGAGACAGCAGCGAAAAAGCCCGCCTAGAGATAGTAAAGAGCTATTTCAAAGCTATTGAAGGCTTTGGTGAACCGGAAATTATTGCTAAAACTTTTATATTAGGAGGAGATCCTTTTTATGTGGTGATGGCCAATCGCCTATGATGATAAATATTTAGTTTAACCGGTAACTCGATGTCCCTTCCCCGTTTACTAGTGCTTGTAATTGGGATCACCTTAATTCTGGCTCTGGTGATTTGGTTAGTCCAGTCAATCTATAATCTTTATTTTCAGATATCCTTCACTGCGCCAATTTTGGCCAATCTTCTGCTGCTTTTGATTATAGGTCTACTCGGTTTATTGATTGGCTACTTCATCTATTACTTTAACCTAGCTACTAGTAAAAAAAAGGGGAAACCAACTCGTTACAACAGGCTTCAATTGCCTCAACAGAAAACTGAAGCTGCTGGGGCAACTCTCAAGGCAGTACGGCAGCAAGTTCAACAGATCCAAGATGAAGTCTCCCAAAAGGTTTTGCTACGTCGTTCACAGGAAATTGAATCTTCTTTAGCTAAAGGAGAATATCGATTAGTTGTTTTTGGAACAGGATCAGCTGGCAAGACTTCCTTAGTTAATGCTTTAGCTGGGGAAATTGTAGGCCAGGTTGAACCCACCATGGGTACTACTAAAATAGGTCAATCATATCGTCTCAAATTTAAAGGAATCAGCAGAGATATCTTAGTTACTGATACTCCTGGGATTCTTGAAGCCGGTATAGCAGGGACTGAAAGAGAACAACTAGCTAGAGAGCTCGCTACCGGAGCAGATCTGCTTTTATTTGTGGTAGACAACGATCTTCGTCAATCTGAATATGAACCGCTACAAATGTTGGTGGAAATTGGCAAAAGATCTCTGCTGGTTTTCAATAAAACTGATCTTTATACCCAAGAAGACCAACAGAATATTCTACAAAAACTACAAGATAGAATTAGCCAATTCATGTCCCCAAATGATGTGATTGCGATTGCGGCTAATCCTCAGCCCTACCAATTACCTAGTGGAGAAATTATCCAAAGTGAGCCAGAAATTATCCCTCTAGTTAAGAGGATCATTGCGGTTCTTAGAGCAGAAGGAGAAGATCTCATTGCCGATAATATTTTGCTACAGTCGCAGCGACTAGGCGAGCAAGCAAGAGCAATAATCGATCAACAAAGAAGAAGACAAGCAGATCGCATTATTGAGCGCTATCAATGGATCAGCGCCGGGGTGGTTGCTATGACTCCTTTACCTGTGGTTGATATGTTAGCAGCAGCGGCAGTCAATACCCAGATGGTAGTCGAAATTGGCCAGGTTTATGGCTGCCAGTTAAATAGCGAACGAGGCAAAGAATTGGCTATCTCTTTGGGCAAAACACTGGTCAGCCTGGGCGTAGTTAAAGGAACTATTGAAATAGTAAGCACCGCATTACAATTGAATTTAGCTACCTATATAGTCGGCAAGGCTATCCAAGGGGTGAGCGCTGCTTACTTGACTCGCATTGCTGGCAAGAGTTTTATTGAATATTTCCGATCTGATCAAGATTGGGGCGATGGAGGTATGAGTGAAGTTGTACAGCGGCAATTTCAGCTCAGTCGTAAGGATGAATTTATCAAAGGCTTCATCAGTGATGCCTTAAACAAAGTCGTAAGTCCTTTAAAATTATCACTAGAAAACCAAGAAGAATCAGATGATGATGATGATGAATTGCTCCCATCACAACAGACCCCTTCTTCAGATTACTGGGAATGGTAACTTGCTTTAGAGCAAATAAGTCTTTATACTTATTAAAGTGTTAAATATTTCAAAGAAGTATTTCTAAAAATTAAGCAAATGACAATCGCTGCTAATTTACATCGCTCTAGAGAAAAAACATTCAAGGTACCTGTACCAACTAAGGTGATTGCTTTAGGTGATAGTTTTATCTATGGCTATGGAGATAATCTAGGTGGCGGTTGGGTAGAAAGGCTTAAGCGTCAGTGGATGAATGATGGTCCTGTTCTTTATAACTTGGGAGTTAGAGGAGATCGCACCAAAGATGCCTTGCTCAGACTAGAGCAGGAATACTCAGTTAGAGGTGAGCTGCGCAATCAATTTCCCGAATTAATAATTCTATCTGTTGGTTTAAACGATACTCCCCGTCTAGGTAAACCCAATGGAAAACCCTATACCAACCAAGAAGATTTTCAAAAAAATATTCAAACTCTCCTAGAAGTAGCTATCAGACTCTGCCAAGTCGTATTTGTTGGTATGGTACCTGTAGATGAATCTAAAATGCCTTTTGCCGGTTGTCTATACTATAATCATCTAGATCAAAGTATCTATAGTGAGATTACCAAACAAGCCTGTCTAGAAAGAGATATACCCTATTTAGATCTATTTAGAAATAGCCCTAAAATCGAGCTTTCAAATGATGGTCTGCACCCAAATCCAGCAGGACACATGAAAATTCTAGAACAAGTTTGTAACTGGGAGCCAATTAAACAATTAAGCTCTCAATCTGCCAAATTATAGATCTTGATATCTTGTCTATTGTCAAGTTCGCTAAATTTGAAGATCTTGGCATAGAAATAAAACTCACCATCTAGAGCTAATTTGATATTCTCTGCAATTCTAAAACCATGTTGTTCATTTTCAAAAGCTAGGTAAGCTACTGCAATACCTTTACTTTTGAGAGCATTGACCATCATTTGGGCCTGGTTAGCAGGAACGATTTTATCTTCTAGTCCCTGTAAAAAGATCACCGGACAGTTCAATCTTTCAGTAAAGTTAATTGGTGATCTTTGCTGATATTTCTCTTGCTCTTGGGGATATTTGCCAATGAGGCTATCTAAATAGTACGCTTCAAATTTGTGAGTATCCTTGGCTAAAGCTTCAAGATCGCTGACACCATAGTAACTAGCACCGGCTTTGAATAGATCATGAAAAGTCAAAGCCGCCAAGGTAGTATAGCCCCCAGCACTGCCACCAGAAATAGCCAATTTTTCTGGATCTACTATGCCCTGTTTGACCAGATGCAGTGCCCCATTGAGACAATCTTCCACATCGACTATACCCCATTGTCCATCCAATCTCTGGCGATAGGCACGACCATAGCCAGTGCTACCACCATAATTGACATCCAAATAGGCAAAACCTCTGCTAGTCCAATATTGTAAACGTAGATTTAAATTGACAGAAGCAGCAGCAGTTGGCCCGCCATGGCTTTTAACCAAAAGAGGTGGTAATGTTCCATCATTGGGCCCTTGGTAGTCTTTATTTTTTGGTAAATATAGCCAAGCATAAGCTGTTTCTCCATTGCTGGTAGCAAAAGAGATAGCTTCTGGCTCAGAGAGATATTCTTCATCTATCTTAAGTGAACTAGAAAGCTTGAGAGTTTCAAATTTTTTTGTAGACAAATCTAGTTTGATTACTCCTGTGGCTTGATTTGGAGTTCCTCCTAGGAAAAAAACTTGATCTAAATGAACTTGAAGAGAGCTGATATTGGTATAGGGGCTATCAATAGGAGAAAAATATCCTGTTTTTGGATCAATGGTAGCTAGATGCCAACTGCCGTTTTGGCTATAAGAGCAGACTATCTGATTATCGTTGGTAAAACCATAATTAGATAGGCCAAATACCCAATGAGGATAGCCAAACTCTGCCTCCATTGGACAAAGAGACTTGATACCGCTAGAGAAACTATAACTGTAGAGATTCCACCAATTATGGCGATCACTGACAAAATAAAGTTCCCCATCGCTAAACCAGCGTGGTTCACAGATAGATTCATTCTCTCCTCCAGCAAGGCAAATAAAATTATTTAGATCATCTAGAGGTGCTAAAAAAAGAGCTGCTGCATCCCAAGGCATAAAGGGATGGTTCCAGGATAACCAGGCTAGAAACTTACCATCAGGACTAAGTCTTGGACTGTAGTAAAAATCATAACCCTCAAGTAAAGGAATTACCTCTCCACTATGGAGATCTATAGAAGCTATATAGTTATTTACCTTCTGCCCAATGTGTTCTTCAACTACAGATAAAAGACGATTATTATATTTATCTAATACAAAATCAGCGTAGCGTCTAGAAGAATATGGAGTTAAAAGTTGAGGCGCCTCACCTATAACTTGTCTATAGATACATTGATCACTATCATTGCAAAAATAGATGACTCCATCTTGGATTAAAACGGCCCCTCCACCATATTCATGCACCCGAGTGCGCACATTGAAGCCAGATGGGGTGATATCTTCAATCTTGCCATTGACATCTTTTCTGACTAAAACATTACGGCCTTTTTCTTGTGGCCTTGCCTCTAGCCAATAAAGATCCTCTCTATCTATATATATATCCCCCAAAGATACAGCATCAGCCAAGATTAACTCTGCGGTGATAGGAGATTGCCAACTTCCATAGTTTTTTATTTGTTTCATTGCGCTTTGTCTGCCAAGTTTAAATAGGATTGTTGGATTATGGCAGCATGCCTTGACCAGGAATATTTATCTGCTTGAGCTAATCTTAGAGCTAAAGGAGGAGCTAGCTCTGGATTAACAAGTAATTGCGATACTAAATCAGTCCAAGTTTCTACCTGACTCGGTGGACAATATAATATAGCATTGCCTCCAACTTCTTTTAAAACAGGAATATCGCTAGCTACTACTACTGTGCCACAGGCTAAAGCTTCAATCACAGGTAAACCAAAACCTTCTGCCTCACTGGTTAATAAAACTGCTACTGATCTTCGATAAAGTTGAGCAATAGTAGTACGATTTAGATTGTATAAATGGATAATTGCTTGTTGAAGGTTATTTTGCTCTATTTGTTGGAATTGTTCTGGAGTCCATTGTCCGCCTACTTTTACCAGTAGCAACTCGGGATAGATCTTTCGCAATCTACTAAATACTTCCAAGAGCACATCAATTCTCTTGCGAGGGATACAACTACCAATATGTAAAATATAGGGAGTATTCCCAATTTGCCTAAATATCTTCTCAGCGCCGGGATCTAAATAGTTAAGTAAATTAAATTCTGGGGAAATTCCCAAAGGAGCCTGGATTAAACAAGCTGGATCTATTAACTGGTGTTGCTTAATTTCACTGGCAACTGCCTCGGTGGAATAAAAGACAATAGCGGACTTTTGCAGTCCGCTTAAGATTCTGCCAGAGATAGCTCTATACCAAGCTGGTCTGCTTTCTTGCGCAGGTTTTAAGATAGAGCGAAAAGCATCAATATCATGACAGTAAACCCCTACTCTTTGCTTTGGTAAAACATGGACAAGCTGTGCATAACTGTGATCGACAACATGATAAAAGTTAAAGTTATCTATTCTCAAGTTATCCTTGAGATAATTGGGATAGTCCCAAAATCTATTGAGAAGTCGATCAGTATTGTAAAAAGAATTTTTTTTTCCTAACAGGGGAATGTTTTGCAAGCGAGGTTTGAACTTTGGACATATCCGCTCGAGCGCGACTTCGTTATCTTCAGCCCTATGCAGGTTCTCAATGAGCATTTCTGCGCAGAGATCCATACTGTACCACTTCTCTTCTAGATAATCACAAACTATAGAAAGCTTAATTTGAGCCACTGCCGCTAGTTACTTGTCCATAACGATATTAAAAAAAGTATAGCTTGGACCTTAAAAAAACTTACAAGTTTGTAAAAGAATTTGATATGATATTGACTAACTAGGTAATACTTGATGTCCTAAACTTGCTGCAGATTCTTTACCAAGTATTTTTTTGCGGAATAGCCTTACTTAAAGTGTAGAAATGGAAGAGTATTTAAAGTTTATATCCCTAATCAGAGCTCGTTGGTTACCCTTTACAGTAGTCACCCTCTCAGTTGTGGCCTTGTCCATAGTTAAAAACTTGTCAGAAAAACCTATCTATCAATCTGTCGGGCAGCTTTATTTAAAAACTAATGTCCCTTCTCCACTAGCTGGGCTCCTCACAGCCAATAATAATTCTAATTCTGGGATGATTGGTGGTAGTGTAGACATACCAACAGAAGTACTAGTTCTTCGCTCTACTCCCTTGGCACAAAGAACCCTTAATAAGCTCAAGCAAGATATAAGTCCTCAATCCTTTTTAAGTAATCTGGTAGTTAGAAACATTGAAAATACCAATGTACTTGAAGTTGCCTATACGAGCAGCGATCCTAAAACAGCAGCTTCCTATGTCAACGGACTGATGGATGTATATGTACAAAACGATATCGATGTAAACCGGGCCCAGATAAAATCAGCCAAAGAGTTCATTTCTCACCAGTTACCACAGACTCAAAGAGACATGCTCAAAGTTGAAGGCAAGCTGGTCAATTTCAAAGAAAAAAATGCAACTTTGAGCCTCTCTGCTGAAGAAAAGAGCAATGTGATGGGTTTGCGCTCATTAGAGCAAGAAGTTCAAAAAACCAAGGCGCAAATAAAATCATTGGATCAGCAGAGTAAATCGATTCAAAACATGTTTGGTGTATCCTCAATAGATGCAAAGGTTACTGGACTAGTCCAAGATATGCCAGCTGTTCGCGCTTCAATTACTAAACTGAAAGCCTTGCAAGAAGATATTAAACTTCAAAGCGTCCTTGTGACTCCCAGCAATCCCAAGATGATTGCACTTAAGGAAGAAGAAGCTGTACTCAAGCAGCATTTAGAAGATACTATAAAAGAAAGTTTTGTAGGCAAAGCTAAGCAATTGCATCAGAAGGTACGACCTGAAGATTCAATACTTGTAAGTCCTACCCAACAAAAGCTTCTAACCAATTATGCTGAATATAAAACCGAAAGGCAGGGTCTAGAAAAGAAATTACAGTACTTGTATCAGAATATAGATAATTATAAGAAAAAGGCTAAGACACTACCCTCTTTAGCCCTGCAGGAGGGACATATTAACCGAGAAATCGCTGTTAATACTTCAGCCTATGAGGCTCTTGTTGGCAAATACCAGGAATTAGAACTGTTGGAAAATATGCAGATTAGTAATGCTAGGATCATTGCCCCAGCTTTGATTCCAGCTGCACCTCTGCAAAATCGCCAACAGCTAAACTTGGTCCAAGGATTACTCGGTGGAATCCTTATGGGAGCAGCAGCAGCTTTCATCGTAGAGAACCTAGACAAGACAGTCAAATCCAGACAGGCAGTTCAAGAAATACTCAATTACAATTTGCTAGGCTGCATCCCGCCTTTTCCTATGGATAAAAATAAGAAAAGGGCTGCTAAAGGAAGCAGAGCTAAGCGTAGTTTGGATGAGGTCGTTGTTAGAAGTCGTCCCAACTCACTCATTAGTGAGGCTTTTGGGATTGTATCAACAAACTTGAGAGTTTTTAACTCAGATCAAAAGATAGATTCGATAGTAATATCTAGTTCTTCACCCAAAGAAGGTAAAACTACAATAGCTGCCAACCTGGCTCTTACTATTTCTAACCTTGGTGGCAAAGTGTTGTTGATAGATGCTGACTTGCGTAAGCCTGCTCAACACAAGATATGGCAGTTACCCAATGATATTGGCCTTAGTAATGTTATTGAGGATAAGTTGAGTATTGAAAATATAGTTCACCAAGTGGCGCCCAATCTGCAAGTTCTAACTAGTGGCGATAAAGATACTAACCCAGCGAATATATTTAACTCTCTAGAAATGGCTAATTTCTTAGAGCAGGTCAAAGAAGATTATGATTTTGTGCTAGTCGATACTGCGCCAATTACGGTAGCGGCTGACGTATCTATTCTCGGCAAATTAGTTGATGGAATTGTTTTTGTGGTTCGCCCTGGGGTATCGCGCTCTAATGCTATCAGAATTGCTGCTGGTGTTCTAGAAAATGCCAATCAGAACGTCTTAGGATTGATTATCAATGGTACTAATATGTACGGTGAATATGAGTACAATTATAATTACAACTACAACTACTACAACTACTACTCACGCAAAAAAGAGTAAAAGCATATAAAAGAAATGACAACTAAAAGCCCATTTAAAATCTAAATGGGCTTTTATAGTATTATTATTTACTTGGCCGCTATGGCAGGTGCTTTAGGAACTACCTGCAATGAACGCAGACTGGGAAATAGGAAATGGTTCTCTTCTACATACTGAGCACCGAACAATCCCTTCTCCGCCCAAAAATAACGATCAGTTGTGTGCTCATTTCGTTTTACAATTAATAGTGCTGGAGGCTCGATACCCACCGAGCTAATGTACTTGCGTGCAGCTGTCACAGGCTTGTCTTCGCCACTTTCTATGCTGTACTGAGGTACTAGCTCAAGAATCTTGCGCCCTTCATTACGACGACGACTCTTGCGTTTCCGTTTCCTGGCCAACTCAATTACCTCCCTTATTAGCTTATCGCTGTAATTATGGTTACAAAATTTTGTAGTGATTATATCAGTTTGCTCATAGGAAATCAAGCATTTCTCATAATTGACAAGATTGAACAAATCCTTGCAGAATAAATAAAATTGAGAAAGAGCGAGGTTTAGACAGTATAAAAAAATTAATTCTCAGCAATAAAACTTTACATACCCTCAAGGATAAATAGAATTTCAGGAAGGTCAAAGGATGTCAAGTCAAGAAAAAATAAGTTCAGGTAGTGAAGATTTTCTTGCCCTCTGTCATGCCCAACTGCATAGCCTAGATTGCAGTATAAATATGGATTGGGCAGGGGTTTATCTAGCCCAGCAAGATATAGTGGGTAAACCTCAATTGTTTCCTGCAATTATTTACCCAGAAAGAGGAAGAGGTGCAAGTTTACCCCCTAGCTCAATTGATCAAGGACAATACCTGATATCCTCTCAAGAGAACTATCTGACAAGAAGAGCTAATCAAATAGCCTTACCCTTAGTAAATCAAGGAGAAATACTGGGCGTTTTGCTGGTAGTTCGAGATCAAAAAAATTGGACAGAGAGAGAACTTCAACAAATCAGCTCCACTGCCGAGGTATTGTCATTAGCCAGAAAACTTGACCTTAACTACAATAGATCAAAAGCCGAAGCTCTCTATTTGGAAATTGAAAAAGCAAATCAGGAGAAGTATATTGCTGATTTGTTGCATCAACTGAAAAATCCAGTAACAGCGCTGAGAACTTTTACCAAGCTTTTGATCAAAAAAATAACTTTCCAAGGAGATCATGAGCAGGCCCTCAAAGGAGTTGTCAGAGAAAGTGAAAGAATCGTGGAACTTCTGCAAAGTTCAAGCGCCAATTCTCTTAATAGTCGTGAGGTTAACCTTTTACCTCAAGCCTTACAACTAAAACTGAAAAATCTCTCTCTCGAATCAATATTAATCCCATTAATTGATTCTTTCAGTTTAGTTGCCCAAGAAAAAGGATTAGATTTAAGCTATGCAAGTACTGAAAATTTAATTCAAGTCAAAGCTGATAGCAGAGCTTTAACTGAAGTAATGAGTAACTTGATTGACAATGCCATTAAGTATACTAGCGCGCCTGGTAAAATCTTGATCACCACCGAAACTCAAGCAAACTGGGTTAGGATTTTGGTAACTGACAATGGCTGCGGAGTCCCTCTAGTAGATCAACCCTACATTTTTGAGCGTCATTTTCGCGGGAAAAAAATCCAACAAGAAATCCCCGGCAGCGGACTGGGTTTAGCCATAGCCAAGGATTTAGTAGAACAAATGCAAGGAAAGATTGAGCTACTTAGTCCCTCTTACGTTTTGGCTGACAATCAAGGAGAAATTGGCGGCGGCTCTACTTTTATTGTTTGGCTATTATCCTCAACTGCTGATTCTTGTAGTATTGATTGAATCTCTTGTACTGTTAATGCTTGTTTATTTTCACTAGGAACTTCAACAAGGATCATATAGCCCTCAATAATCCCTTGAGATGCCTGTGCAATAGCTCGTAAGATTTTGGGCATATCAGCTTTTTGCATTCTTCCAAATTGATCATAGAGCTCTAAAGCAGAAAGACAGCCAATGGCTGGATTCCAACCATAACTAGCAGGAAAGCGAGCTGAAGATGCAAAAAAATCCTGCCCTTCCCCGCTGCCGTGAATACGAATTAGACCACGACCTATCTTGCCAGCCCAAAATGACTCTTCTATTGGAAAGTAACCACGCCAAGAAGGTGGCAACAAAGTCTTATAAGAAGATAGGTTGCTAGGTAGCGCGCCACTGCTAGATACCCCATCTTCAAAGGGCAGATATAGCTTGATTAAAGGAAACTGTCCATAAGCTCGGAAATAACGTGCCTCAGCGCGCGGCATTTTCCCTTCTATTCGAAAAATTCCTGCAGGAGTTTGTCCGTGCTCAAATTGTGACCGTAGGCCATGTAAAGATCTTGTCAGAAGGGGAACTGACCAAAGTTTGCCTTGGTCATATAGAAAGTTTCCTTTTCGATCTTTCAATATAGCCAGACAGAGAATAGAACGATCTGTTCTGCATAATACATATAGCTGAGACTGATTGGGAACCAGTTGCCAGGTCAAAAGATCTTTAAGTGGAGGCAAAGATTGCGGCCTTAGTCGAAACAAAACATCTTCTATGGTAGTTTGAAGAAGTATGCTGTCTGTATGAGGAAAACGGCGCCTGATTATATCAATCCAATTAGGAATATCTGGTGAATTAGGTTCTTTGCTGACCAATGCTTCTAGGGCAATAGCTACCCATTTGGGATTATTGCTACTGTTGATGATCTCAATGAAACGATCTTTAAGAATTGGAGAAGAATTTCCATCCGCTAAATAAATTTCAGTAGCGCTTTGGAAGGCCCTTTTTAAGATTGTCTCTTGAGAATGGGACTCGGTAAATGCTAGTATCTTATTCAAAGTTTCCTCAATTTCAGGATACCTTGCCTCTTCTAAGGCAATAGCCCAAAGGATCTCACGCCAAATCCTTTCTGTGGATTGATTGAGGGGATTAACTTGTAAATTATATAGTTCAGGACGAAGCCAAGAATAGGTTTCTTTCTTTTGCTCTTGTCTTGCTGTAGCTGTTGCTTCTGGTTGATCTTTAAAGTCTAAATCACCGGAACTTAATTTCCAGGAATATGGTGTTTGCGCAATAGAGGCGGATATTTTTACCAACATTAAAGCAGTACTGAGAATTAAGCAAAAAAAAGTTCTAGACATACTCTAATTCATATACTCATGACATCATCTCTTAAAAAATTAGCATTTAGCGGGGCAATTTGGTCCTTTTTAGGCTATGGATTTGGTCAGGGGATGAGGTTAATCTCTAACCTTTTTCTAACTCGCCTGCTTTTTCCTGAAGTATTCGGATTAATGTCCTTAATAAGCACATTTATAATCGGGATTGCTCTTTTTTCCGATATTGGACTTACTCCTAGTGTGGTTTATAGCTCAAAAGGAGATGATCCGGATTTTTTAAATACAGCTTGGACAATCAAGGCAATCAGGGGGGTGATTCTTTGGATTTTTGCTGTGATTATTTCCTTTCCATTAGCTTATATTTATCACAATTGGGAAATTGTCAAGATACTGCCTATAGTTGGTCTAACATTTATTTTTGATGGATTAGCTTCAACTTCCACTTTTACTTTGACCCGACAAGTGAATGTCAAAAAGAATATTTTCTTTGATCTATTTTTTCAAATTCTCCAAATAGTCATTATGCTCATTTGGGCATGGTTTGATCACAGTATCTGGTCTTTGGTAGGCGGCTGGTTTATTAGTTCTTTTTTCAAAATGATTGCTAGCCACTTTCTTATCAAGAACTATACCAATAAGTTTACTTGGAACAAGCAAATGGCTAAAGAAATCTTGAATTTTGGCAGTTGGATCTTTTTATCTACCGCAGCGACTTTTGTCTCAGTGCAGGCAGATAAACTCATCTTGCCCAAACTATATCAAGATCCAAGCGAAGGTTTAAAAATATTAGGTGTCTATATAATAGCCTTGACCTTTGCTATGATTCCCCAAGATATTGTGGGAGTGATCTCAGGCAAAATAATTTTTCCGATTATCACCAAATTTTCTGAATTGCCCAGAGAGAATCTAAGAAGAAAAATTCTCTCCAAGCGTTGGATGGTTTTACTTGCAGTCGGTTTAATAGTCATAGTACTAGTCTGTTTTGGCGATATATTGATTACAAAGCTTTATGATAAAAGATATCATCAAGCAAGCTGGATATTGCCGATATTGGCACTAGGAGTATGGCCCAATCTGCTTTATCAAACAGGAGTTGAATCACTAGTAGCCGTAGGAAAACCGCAATATCTAGCCATGAGTCAAACTGCCAAAAGTATCTATATGTTTATCGTTCCTGCATTAGCCTTTCATTGGTTTGGTTTGGTAGGTTTTATTGTCGCAGTGGCGATTAATGACTTTGGTCTTTACTCTACTGTAGTATATGGATTGATGAAAGAAAAATTAAACTTCTTAAAGCAAGATTTTTCCTGCACGTTCATATTAGTAGTGTTAATTCTTATTGTATTAACTATCAGAAATTCTTTGGGTTTCGGCTATCCACTTGATTCACTATTTAACATTCATTAACTTTGTTTGAACATGCATAATAGCCCCTTAGCACTACTGGCAATATATTTGTGGTTTCCTTTAGTTATATTTTTTCTACTGTCTTTTCCAGCTAGAACGGCTATTATAATTAGTTATATCTATGGAGTATTATTTCTTCCAAAATCTATAGGTTTGAAGATACCACTTCTTGCATTTTATGGAGATGATAATGCTACTAGTTATGCGCTATTAGTAGGAATTATTATTTTAAGCCTTACCAAAACCATCGATTCTAAAGAGCTCAAGGAATTTAAGTTTAAATCGATAGATATACCAATTGTAATGACCTGTTTAAGTCCTGTTTTTGCATCTTTTGCCAATGGATTAGGTTTGCATATGGCAATCAAAGAATTTTTTATACAGTCATTTATTTTTGGTATTCCTTACTTTTTAGGAAGAATATATATTAATAATTTAGCTGGATTGAAAGAACTATGTATTAATATAATCAGGGGTGCACTTATATATGTTCCTTTATGTTTATATGAAACAAAATTTAGTCCAATTTTACACCAGAGAATTTATGGATATTTTGCTCATAGCTCAGGTACAATGCAAGCTTACAGAATGGGCGGTTGGAGACCCCAAGTGTTCATGATACATGGTTTGGTAGTAGCACTGTGGATGGTCTCAGCTGTTATCTTAATTCTCTGGTTATGGCAATCAAAAACAATTAAAAAAATCTGGAATGTAGAAATAAAATATTTGGTGGGAATATTACTATTTACTTTTGTAATGTTGAAATCTACAAGTGTTATTTTTTATTTGATATATGTGATAATTATTTTCCTTTTTGCTCGCTACCTAAAGAGTAATTTTCCAGCCTGGTTTCTGGTTTGTTTCCTGATTTTATTTTTGGCAGGTAGAGCTACTTTAATTTTACCAGAGCCTTTAGTTCATTCTGTAGTAAGTGGGTTTGTAGCAAGTGATCGAGATCAATCTTTTGATTTTCGTTTGGTTAATGAAGATCAACTCACGGCTAAGGCCTTACAAAGACCAATTTTTGGTTGGGGTGGTTACGGTAGAAATCGTATATTCAAAGAAGATGATTTTGGTGATATACGTGATGATTCTGTTACAGATAGTACTTGGATTATCCAATTTGGTACAAATGGGTTTTTGGGGTTGATTAGTCTTTATGCAACATTTTTTATACCAATAATATTATTTCTCAGGCGTTATAGAACATGGGAATGGTTGAATCCTAATTTAGCACCAATGGCATCATTATCAATTGTTTTGTTGATCTTTATTTGGGATACGATTTATAATGCTGGTTTGATTGCTATATTTCCCTTAATTTGTGGTTCACTCACAGGGGTTTTAGCACGCAAACCTATAGTCAGAATTGCTAAAAAACCTGTTAATAATAAGAATATGATCAAAAATAAACGACTCATAAGATGAGGATTTTTTTATTATTGATTTTGTATAGTAGATAGAAAATCTACCAATCCATAACTAATTTTAAAATTAGGAAAGGTTTTTGATAATTCAAATAATTTGCGATCAAATGTAACCATATAAAAATCACAAAGAGGAGAGATACTAAGTAAATAAAGATATTCATAAACATTATCTTTTAAATCCAAAATAATCAAATCAACATGCCAAATCTGTATTATCAGATTAGCTTGTTCTAAATCAGTTGCCTCTAGCACAGAAAAACTTACTGGAATATCACTAAATATTTTTTTTAATTGAATCAATGAATCTGTATTATGAAGATGCAGAACTGTTAAGTATTTCTCTTTCAAAGAAGTAGTTGAGAAAGAGGAGTTAAATTTTATGAGTATTCTTTCAATAGACATTGGTTGCAGGGGAAGCTCTGCAAAGGCATCTACCTCAAGTTGATAAGCTTGTTTTTGGTAGAGTGCCTCAGCTACAACCACGATCTTTAATTTATTTGTCAGACTATCTGCTTTGATTAGCTTTAATAGATCCCAGATTGAGAGAACTGACAACAATGGACTCATAAAAATAATAGCCGGCCGCAGGCAGCGGATTTTATCTAGAGCTTCTGTCCCTGTTTTGGCTATAGTCACACAATAGCCCAGTTTTTTTAATAATGGACTAATTAAACTTGTAATTTGATCTGTGGAATCGGCTATTAAAGCTAAAGATTGTGATATTTCCAGGTTACTGGTTTGAGAGATTGGCAATAATAGCACAGAATGATTGCCCTCTTTTGCCTTAAAAGTAAAAGACAAATCGCCACCATGTAATATAGTAAATTGTTGAGCTAGATAGAGATTTAAGGTATTACAAGAAGATTGGCAAAGCTCCTGTTGATCCCATATATCAAATACCAACCAGTCTCCCTTTTTAGAGACATTCAGTCCAAATTCCTCAGTTTGCTCTCCAAAGTTGGTAGCTTTATCAAACATATAAATAAGAATTTGTTGAACTTTTTGAGAATCGGCTTCAAACTCTTTTATTGCTGGTTCAATTTCCAATCGAAAAGGTAGAAAGTTGCGCTTTTTAGCTACAACTGCAGCATAAGAAGATTCACAAATTTGGCGGATATTTACTAGAGAAAGTTGCAAAGAGATTTCTCCATTATCTAAGTTAGTGAGATCTAAAAAATTATTGACTAGGCTCATCAGCTGCTGGGCGTTAGTATAAAGAGCTTGGACATATTGCTTCTGTTTTGGGTTAAGAGCTCCTATCTTTTGCTGGATAAGCAAATTAGCAAAACCAACTACTGTGGTGATGGGAGATTTAAGTTCATGTCCAATGTAGGACAAAAGTTCGTCTCTGTTTCTATTTAGTCTTTGCCAATGGCTATCATTGTTATTTTGAATAGGTTGACTAGGGGCTATAGTTAATTCGCCATCATCTTGTAAATCATATTGGTACACTATGGGGCAACTTTGTCCTATCGTCATCAAAGGTAAAGAGATTTCTAATTGTTTTTTTTCACTAAACTGTTGCTTTTGTTGGATGTGTTTGAGCAGCAGCCAGGGATCTAGCATTCCCAGACATCTATTTTGCCTATCTCCTACCACGTAGAGAGTGTTTTCTTGAAAGTTGGCTAAAAACTGCTCTACTGTATTAAATTCATAACAGAGTTGCGCTGGAGTTATTATCTCTGCTAGAGGTAAATATGATCCTTTGGGAATCTTCAAAACCCTTTTTACTTCGATTACTCCACAAAGGCAATCTTTAGAGCCTAATAAAATCAGAGCGCTTTTTTGGCTCTCTTGTAACAAATCTCTGATTTTTTCTAGTTCAATTGGCGTCCTACAAATTGGTACTGTCTGGATAAAGTAAGAAAGTTTTCTGTGCTGCCAAGACATAAATCCCCAGAGTAGGTATTTACAATAGTTTAATTAATATATATGATGTTACGATTGATGTTAACTTTTATGAAATCTTGTTGATTGATTTTATAAAAAAACATGCAATCTTAAGTTCATTTGCTCTTTTTGATTCCTTGTCTGTTCAATTATCAATCTGTCTATTAGTTCCGAGAGAATCTCTGGCTCAGTCACTTTTGAGCCAACTAAGCCAATGTGGTTACCTTGCTAAACTTACCATAACGTCCCAAGAGTTCTTTGAGTATCTAGCTGAAAATGGAGAGGAAATAGACTGTCTAGTTATTTTGCGACAACCTAGTACGATTTCGATCTTTAATCAAATGTTTGAACAAGGTATATTATTACCGACTGTATTAATCATTTCAGACGAACAGGAAAAACCCCATTTAGATCCAACTTACGTATATCATAGTGCTGAAGTCAAGCTTTTATCAAGCAATCTTGAAGAGTTACCAATCAAAATACCTGAGGCAATTAATCAGTTTTTGCATCTTGGGCAGAGTTGTTCGCTGCTTGAAGACAACCAGAGCAATATAGATGTCATTAAACAGCAACAGGAGGAACAGAAGTTCAAGACTTTGCAACAACGTAGATTAACCGATAAATTAAAAGAACGTCTTGGGTATCTAGGGGTATATTATCGAAGAAATTCTAAACTTTTTTATAGAAATTTAGATCCTGAAGAGAGAGCCTTTTTCTTACAAGACATATCAGAAAATTACCGCAAAATCATTCTAGATTATTTCGCCGAAAATATTGATATTAATTCTGAAATCGATCAATATGTCAATAAGCTTTTTTTCTATGATTTTTCGGTTTCCCAGGTTTTAGAAATTCATATGGAACTGATGGATGACTTTGCCCAACAGCTTAAACTAGAAGGCAGAAGTGAGGAAATTCTTCTAGATTATAGATTGGTTATCATTGATGTGTTAGCACATCTTTGTGAAATGTACAGACGTTCGATTCCTAGAGAGGATGCCTCATATGATTTTCAAAGTAAAATTTAGTAGACCAACCAACTAACAATATGAGGATAGATAAGATTATGAGCTCTTTGAAAAAGACATACGTGTTGAAATTGTATGTAGCAGGTAATACGCCAAACTCAGTCAAAGCGCTAAAAACTCTAAAAAATATCCTAGAAGAAGATCTCCAAGGAGTTTATGCCCTCAAGGTAATAGATGTCTTAAAAAACCCACAACTAGCTGAGGAAGATAAGATATTGGCCACTCCCACTCTAGCAAAAGTCCTACCCCCACCAGTGCGCAAGATCATAGGCGATCTCTCAGATCGTGAAAAAGTCTTAATTGGCTTGGATCTGCTCTATGAAGAGATTCGCGCTAGTGAACTTGAACTATAGCAAATATTATTAAATTTAATTAGATGTAATCACGGATAATAATGCTAACCTTATATATTGATATATTTACCTATAGACTCGCTCTGAGCAATCAGCGATGAACCAAGATAATAATAAAGAAATACAAGATAACGAGAACAGCGAAATTAAGGGAGTACAAAAAATCCGCACAATGATCGAAGGTTGTGACGAGATTACCCATGGAGGAATGCCCATCGGTCGCACTACCTTGGTAAGTGGTACTTCTGGTACTGGTAAAACCCTTTTCGCCATTCAATTTCTCTACAATGGCATCAAATATTTTGACTATCCGGGCCTTTTTATAACTTTTGAAGAGTCTCCCTACGATATTATTCAAAATGCGCGTAGTTTTGGCTGGAACTTACAAAAGTTGATTGACGAAGGCAAGCTCTTCATTTTGGATGCTTCTCCAGATCCTGATGGACAGGAGGTAGTTGGGAGCTTTGACTTGAGCGCGTTGATTGAGAGAATACAGTATGCCATCCGCAAATACAAAGCCCAACTAGTTTCTGTTGATTCGGTAACTGCCATATTTCAGCAGTATGATGCAGCTTCAGTAGTTAGAAGAGAAATTTTTCGTCTGGTAGCCAGGCTCAAACACTTAAAAGTCACCTCAATCATGACCACTGAAAGGGTGGATGAATATGGACAGATTGCTCGTTTTGGCGTGGAAGAGTTTGTATCTGACAATGTGATTGTTCTGCGTAATGTTCTTGAAGGCGAAAGAAGACGAAGAACTATTGAAATCCTCAAATTAAGAGGTACTACTCACATGAAGGGTGAATATCCCTTCACAATTACCAATGATGGAATCAATATTTTCCCGCTTGGAGCGATGCGTTTAACCCAGCGCTCAAGTAATGTCCGTATTCAATCGGGGGTCAAAACACTTGATGAGATGTGTGGAGGAGGTTTTTTCAAAGATTCAATTATCTTGGCTACTGGAGCAACTGGAACCGGCAAAACTCTCTTGGTGAGCAAGTTTTTAGAAGAAGGCTGCAAAATTGGTGAAAGATCTATCTTGTTTGCTTACGAAGAATCTCGCGCTCAGCTTTCGCGCAATGCCTTTTCTTGGGGTATAGACTTTGAAGAGATGGAGCGCAAAGGATTACTGAAGCTGCTTTGCTCTTATCCTGAATCTGCAGGACTTGAAGATCACCTTCAAATGATTAAATCAGAAATTGCTGAATTTAAGCCATCTAGAATTGCCATTGATTCACTTTCAGCTTTAGCTAGAGGTGTGACTAATAATGCTTTTAGGCAATTTGTCATAGGTGTTACAGGCTATGCCAAACAAGAAGAGATCACTGGATTTTTTACCAATACCACAGATCAATTCATGGGCGCGCACTCTATCACTGAATCCCATATCTCTACCATCACCGATACAATTTTGATGCTCCAGTATGTCGAAATCCGTGGAGAGATGTCCAGAGCAATCAATGTCTTTAAGATGAGAGGCTCTTGGCACGATAAGGGAATTCGGGAATACACCATCAGCGAAGACGGTCCAAACATCAAAGACTCCTTCCGCAACTATGAAAAAATCATCAGTGGATCGCCTACTAAAATTATGGTGGATGAGAAAAGCGAACTATCTCGCATTGCTCGCAATGTGAAAGATAAAACCAGCGATTAGCAAAGCTCAGATACTATAGCCTACATCTGCCAGAAGATTGAGCGGGCCATACTCTGCCAGCTTTTTAAAATATTCTTTGTCGCGCACAAAAAAACAACCAGCAAAACCTAGGGAGTTTAGGGAAATATCTTGACTTTTTTCTTTACGTCTGGGCACTAAGAGCATCCAGCTTTTAGTAGCAAGAAGGTTATAGGCACTATTGCAAAGTGCAACATCTAGAAGAGTTTGATAGGAACGAGCAAGTGTAGTGACAGGGTCGCTTACTTGATCTAAATCATAATGAACTATGGCATGGATAAAAGGAAAAATAGCACTCCTAGCTAATCCTTCTGGAGTAACTGTCGATTTGATTACTTGCTCAACTGGGATAGAAAAGGGCGATAGAGGAATCAATTGGAGGTGTTTGTGCCTCTGACTAGCCCCAGCTAGTTTGCCTCCATTGTAAAAAGCCAAACCATCTACTTGCTCTAGGCATATCCAAAGAGCGGCAAAATCTTCCAAGCTCAAAAGAGAATCCTGCTCCTCAAAAGCCTTGGTAATGATGAGAATATGATTATCAACAACATTGAACTTGTTGAGAAGACATAAATGAGTATTAGAGAGGTTTTCCACAAAGAGATCTTCTTCATAGGGCAAGAAAGGATTGATATTTTGTTGCTCCTGTTTTAAAGTTGCTACTTTTTTGCGCTCTAGATTGCTGGAAATACGTACAATAAAATTAATTCCTGAATGCTCAAGATACTCACTGGTGGTGGGAATTGGATGAAGCGCCCCAACAGCGAGAGCATGTTCTCTTTGTTTGATAATTTTCTGCCAAAGCATCTTGATATACTATTGAGTTAGATTAATACAATCTTCATCTTGATCAAAACAGGGAAACTGAAGAACCCCACCAACAGTTTGTTCACCGGCATCTGGTGGGTATAGAGCGACCACATGAGGGACTGGTCTGGGTTTATAGAGTACCTGAGACTTGCCATAGTAAACTAAATCTGCGCTAGCTCCAGAATCAACCATCACTACATCTTTAAGACCAAGTTTAACTAGCATTTTGCCCAGGGTCACAGAATCTAGATTGTCTTTGGTAACTCCTATTACTGGCTGACCGGCTTGGTTGATACCCCAAAAAGCTCTATTTCTAGGTACATCAAAAGCATAAAGATGAGTCGCCTCAAAGGTTTCTGCTGGCTGGGGTTGAGAGTTTTTCACCAGCCAAGCGCCTGCCACGAAAGCATCAGTCACAGTCGCATCATCAGTAGACTCATTGAGAATACCACTAAAACTATTGTGAATATTGGGATTAAAGGGAATAAATTTTACCCATTTGGGACTAATTAAAACAAGTGGTCTACCTGCAATTTTCTGGATATCCCAATTATTTCCTGCAATAAAAACCCTTTCATTTTGGCTGAGAACCGGGCCAATCATCTCATTGGTTTCTAGGGTTTTCATAGAAAAGAAAGTCCCATCTAGCGCTGCTATCGCATCACTATTTTCAATAATTTTAGACACCGAGGTGCGTTTTGGCGCATGTACTGTAACGGGTTTGCCGCCCATAGCCATGATGATTTTTTTATTGTCTATCAGATAAATTTCTTTTCTAGGTATAGCAGTAAAATCGAAAGGCTGTACTTTTTTAGGCAATGACATTCCCCCCCAGGCTATAGCAAGTACATCTTTGAGATGATCTTGGCCAAAGCGAGCTATTTCCAAAATATCAGTTGATTGGCCGGCAAATTCTGGTTTGAGCTCATTGGAGATTAACGCCGCCTCATAGCCCCCTTTAATTACTTCACCTTTGACTTTCTCATCGATTTTACTATTAGGATAGCTAAAGTAAAGTACAGTTTTCCCCAATTTTTGTTCTAGTATTTTTTTAGAGGCTATTACTTCTTGTTCTAGATGAGTATCGCTCAAAGCCGTTAAATCATCTGGGTGAGATAGAGAATTATTCGCAATTGTCACTAGAGGGTCAAGCGTCATCTCTTTAAGTTGAGCCCAGTTAAGAGAAGCTCTGTTGCTTTTGCCATCTAAGGCATTGACATAGACAGAAAAAATTGCCGGATAGCTATATTGTTTAAGTAAAGGATAGACATATTGATAGTGCCCAGCATAGCCACCATCAAAACTCAGCAAGATCGGCTTTTCTGGTAATGGTGCCCCCGTACCTAGATGCTTGACCAGGCTATCCATGCTGATAGGGGTCAGCCCAGCGTTTTTAATTGCTTCAAACTGTTTAGCCAACTCTTGTGAACTATCTTTTGAGATATTGTAATAGACAACAACGGGAACTTTGGCAAGGCGAGCATAAATATTTAATTGAGGAAAGCTGGCCATATTGGCATTATCACCTTCTTTAAGAGGATCTAGGCTCTCGTTACCAGAGCAGTCATCTTGAGGAGTTGGCTCTTGTTGCAAGGCTAGTCCCAATCCTAATTTATTACTAGGAGTTTTACTATAGCGATCACAATCTGAGATGCCAGAAAAATCTGCCGGCGCGCTCAAAAGCGCCTGCGGTATCAAAAAGAGCATCAATAGTGCTACCGCAGCAACGACCAGAAAAAAACCAAGAGCAAATATCCTTTCCCAACGCAATCTCATAAACCGAAGATAGTAAGTTTTTCCAAATCAGGAGTTGACTATTATTAAAGATACAGGATTGCGACTGAGTTGGGGGACTAATTTTTCTACCATATATTCAATAATTTTTCAACAGAATATATACTCATTTTTTGCTCGTCATTAAGTCGATAAAAAATTGAAAATATTTTCGCAAAAGCGGAGATATGTTTGTTTATAATTAGCAATGAAATAAAGCTTTTGGTAAACGATGGAACTTGAATATCCCGATGATCTGAAATATCTAGAGAGTCACGAATACGTCAGGATGGAGGGAGAAATAGCCACCATAGGAATCAGTGCCTACGCTGTGGATCAATTAGGTGATATTGTTCATCTGGAATTGCCCGAGGTCGGCGATGCTATTAAGGTAAAAGAGAGTTTTGGTACTATTGAATCTGTCAAGGTATCAGAGGAACTCTTTCCTCCGGTTTCTGGTACGGTGATTGAGCGAAATGAAGCACTCTTGGAATCTCCAGAAACGATAGCTGAAGATCCCTATCATGAGGGTTGGTTAATCAAGCTGAGGGTCAACAGTTTCGAGCAAGAAGATCTAGATGAAATCCTCACTGCCAGCGAATACCGCGCTCAGGTAGAGGGAGAGTAAACTAGCTCTCGATTACCTTGGATGACCTCGCCGATTCTGTAAGCTGATATCTCCTCGTTTTTAAACCAGTTCAGCACCTGATCAACAGCCGATGGCGAAACAATCAGTACATATCCAATACCCATGTTGAAGGTGTTGAACATCTCTAATGGTGCAATCTGCCCCTTTTGGGCGAAAAAATCGAAAACTGGCGGGATTTGCCAAGCCTCAGTATCTATTATGATTGATTGCCCCTTGCCCAAACAACGTGGCAAATTTTCTGGAAGTCCACCTCCGGTAATATGGGCCATGGCTCGGATCTCAAGTTTTGCTCTTAAAGCGCCTAAGACTGCTTTGACATAGATTTTTGTCGGGCTCAAGCATACTTGAGCTAAACTTTTTCCTGGAGAAATTTCCTGATTCCAATCTAGCTGTTGCTGCTGGACGATTTTGCGTACCAAGCTATAGCCGTTACTGTGTAAACCACTACTGGCAAGTCCTATGGCAATATCCCCGAGCTTGACCGCTGAACCATCTAAAAGCAAATCTCTCTCTACGATACCTACAGCAAAACCGGCTACATCATACTCATTCGGCTGATAAAAGCCGGGCATCTCGGCTGTTTCGCCCCCTAAAAGGGCGCAGCCGCTTTCTTTACAACCCTCAACTATCCCTAAAACAACTTCAGCTAGTTGCCCGGGATCTAATTTTCCCGTAGCTAGATAGTCCAGGAAAAAAAGTGGCTCTGCCCCGCAGGTCAAAATATCATTGACACACATAGCCACAAGATCTATTCCTATACTATTGTGACAATTGACAGCCTGAGCAATTTTTAATTTGGTGCCAACACCGTCAGTCCCAGAGACTAGAACCGGTTTTTGATAACCTGTTGGCAATTGAAAATATCCACCAAAGCCCCCTAAGCCACCTATAACCTCCGGGCGATAGGTGCTTTCTACTGATTGGCGAATCTTATTTACAAAGGCTCTACCAGCTTCTACATCCACTCCAGCAGTTTTGTAATCCATCTTCTCTCAATCAAAATGTATACTTGGATCTTGCACGAAGTTCTAATTGTAAATTGTAAGGCTCGACAGAATAAATATAGGGCATCTTGTCTGAGATTATATACTCATTAACCAAGGGAGGACGAACCGAAAGAAACAGCTCACCATATTGGGCTATAGCTCTAATTGCTGGCTCTTCTATTTCGTTTGTTGGATTAGCCAGTGGAATATTGAATGTACAATATCCTTGACGGATATCACCTTGGGCTCTTGCCTGAGCCAAAACACCATATTCTTTAGTTGTCATACCGTTTGGATTAGCAATTTTGCTATAGCCCCAAAGATTAATCTCAATTGCCGAGCAACTGGCAGTTGGCTTAAGTGGTAAGGCAGGAAAAGGAAGTTGAACGATACCGTTGATTCCCACATTGGGAGGAATTTGCTGAGCTTTTACTACTGTGGGAGATAAGAATACAATAGTCAATAGCAAAGCAAAACGCCCTAATTTATTTGACAAAAAAATATGCTTCATGCTTTCCTATAGGTTTATATCTCCATCGTTTCACTATAAAAAGTATATAACTTATGACACTCCCTTCACCCCAAGTAGCTCTTTATAACCACTCCCTGCCCTCGATAGAAAAATGGCTCTGTGATCTAGGCTGCCAGCAAGATCTAGAAAATCTGCATTACTGGACGGTAGATTATACAGACAATCAATCTAGCTGGAAAGCCAGAATTATTCTAGAAACCAAGGAAGTGACAGTATGCTACCTAGGCGCTGCCGCCGATGGTTCAGATATTAGGAGGTCATTTCAATATTCTCTCAGTAGAGAAGATATTGAAAATGCTATATTCTCAGGGCCTTAGACTGAGTTCATATAATCTTGAATGGCCTTAACTTCCAGTGGCTCAGAGCGCAAAGAGCGCAGGGCTGATACCGTAGCTCTAGCTCCGGCAATGGTGGTAATAATCGGCAATTTGTAATCAAGAGCCGTACGACGAATGGTACGCCCATCCTCTTTACCATCTTCTCCACTGGGTGTATTGATGATGAATTGGATCTTTTGATTTTTGATCCAGTCGATAATGTGGGGACGTCCCTCATGAAGTTTGAGAATCAGTTCAACTTCTATGCCATTATCTAAAAGAACTTTGCGTGTTCCGCTGGTAGAAACAATTTTAAAGCCCAGATCAATGAGATCCAAAACCACAGGAATGATTGCCTGCTTGTGACGATCACTAACGGAAACAAAAACCGTACCAGTTGTAGATAGGTTGACACTTGCTGCAATCTCAGCTTTGGCAAAAGCCCGACCAAAGTCACTATCTATACCCATCACCTCACCTGTAGATCTCATCTCAGGTCCTAGAAGTGTATCGGCGCCCGGAAACTTGTTAAAAGGTAAAACGGCCTCTTTGACTGCCACATGCTTAACTACTGGTTCCTCCGTCAAATTGAGCGATTCTAGCGTCTTGCCGGACATAACCAGAGAAGCTATTTTGGCCAAAGGTATCCCTATAGTTTTAGAAACAAAAGGAACAGTTCGAGAAGCCCTTGGGTTTGCTTCTAATATGTAAACTTGATCACCTTGAACAGCATATTGAATATTCATCAGACCAATTACATTGAGCGCTTTGGCTAGATCCGCTGTCCAACTGCGTATGGTAGCTAAAACCTTCTCTGACAAGCTGACATATGGTATGGAACAGGCCGAATCACCCGAGTGAATACCAGCTTCTTCGATATGCTCCATAATTGCTCCAATTACTACTTTGCCAGTATGATCAGCGATACAATCGACATCTACCTCAATTGCGTTTTCTAAAAACTTATCAATCAAGATGGGGTGATCTGGTTCAACCTGAACAGCATAGGTCATATAGCGTTGTAGCTCTTCATCGGAGTAGACTATCTCCATAGCCCTGCCCCCTAGTACATAAGAAGGTCTTACCACCACTGGATAGCCGATCTTTTTAGCAACCTTGAGCGAATCTGGATAATTTCTGGCAATACCATTGGCTGGCTGGGCAATATTTAGCTTACGCAAAATCTCTTCAAAGCGCTCACGATTTTCTGCTTTATCAATAGAATCAGGTGAAGTTCCCCAAATCTTGGTAGGCAGTTCACAATTGGGAGATTGTAAGTATTTCTCAATGGGAACCGCTAACTTTAGAGGAGTCTGTCCACCAAATTGGACAATGATCCCCTCTGGTCTTTCTGCTTCAATGATATTGAGCACATCTTCTCTGGTAAGCGGCTCAAAATAAAGCCTATCACTAGTATCATAATCAGTTGATACAGTTTCAGGATTAGAGTTGACCATGATAGTTTCATAGCCAGCAGCGCTCAGAGAAAAAGAAGCATGACAACAACAATAGTCAAATTCGATACCCTGACCAATACGATTGGGTCCACCGCCAAGGATCATCACTTTGGGTTTGCTAGAGGGAATGACTTCTGTTTCCCCAACTTCGTAGGTAGAGTAGTAATAAGGAGTGGAGGCTTCAAACTCTGCCGCGCAGGTGTCAACCAATTTGTAAACTGGTATCACCCCAAGTTGTTTACGGTAGGTACGAACTTGATCTTCATCGGTATTAGTGGCAAAGGCAATCTGACGATCACTAAAACCTTTTTGTTTAACCTCTTGCATCGCTTCAGCGTCGATCAATTGTAGGGGAGTTTGCTTGAGGAAAAGCTCAATCTCCAAAAGATCTTGCATTTTATCTAGAAACCAGATATCTATACCGGTTAATTCATGGATTTCCTCTACGGTCATACCTAGTTTGATCGCTTGGTAAAGGGTAAAGATTCGCTCAGGATTTGGAGTTCTCAGGCTAGATTTGATTTGCGAAAGGCTAGGTAAAATCTCTTGAAGATCGCAGCCAAAGCCAAAGCGGCCAATTTCAAGCGATCTTATAGCCTTTTGCAGAGATTCTTGGAAGGTACGGCCAATAGCCATAGCTTCACCGACTGACTTCATTTGTGTAGTCAATGTAGGCTCACTTCCGGGAAATTTTTCAAAAGCAAAACGGGGAATTTTAGTTACTACATAGTCTATGGTTGGCTCAAAAGAAGCTGGCGTTTTTTTGGTGATATCGTTAGGAATTTCATCTAAGGTATAGCCAATAGCAAGTTTGGCTGCAAATTTGGCAATAGGAAAACCCGTTGCCTTGGAAGCTAAGGCCGAAGAACGAGAAACACGCGGGTTCATTTCGATGACAATGACATCGCCATTGGCTGGGTTGACCGAAAATTGAATATTAGAGCCACCAGTTTCTACGCCTATTTCCCTGATAATAGCTTTAGAATAATCTCTTAATCTTTGGTATTCTTTATCAGTAAGAGTCTGAGCAGGAGCTACAGTGATCGAATCGCCGGTATGCACTCCCATAGGATCTAGGTTCTCAATTGAACAGATGATCACTACGTTATCGGCCATATCTCTCATCACTTCGAGTTCATATTCCTTCCAGCCAATGAGAGATTTTTCGACCAGAATTTGAGAAGTAGGTGAACAATCTAGACCATAGGCGGCCATTTCTTCGTATTCTTCCTGATTATAGGCAATTCCTCCACCAGTACCACCAAGGGTAAAAGCAGGTCTGATGATCAATGGATAAGAACCGATTTCTATGGCGATGGCCTTGGCTTCATCAATATTGTTGGCAATACCAGAAGGGCAAACCGGCACCCCAATGCGGTTCATGGCATTTTTAAAAAGCTCGCGATCTTCGGCCATCTCAATTGCCGGTAGCTTAGCACCAATTAACTCTACGTTGTACTTATCCAGAGTGCCGTTTTTAGCAAGAGTTACTGCCAAGTTCAAGGCAGTCTGTCCCCCCATAGTTGGCAGCATGGCATCGGGACGCTCTTTGGCAATAATTTTTTCAACTATCTCTGGTGTAAGAGGTTCTATATATGTCCTGTTGGCCATCTCAGGATCGGTCATAATCGAAGCAGGGTTAGAGTTGACTAGAACCACCTCATAACCTTCTTCTCGCAGTGCCTTACAGGCCTGGGTACCTGAATAGTCGAATTCACAAGCCTGTCCAATTACGATTGGACCTGCACCTAGCAGTAAGATCTTTTGTATGTCGTTGCGGCGTGGCATAATTTCTATCTCTTTATGGCATAATTACCAAGCTGCAATCATTCTAACCAGATATAGCTCCTAATATTGTCTTAATTTACTCACAATTAAAATCAACTTAGAAAAAATACTTCTCCAATATGACCTTCAAATATGACAAAACCTTAGTATCAATAGGCGCTGAGAATGTCGAACAAATTTGCCAGTTTTACCAAGCGCTGCTCAATCAACCTCCGAGCATATACCGAGAATCAATCTATGCTGAATTTAACCTTGCTGGTTTGGTTCTGGCGATATTTAAGCCTAGACCAAATGAGCAAGATGAATTTTTCAATGAGGAACAAAAAGGAGGATTGAGCATCTGCTTTTTGGTAGAAAATCTACAGCAGATAATCAATCACCTCGTGGATTTAGGCTATAAAGGAGAGCTTAGTCCCAAAACCACCAGAACAATGAAAGAATTGTATATTTATGATCCAGAGGGTAATAGGATTATTTTCTATCAATATATCAATACTTCCTCTCTTGAGGGGTAAAGCGATTGATCACCACAGGCATATAGTCAATTTTCACTTTCTCTGAGCTATAAAAAGCAAGAGTGTGTTTGAGAAAATCGCTATCATTACGAGCAGGATAATCCTCCCTGGCATGAGAGCCTCGGCTTTCTTGTCTCATTAGAGCTGAAGTTAGAATTATCTCAGCAACAATCAGGATATTTTGCAGCTCTAAAGCTTCAATTAATTCAGTATTCCAACAATCGCCCTTATCATCTAGGTAGATCTGATTGTAGTCTTGTTTGAGTTTGCGCAGCTTGTCTAACCCTTCTTCTAGAGTGGCCTGGGTTCTAAAGACGCTACAATACTCGCTCATACAGTCTTGAATGGCTTGGCGCAGCACGTCAATCCTAATAGTACCTTCTTTCTCAAGCAAAGACTTAATAGCAGATCTAGCCTCGGCTAAATGATGTTCATAATCAGATTCAGGAAAATCTTTATCTTGAACATATTGCGCAATTGATGCTCCTGCTTTTCTACCATAGACTACGCATTCTAGAAGAGAATTAGCCCCGAGTCGATTACCTCCATGCACTGAAACGCAAGAGCACTCACCGGCTGCAAAAAATCTCTCCACCAAGGAGTTACCATTTCCACGTACCTGTGTAGCAGTATTAACGGGAATGCCGCCCATACAATAGTGCACAGTAGGCCTAACTGGTATCGGTTGGTAAACTGCATCTACCCCAAGAAGCCTATGAGCCTCTTCCCAAGCAAAGGGAATACGACTTTTGATTGTCACTTCACCAAGATGACGTACATCTAAATATACAAAAGGTCCACCAGCGCTTCCATCTAGATTTATGCCGCGGCCAGCTCTAATTTCTATACCAATTGCTCTAGATGTGATATCACGTGGGGCTAGTTCCATTCTAGAAGGAGCATAGTGAGTCATAAATCGTTCACCCTCACTATTGAGAAGATAGGCTCCCTCTCCTCTGACAGCCTCTGATACCAAAACACCTACTGGATATAGACCAGTGGGGTGAAATTGGACAAATTCCATATCTTCTAAAGGTATTCCAGCCGCAGCGGCCATTCCCAATCCATCACCTGTTGAAGCGTAGTCATTAGAGGTGGTGTTATAGACCCGTCCATAACCTCCAGTGGCAAACAGAACAGCTTTGGCAGCTATGGCTTCAACTTTGCTAGTGGTGATTTCAAAAGCAATGACCCCTTTGGCTTGATTATCCTCCAGGATTAATTTTAGTACATACCATTCATCATAAATATGCACACCATAGCGGCGCAAATTATTGACCAATTCGTGCAAAATGGCATGACCAGTCTTATCGGCAGCGTAACAGGCGCGACTATGCGAATGACCACCAAAAGGTCTTTGGGCAATTCTGCCATCACTCGTTCTCGAGAAAAGTACTCCCAAATGCTCAAGCTCAATGATCACATCGGGCGCTTCTTTGGTAAGTATTTCAACAGCATCTTGATCAGCTAAATAATCTGAGCCTTTAACCGTATCAAAAGCATGAGCCTCCCAGCTATCTTCAGGATCGACATTTTTTAAGCTGGCAGCTATGCCCCCTTGGGCAGCCACTGAATGGGATCTTATAGGATGCGTTTTGGCAATCAGGGCAACATCTAAAGTGGGATAGAGGCGCTTAATCTCCAATGCAGCGCGGCATCCAGCTAGCCCACCACCAACTATGACAATATCGTGTTTAATCACATTTATCTGTTCCACATCTAGTTTTTAAATTATATATTGCCTGACATCAATAATGGTAGAATAATGACTAAACTATGGCGGAAATAATCCTCTTTAGGACATAGTCAAAAGTCAATGAGAGAAATAATTAGGTTAGAGCAGGTTACCTTGTGGCGAAGAACACAGGAAGAATTTTCTTATGACCTCAAGAAAACTATTTTTTCTATACTAGAAGGGAAATACCGCAAACCTTCTAGAAAGCTTGTTCTAGATCAAGTTGACTTTGTTGTCAACTCTGGAGAAAGAGTTGGCATCATTGGAGCTAATGGTTCTGGCAAATCGACTCTTTTAAAAGTGATCTGTGGAATTCTAGAACCAACTTCCGGGCAAGTTAGAGTACGCGGCGAAATTGCTCCTCTAATTGAGCTAGGAGCAGGTTTTGACCCAGATCTCTCAGTCAAAGATAATATTATTCTCTATGGAGTAATGCTGGGCTTTTCTAGAGTCGAGATGACCCGCAAGGTTAATGAAATTTTAGAGTTTGCTGAGCTTGAAGATTGTTTACTATCTCCTGTTAAGGCTCTCTCTTCCGGAATGATGGCCAGGTTGGGTTTTTCTATTGCCACCGATATTCAAGCAGATATCTTAATCCTAGATGAAGTGCTCTCTGTAGGTGATGAAAGATTTAAAAACAAATGCCGCGGCCGTATGGAACAACTTTGGAATGAAGATGTGACTATACTGCTAGTTTCCCATGATTTGACCTTTATTGAAAAATCATGTGAAAAAGCTATCTGGCTCAATAAAGGACAGGTAAGCTATGCAGGTAGTGCGTACGATACCGTGAATTATTACCTTAAAGCTGTTCAAAACGGCTAATTCACTCGCTTTAAGTCCTCTCCGGCAGACTCATCTAGTAACCACCAAAGATCTCCCTGGGGTTTGATTGAGCGAGATGGATAATTTAGCTCATCTGCTTCGTTGGCAAAAATCTGGGCTAGAGCTGGTTTTTTATTAGCTCCTGCCACCAAGAAAATCACGTTGTGGGCGAGATTGAGCAAAGGTATAGTTAGGGTGATTCTAGGATCTTGCCCCTTGTTGCCTACTGTAACCAATTGTTCAGTTACTTGCAATGCCCCGGTATTGGGAAACAAAGAGGCGGTATGTCCATCATCACCCATTCCCAAGAGCACTAGATCAAATCTAGGCCAATCCTGTGCAAAAAAATCTCTCAAATGCTCTTGGTATTTAAACGCATCAACAAGAGGATCTCCAGATTCAGTGGGCATTGGATGTAGGTTACTAGTAGGAATGGGCACATGATCCAACCAAGCAGCCCTTGCCATTGCTTGATTACTATCGGGATCATCGCTAGGTACATAGCGCTCATCTCCCCAAAAAACATGGATCTTAGGCCAAGGCAGATCTTCTCTCGCTAAAGACTGATAAAGAGGTTTGGGCGTATTGCCTCCTGCTAGGACAATAGTAAAATAATCCTTACTTTGGAGGGCCGTACTGATACGCTCTAAAATTAATACTTTAGCTCGTTCAACTAAATGCGCTGAATCCGGGAGAATTTCTAAAAACCTTGGCATATATTTTATTTGCTAGTTGTCTTTACCAGATTTGTCTATTTTTTTTCTGAGATATCTCATACCCAAAAAGAAAGGTAACCCCAAAAAAGCGCTCTCTCCAGGGAAGAAAGTAGAGGGCACTGCTTCTAATTGGTAGATGCTATTTTGGGAAAGTGCCTGTAATCCATAAGCAGGATTAGTAGAGACATCATACATAGCTGGTGCCAAGCTATCATAAGGGGTATCTCCAGGGGTATCCCAAGTCCAAAATAGCCAGCCTATTTTATTGGCATTGGCCAACTGAACTAAGTTAGTATAGTTGTAAGTATTTTGGTAGGTTTGATTGGAATACTCTCCAATTATTACCGGCACTCCTGCATTAGCCAACTCATTAATTGACTTCTCAAGATTAGCCTGATAATTTGGTTGACAACCGGGCTGAGGAGTACAGTCATTAAAGCCATTATAGATGTGCACAGAAAATATAGTGTTATGAGCAGGATCAGCATTCTCAATAGCTTGCCCGTAATCAAGTATGGCAGGAGCATATTGTCCATATTGGGTATCTACCATGATTGTATTATTTATCCCTTTAGAGCGGAGATAATTAATAGCATATTGATAGCTATCTGCCCAATACTTCTCCATTGCAGCATTGCTGCTATTACTATTATTGGAGAAAGTTGGAGCTCCCCATTCATTGGCAATATTGAGAATGAGATCCGGGTTAGCTTGAAACAGAGCAAGATTAGTCGGAGAAGTCCAAGACTGTATAGTTTGCCATAAACCCCAATCATCAGGCTTATCAGGTACGAAGCCCGGAATTGTATTGATTGGCTGAGGATTTCCCTGCCAATCAGTATAGTATGAAGGAAAAGTAGGCACTGAAAACCCATTGACTTGGGGATAGTTGCCACTATTGGAAGGATCAAAACTATTTTTCCCAGTAGTAAGCCCTTCAGTTAATATCGGTACAAGACCCTGCTGCAAGGATTGTTCGACAAGAGTGGGCAGACCAATGATTTGATTGGGAGGGGTACCTTGTCCTGGTGGAAAATGATCTACAGTCCAGAGTCTGACTGCATTAGCTCCGGTTTGACCCAAAGGGACATTTCTGGGATCAAGATCAGTTAGCCCTGTGGTCAAGGGATAGTCATTAGTTAATGTGCCATTAATTTCAGGTGGAGTTAAATAATACCCAAAAGGTGCATTGTAGCCTGCAGGGACAAACTGCCGCCCAGAAGCGTTACTAATTAGTTGATTGCCTTCTACATGAAACCCTAATTGGTTGGTGATTGGTGGAAATGTTTGGTTGGCAGATAGAGCAGGATGCGCTGCTGTAACCATGCCCATGATTGAGAGTATGCGAATTATTGATTGATTGTGTTTTGGCATTTAGCTCTTTATCTGAACAAGATAAATGGTAGAGAATGATTTTGTCGAGATCTAACAGACAGTTTAAGTAATAATATACTTTACTCGATCTTTACGCAATAATACGTAGGAAAAAGAAACTATCACTTACATTAATAGCATAATCTGTCATGTTTGAGAGGTTATAGGTCCATAAAAAACCAGAGAGAATATAAATCACTCTGGTCAAAAATCATCAATTTTTGTCTAGTTTTTGTTTCTTTTTCTTTTGAGATAGCGCAAGCCTAAAAAGGTGGGTAGTCCCAAGAACAATCCTTGTTCAGGTGAAAATTCAAATGGTACTGCTTGAGGATCTAATTGATAAATCGGATTGGTTGCAAGAGTTTTTAAGCCATAAGTGGGGTTGTCAACCAGATCATACATCGCTGGTGCCAGATCATTGTAGGGAGAATCACCAGGTGTGTCCCAAACCCAATATAGCCAGCCCATATTTTTGGCATTGGTAAGCTGAACTAAAGTACTATAGTTGTATGATGTTTGGTAGGTTTTGTTGGAGAACTCTCCCCATGCAGTTACTGGAACCCCGGAATTAGACAGAGCAGTGATTGCATCTTGAAGACTAGCCTGCCAGCCGGGTTTACAACTTGGTTGTGGAGTACAATCGTTGTAGCCATCGTAAGCATGCACATCAAATATTGTGTTATGCAGAGGATCTGCGTTCTCAATAGCTTTACCAAAATCGACTATTGATTGATAGTATTGTCCCCATTGAGCATCTACCATGATTGTATTAGTGATGCCTTGAGAGCGCAAATAGTTAATTGAGTAAATATAACTATCTGACCAATATTCCTCTCCTACAAGATTTGAATTATTGGCGCTAAGCGAAACAGGTGGAAGTCCCCATTCGTTGGCAATATTGAGAATAATATCTGGATTAGCTTGCAGGACTTGTTTGTTTCCATTACCCGCAAATGGACCTGTACTTGACCAAGATTGTATAGCTTGCCACAAACCCCAGTCTGTAGACTTATCAGGGTTATAACCTGGTATACTACTAATTGGCTGACATGTGTTCGTGTAGTCATAATAGCATGTAGGGAAAGTAGGAGCTGAATAGCCATTAACTACAGGGTAGTTACCACTTTTTGAAGGATCGAAGTCGCTATGACCGGTGGTATTACCTTCGACAGGAATGGGCACTAATCCTTGGTTTAAAGTGTCTTGGATTATATTTGAAAATCCATAATCTTTATTTGGTGGTGTACCTCCAGGAGGTACGAAGGTCTCTAGCATCCAAAGCCTGACAGTATTACTTCCAGTTTGACCTAAAGGGACATTTCTAGGATCAAGTTGTGTTAACCCAGTAGTTAGAGGATAAAAATTGGTAAGTTGTCCATTAACTGCGTATGGGGTTAAATAATAACCCAAGGCCAAGTTGTACCCTACAGGAACAAACTGCTGCACAGAAGCATTACTAATTAGTTTATTGCCTTGTACTGTAAAGCCTTGCTGATTAGTGATAGGGTCAAATATTTGAGGAGCAGATAGAGCCGCCTTAGGACTAGTCCCAATTGCTAGAGCCACTACTGAAGCTATACGTAACATTACGTAAACAGATTTGGACATACTGAGTTTTATTTATGTTGAGTTGGTAGCTAATAACACAAATTAAGAAAAAGTGTCTTTTTTTAATCCATAATAACACGTAAAAGTCAGGTTATTACGTCGATTAAATGAGACTTTTTTTTAGCTTAGACCTGATATAAAAAACTAGAGTAATATTAAAATAATATTACTAGGCGCAATTCTAAACCAAAAAAATAATTATTGCAACTTTTTTTTACTGATTTTGTAAAAAAATCCTCTCTAAAAGATAGAGAGGTGTAAAGAGGTATGATGATTTTTGAAATATTATTCGAGGCGCCGCTCGAGATACTGCCCAATCATAAGTTCTTCCCCAGCTCTAGAAATGATAGTTTGGCGAGTGCGGTAAATTTTTCCAATTAATTTGAATTCCTCTTCAAAGACTGAGCCATTATATTCGGTTCTCAAAGCCATATTGGTTGGTTCGGCGCAGCGATAATGGGCAAAAACCGGTTTGGGAGTGGCAAAACCGCGATCTCTATAGAGAATATTACCCAATACGCCCAATATAGTCGTTCCGCGCGAGATGATTTTGCCATCTTCTTTTTTGCTCTCCCAAAATACACTGCTGCCAGCTTTGAGCTTTTGAGCTAAACCATGGGCTTGGGCCAGCTCTTCCAACTTGGCATCTCCCATTTCTAGAAAACTGATTTTCAGATGACTGACCATTTGCTCGGTAGAAGAATCCTCTTTGAGGGTATAGTATCTTCTTTGGGAATTCCACTGCCCTACGCTTCTTTGCAAGAAACTTACTGCCATCTCTTCTTGCTGCTTTGCTTGCTGTAATTTCATGCAGACATTTCTCCCGATCTTGATAATCTGTAATATTTATTTACAGTCTTGATTTGTTTACCATTTTGACAGATTGTCCCAGAAGTTTGGTAAGCATTTATACTCAATCATCTTGCTAAGAAGATATAGAGTAAAAAATAACGACTATAATAATCTAGTCAAAGATAGACTGAGCTTGAGATGAGTTTAAAGCTTTACAATACCCTGACTAGTAGTCTAGAGCCTCTCCAGACTCTCATAGAGGGAGAAGTATCCCTCTACTGTTGTGGGATCACGGTATATGACTACTGTCATTTGGGCCATGCCAGAACCTGCCTAGTTTGGGACGTAGTCAGGCGTTATCTACAATGGCGTGGCTACAAAGTACGCTATGTCCAAAATTTTACTGATATTGACGATAAGATTCTCAAGCGGGCACAATCTGAAGGTAGCTCAATGGAGGAAGTCTCAGAGCGTTTTATCAAGGCGTATTTTGAAGATATGGATCGCCTCGGTATATCCAGAGCTGATAGCTATCCCAGGGCAACACATACCATCGATGGCATCAAGCATCTGGTTGGGGAATTAGAGCAAAAAGGTTACGCTTACCCCGCTGATGGAGATGTCTACTATGAAGTTAGAAAATTTGCCCAATATGGCAAGCTCTCTAAAAGAAAACTAGAAGATCTCCAAGCTGGAGCTAGTGGCAGAGTAGAGATTACAGATGAAGAGACCGCCCCAAAGAAAAAAGATCCTTTTGATTTTGCTCTCTGGAAAGGAGCCAAACCTGGTGAACCTGCATGGGATTCGCACTGGGGTCCAGGCAGACCAGGATGGCATATAGAATGCTCAGCCATGGTCAAACAGGAGTTAGGCGAAACTATAGATATCCATGTAGGAGGCAGTGATTTAATTTTTCCCCATCATGAAAATGAAATAGCTCAATCTGAAGCAGCTACAGGCAAGGCCTTGGCTAACTACTGGCTGCATAATGGGATGGTCAAGGTTGAAGGAGAGAAAATGTCTAAATCTCTAGGTAATTTCATCACTATCAGAGATTTACTAGAGAAATATGATCCAATGGCAGTCAGGCTGCTCATCCTCCAAGCACATTACCGCAAACCTATTGACTTTACTGATGAAGCTCTAGAAGCTGCTACCAATGGGTGGCACACTCTGCAAGATGCGCTAGCTTTTGGCTACCAGTTGGGTTTTTCGGATACTCAAAGATGCTCTAACAACGCATATAAAGAGCGCTTTAGAGAACTGGTGGATGATGATTTTAATTTTACTGCCGGGCTATCTGTAGTATTTGAGTTAGCCAAAATCCTCAAAAAAGAGCGCAATCTCTCTATTCACAACCAGCCGCTAGAAATAGAAATCGCGCAAATTGAAGATAAATGGCGAACTCTTTTAGAACTATCTACAGTTCTGGGTTTTAAATTCTCCCAGGATATTATTGAATCTGCTCAAATGGGCCAAAGTGAAATAGAAGATTATATAGAGCAGAGATTACAAGCGCGCCAAGCCAAAAACTATCAAGAAAGTGACCGTATCAGAGAACTGCTCAAAAAAAGCGGGGTGATCTTGGTAGATTACCCCAACGGAACCACTCAATGGCACCGGGACTAGCCACCAGCTACTGCTGGAACTATGCTAACTTCATCTCCACTTTGCAATTTGGTCTGCTCTCTGCTGAGCAGACGAATGTCTTCGCTATTTACATAGAAGTTAATAAACTGTCTAATCTGACCAGATTCATTACAGATTCTAGACTTGATACCTGGGCATTTATCTTCCAAAACACCTATGAGATCTCCGACACTCTCGGCATCACATTCAAATTTTGCTTGATTATTAGTAAATTTCTGCAGAGCAGGTGGGATTAAAACAACTACGCTCATTTTCAATTCCTCTAGGATTTAACTAACTAAACTAATACTTGTTGCCATTCCAAGCGCTCTAAAGTACGTGAGCGCTCTAAAGCTAGCTCAAAACTATCCAACTTTGGTTCAATCACTAAGGGCTCCCCAATGTAACCTTGGATTGCTTCTTGGGTTTTGAGTCCATTACCTGTGATATAGACAACAGTAGTTTCTTCGGGGTCTATTTTTCCGCTTTCTACTAGTTTTTTGAGCACGGCAATAGTAGTACCACCAGCTGTTTCAGTGAAGATACCTTCTGTCTCAGCCAGTAGTTTCATGCCTTCAATTATCTCAGCGTCGTTGACGCTTTCAATGTGACCACCGGTTTTTCTAGCCACATCCAGCGCGTAAACACCATCTGCTGGGTTACCAATAGCGATGGATTTGGCGATAGTGTTGGGTTTAACCGGGGTGATAAAATCTCTTTGCTCTTTGAAAGCTTGAGCAATAGGCGAGCAACCCTCTGCTTGGGCACCGCTAAAGCGAACAGCCTTATCTTCAACCAAGCCAACTTTAATAAATTCTTGAAAGCCTTTGTAAATCTTCGTATAGAGTGAACCTGAAGCCAGAGGCGCCACAACATGATCTGGAAGGCGCCAGCCCAACTGCTCAGCTACTTCAAAACCAAGAGTTTTAGAACCTTCTGAGTAGTAGGGGCGCAGATTGATATTCACAAAACCCCAATTGTGAGTATTGCCAACTTCTGAACAAAGTCTGTTGACTTGGTCGTAGTTACCTTTAACTGCTATGACCGTAGGATTGTATATAAGAGTGCCTAATACTTTTCCTGCTTCCAAATCAGCAGGGATAAAGACACAACAGTCCAATCCGGCATGAGCGGCCAAAGCAGCAGTTGAGTTGGCCAGATTACCAGTACTAGAGCAAGAGACTGTTGTAAAACCCAGTTCTCTAGCACGAGTGAGAGCAACCGAGACGACCCTGTCTTTGAAGCTCAAAGTTGGCATGTTGACAGCATCATTTTTGATATAGAGATTCTTGAGTCCCAAGCGACGAGCCAAGCGGTTGGACTTGATCAAAGGAGTCATTCCGGTACCAACATCAATCACATTGTCAGTAGCAACGGGTAGAAAAGCTTTGTAACGCCAAATTGAGTTTGGTCCTGCCTGGATTTTTTCTCGAGTTACCTGCTGGCGGATAGCTTCATAGTCATAAGCTACCTCCAAAGGAGAAAATGTCTCCTCACAAACGTAAAGAGCTTCTAAGGGGTACTCAACACCACCTTCTTTGGAAACCAGCTTGGTAAAGGTTGGGGTAAATTTTTGGGTTACTGTCGCTTGGGTCATCTCTATACCTCTTCTCATATGCAGTAATATTATCACGCTACAATTAGAGCGTCAAGAATACCCGACAATTTTAGTCTGGATTAGTAATTATGACTCGAAATCAGCGTTCTTCGATTGGAACATATTGTATTCCATGATCTCCAGTGTAAATTTGAGAAGGGCGGAAAATGCGGTTTTCAGCCAATTGTTCTTTCCAATGAGCTAGCCAGCCAGCAACTCGGGCGATGGCAAAAATAGGAGTAAAGAGATCTTGCGGTATACCAAGTTTGCGATAGACCAAGCCCGAATAGAAATCAACATTGGGATAGATTCCCTTGCCTGCCAGTTTTTCTTCGACAACTCGTTCTACTTCTAAGGCAATATCATAGTACTTGTCATGACCTTTAAGCTCAAAGAGCTGTTCAGCTAGCTCCTGCAAGATAATAGCTCGGGGATCTTTGACTTTATAAACCCGATGTCCAAAGCCCATAATTTTATTCTTGTTAGCAATACATTGTTCAATATAAGGACGTACATTCTCTACAGTGGCGATTTCCTCTAGCATCAAGAGAACTTCTTCATTGGCGCCTCCATGTAGTGGTCCTGCCAGAGTGCCAACTGCTGAAGCAATTACACCATAAGGATCAGTCAATGTAGAAGAAGTAACCATCGCACTAAAGGTAGAAGCATTCATCGTATGCTCAGCATGAAGAGTCAAACAGGTATCAAAAACCTTAGCTGAGAGAGCATCTGGTACGAGCTCAGTGAGCATATACAAAAAATTTGCACTATAGTCCAAATTATCATTAGGTTGAATTGGGTCATTTCCTCTACGCATAGAATTAGCCGCTGCGACCATAGTTGGTATCTTGGCCAAGATACGGACTACTGCGCCTCTAATATAAATAGGATCATCGAGCGCGCGACGGGAGTAAAAGAGTCCCAAAGCAGCAGCAGAGGTTTGGAGCGCGTCCATAGGATGTCCTCTATCAGGGAAACATTTCATCATATCCCTGATACTATATTTAATCCTTCTATGCAGACGAATATCAGTCTCAAAATCTTCCAGCTCAGATTGAGTTGGCAATTTACCCCAGATTAAAAGGTATGCCGTTTCAACAAAAGTACTCTTTTGGGCTAGCTCTTCAATAGCGATGCCACGGTATTCTAAAATTCCTTTTTTTCCATCAACGCAACTAATACTAGATTGAGCCGCTGGAATGCCTTCCAAACCTGGCTTGTATTCACAAAATGTCATATGGTCAACCTATTTTCCCAGGGTTAAGTCAATGGTGTATATTTTTGACTTATCAGAATATTTTAATAATATGTCTAGAAATTTGAATCTCTTATGAGTGAATCCATCTTATCAGGGGTCTCTATCAATTAACTCCGTTGGCTTTGCAAAATCGTACTTTGATATATTTCAATCATCCGTTTTGCTTTTTTTTGCCAGTCGAACTCATTAATTACTTTTTGATGACCTTTTTCACCGATGATTTGGCGTAATTCAGGAGATTTACTCAATTTTATTATTGATTGAGCTAACTGATTGACAAATGTGTCAGGGGAATTAGGCTCTATTAAAATCCCACAATCATCATCTAGATAATCTAAAGGACCTCCCCACTTGGTGGCAATCACGGGTAACTTCATAGACATGGCCTCAAGAATTACTGCCCCGCCGCATTCAAATAAACTAGGCAAAACAAATATATCTGACTGGGACATCCTTTGCGCGCATTCCGACTGAGACAACCAACCAACAAATTTTACTTTCTCACTAATTTGTAAGCTAGATGCAAGTAATTCTAAATTTTTTCTGTACTTTCCTTCACCTATGATTTCTAGTTCAAGATCTACTTGGGTTAATGCAATTTTGCAAGCTTCTATTAGTAGATCAACTCCCTTCCATTGAACAAGTCTTCCTACAAAAATAACCCGCATATTTTTCTTTAACACATTTGTGATGGGCGCAGCTTTCCAAACATCGGTATCAATGCCATTTTCACATAAAAACTCGACTTTCCCTGTAATTTTACTGGGAAGAGCATCATAGGTACGCTGATTGGCTACTAAAATCTTTTCAGCAACTAATTTGCCAGATATAAATTGATGAAATAAATCAGAAATTTGACGCCCAAGCTTTAAGAAAAATCGACTAAACAAATTATTACGTTTAGCAAAAGCTGGAGGATAGTGCATTCCGCCATTGAGTGGGCCTATTAACATAGGAATTTCGAAATTATAATTCCAAAAAAGATATTTTGGTGATACAGGAATTGGTTGATGAATAACATTAATATTGTGCTGTAAAATTAATTTCTGTGCCTTCGATCTTAGACAATATTGACTCCAAAGTAGCATTAATTGTCTGAATAAAAATACGCGAATTGTTTCAGGAAATTGCAAACCTATATAGTTTAGTATTTTATGAAGCCAAGTATCACTAACAAAGCTAACCCGTTCAAGTTGATTTTCTAAAATTTCTGTCAACTCATCTTTAACTCTTTCATTCACGATTAACCATGTTTCTATATTTTGATTGCGCAAATTTTTAAAATAATGAAGAGGTATACTTGATTCCCCGCCAAAACGAAATGAAGCATTTTCACAAATAATCAAAACTCTAGGTTCAATAATTAAGCTTTCTGAAGAGTCAGTTGTCATATTAGTTCATTTTGCTCTAAATATTCCTGTATTTCTTTGGCCATAACAGCAACATTAGGCTCTTGTAAACTGCTAGAATGTCCGCCGGGAACATTCACTGCCTTTACTTGACCAAGGACTCTTTTAGACCAACCCAAAAGCGGATCATCATAAATTTGGCTAAATGGTGTATCCACCCCCACACCCTCAGTACCCAAAAAAAGCAACACATCGTTATTATAGGGCAAAGGACTTGGAATATAGTTGCCTTCGGCAAAAGTATAAGCTTTAGTGACCTCAAGTCCTTTTAAAAATGCAGGAGGAGTAATTTTTCTAGATAGACAATAGTCTAAAAGTTTTAATTTGGTTAATTCCCACTTTAGATTTAAAGTACTTAGGTGATAGGCTGTAAAACCAATAATCTTTTTGGCAAGGATATTAACCGAATAAAATAACTTATTGATTAAGGAGCTTTGCTTATTTTCATTTAATTTAGAAAAAATATCATCTAGCCCTTTTTTTGTTTGAAATGATTCTTTAAGAGATGTACCGACATTTGCAGCATCGATAATAGCTAACATAGCAACTTGCTCATTTTTTTGTTGAAGTTGTAGGGACATTTCAAAAGCAATGATTCCCCCAGCGCACATACCACCTAGGAGATATGGACCTTCAGGCTGAATAGTTTTTATCTGTTTTAAATAACACTTGGCCATATCTTCTATTCTTGTATGAAGGATAGGATAACCTGGGCTAGAAAGAGGCTGTAATCCATATACAGTTCTTTTGGGATTGAGATTAAGAGCTAAATTACGATAAAGGAGGGTTTCTCCATTGCCATCATGTATTAAAAATAAAGGAGGATAGGTATCACCCTGATTAAGTAGTACTAGGCAAGAATCATTAGACAGTTGCCCAGTTTGATTGAGCAATTGTGACATCTCTCTTAAAGTAGGCGCAGTTACTAAACTAGTCAGAGGTAATCTGGTCAAAAATGCTTTTTCAACCTGAGCAAACAGTTCGACTGATTGTAAAGAGGTTCCACCTAGATCGAAATAGTTATCATCTAGACCAATTGACTCGACTTTTAACACCTCCGACCAGATTTTAGCCAATTGTCTTTCAGTATAGGTAGTCGCAGGAGTATAAGCAGTATCTATATTCCTTGGACGAGTATAGTTTTTTTGTTTCTGAAGATGTTCTTGGATTAATTTAACTTGATTTAATTCTCTGGCGACTTTATTAATAAACTTGTTTTTATCTAGACTTTGCTGTTGAGGTTTGCTGGTTATCTGCTTTGGCTCGGCAGTCTGTTCTAAAGATATGTTATTACTAATATTTTGATTTGAGCAATAGCTCAGATCTACGATAGATCCGACAGGAAAAACAAATTCAGCGCCATTTTCTGTTTTTTTGCAATAAGTAGGGTCAAATTGTTCCAAGAAATTCAACGCTGGCAGATTTTTTGCAGTTTTAATATATGGTGCCTTGACAAAAGAAAGATTAGCCTGCTGGGCAATTAGCGCAAGGCTTTGGAGCATTTTGTGTTCTACTCCACGACCCAAGACACGACAGCTCAACAAAAAGGTATCAACCAATAAATGATCTGCTTGTTTTTCAAAGAGAATGACACCAACTAGACCATAGTCACCAAAGCGATCTCTGACTTGAACGATACGACAATCTAATGAGCCTTGCAGTTGTTCTGTAATTTCTGTTTCCAAATAGCGCCTAGTACTAAAATTAAACTGATTTGTTCGTTGGGTGAGTTGGGCAACTCTAGCTAATTGATCTTCATTGGGCTCATTAATATCTATCTCTAGTTGAAGTCCAGATAGAAAATCATCCAATGAGGTTGTTTCTTGTTGAAATCGGTCTCTTTGGATATTTTGTTGATAAAGTTTAGTTCTTTGTTTATCTTCTTCTGTAACCTTCAAATGATCCAGAGCCCAAACATGTCTTAAAAAATCAACTATATCAGATTCTAATGGTAAATTTAAAGATAAAATCTCTGGCGCGTTTCTTCTGACTTCGTCACATTCAAGAGGATTATCATCAATAAAAATAAAACTATCAAGTCCTAAATTTAATTCTTGAGCTAAATTTTTTAAATTTTCTGATTTTGGCTGCCAATTAACCTTCCAGTTGACAAAATCATCTAATTTTAATTCTAAATCTTGTCTTTTTTCAAAGACTTCTAGCACGTCTGTTTCAGTATTTTTACTACAAATACTCAGTAACATACCTGCTTGCTTTTGTTGAAGCATTAATTTTTGCAATTCTCTATATTCTGGTGTGATTTGAATACCTTCAAATCCCTCTTCTCCTACTACTCCCTGCCAGAGAGTATTATCACAATCTAAAACTATTACTTTATGAGGAGAGGACTTTAAGCTATATATTTTGCGAGATATGACAGTGCCCAAGGCTGTAAAAAACTCTAAAGTAAAAGGAATATGTCCCAATTCATCTCTGAGTTGATCATAGTACTCCTCCACCGGATATAATTCTAAATCCTTATTGGTTACTAAATATAATTTAGATAAATTTTGCAATTTTTTATACAAGGTTTCATTAGCTATCTCTAGTTGAGACTGCTTAGATGGAGAGCTCGGACAAATAGCGACAATATGAGATGCCTTAGAGCGTTCAAGTGAGCCTTGTAAAAGATTAACAAAATCTTCTATATTACGGTAAATTTCTTGCTCTTGAGTGCCTAGCCAATCTTCAGTTCTTACGAGGATTAAGTTAACACCATTTTGATTTTTAGACAGTAAACTATTTGGATCAAGAAGTTGTTGGTAAATTTGATTATAAGGGGCAAATTCTATATAACTGGCAAAGCCTAGCTCATCTAACCAAAATGATAAAGATTGCTCCAAAGGCTCGGCTGTAAAAGTTGCGGCAATGGCTAAACAAAATTGATGTTCGTTTGTCATAAATCCAGAAAAAGAAATAAGTAGATATTATGCACGTCAAAATTATTATAATTGCAATGGAGCAAAAAATGTTCTAACTAAATTTTCACCCAATAAACAACTTGAAACTTGATTTAGCTTCTAATGTCCTAGAAAACGTTTTAGGTAAGATTGTAACTATCGCCAGTGGAACCTCTGATATACTCTTGTCTTATTATCAGGGCACTAAGCCTCTTGAGGTCGAAAAAGGAAGCCACTCTTCCCCGGTAACCAGCGCAGATCTAGCGGCCAATCAATTTATTTTAGAGCAACTAATATCTATTTTTGGTCAGGAGCAATGTAGTTATCTCAGTGAAGAAACTCACTCAGGTAGCCAAGCACTTCCTAAAGATTGGGTTTGGATTATTGATCCTTTAGATGGAACTAAAGATTTTCTCCAAAAAACTGGTGAATTTGCAGTACATATAGCCCTAGCCTATCTTGGTCGCCCAGTTGTTGCAGTTGTAGCAATCCCTGAGCGTCAGCAGCTATATTGCGCAGCTAAAAACCAAGGAGCCTATCTACAAGATAAAACAGGACAAATTATTCCTTTACATGTTTCTCAAGGTAAATTACTCAGTGAACTAGCTTTAGTAACCAGCAGAAATCATCGAGATGATAGGTTTCAGAAATTGATCGAATTGCTCCCATTAGGATCTAAGCATTATGTTGGTAGTGTGGGAGCTAAGATAGCTGCTTTGGTTCAAAAACAGGCCGATGTTTATATTTCTCTTTCGGGCAAATCAGCCCCCAAAGACTGGGACTTTGCGGCGCCTGAATTGATTTTGACTGAAGCAGGTGGAAGCTTTACCTATCTTGATGGTAGTCCTTTACTTTATAACCGGGGGGATGTTTCTCAATGGGGAGCTCTAGTAGCTAGCAATGGAGCATGCCACCAAGAGCTCCTAGAAACAATAAAGGAAATTCTCAAGAAGTTGGACTAATTTTGGGATAGCCAGCGAGCAGCCTCTTTGGCATGGTAAGTCAGGATTAGATCAGCGCCAGCTCTTTTGAAACTTGTCAAAGTTTCTAATGTTACTCTTTTTTCGTCGATCCAACCATTAAGTCCTGCGGCTTTAATCATGGCATATTCTCCAGAAACATTGTAAGCTGCCACCGGCAAGTTGGTTATTTCCTTAACTCGCCAAATGATGTCCATATAAGCAAGGGCAGGCTTGACCATGAGCATATCAGCCCCTTCAGCAATATCTAAAGCTACTTCTTTGAGGGCCTCTTTGGCGTTGGCAGGATCCATTTGATAAGTGCGCCTATCCCCAAATTGGGGAGTTGATTCAGCAGCATCACGAAAAGGTCCATAATAAGCAGAAGCATATTTAGCGGCGTAGGAGAGAATGGGAATATCTTGAAAACCCGCCTCATCTAAGCCTTCTCTTATAGCAGCAACAAAACCATCCATCATGCCGGAAGGAGCTATGATATCTGCGCCAGCTCTGGCTTGAGATACTGCGGTTTTCTTAAGTAGCTCTAAAGTTGGGTCATTGAGTACCGTTCCAGTGATATCCCCATCTTTGAGATATCCACAATGTCCATGGGTAGTATATTCACATAGACAGGTATCAGCTATTACTACTAACTCTGGAACTGCTTGTTTAACAGCAGAAGCGGCCTTTTGGACAATGCCATGATCATGCCAAGCGCCAGTGGCATCATTATCCTTATCTACTGGTATACCAAAGAGAATAATTGAGGGTATTCCCAAATCAAAACACTCTTTAGCTTCTTCTACAATTTTGTCTACAGAGAGCTGATAGACTCCAGGCATCGATTTAACTTCTTTAGATATACCTTCACCAGCAACGGCAAAAAGGGGATAGATCAGATCATTGAGGGTTAAGGTCGTCTCCTGCACCATGCGGCGTAATTGTGGGCTCTGACGTAAACGGCGGGGACGATTGGTGGGAAACATAGTCTCTTTTGTAAATATTTCTTTTTTGAGTGTAAATTCCCAGTCCTGCTTTAAGTCCTTGGCTCTTAATGAATCTTATTGAATAAATTTTTTCTTGTTACCTCTTGTTAAATCTTTACAAAAGTTAATATAATGATTTTAGACAAACTAGGTATATATTCCTATGGAACTAACTTCATTCCCCTGGTTAACGACCCTGATCCTCTTTCCGCTCATATCGGCAATGGCCATACCCTTGCTTCCTGATAAAGACGGAAAGACCGTACGCTGGTATTCTTTGGCAGTTGGCTTTACTCATTTTGCTGCTACGATATATCTCTTTTGGAGCAAGTATGACTTCCAAACTGGCAAGATGCAGCTAGTTGAAACCTATAATTGGATTCCTCAAATTGGTTTTACCTGGAGCGTAGGAGTAGATGGACTCTCTATGCCTTTGATTCTTCTATCAGGTTTTATTAGCACATTGGCTCTGGTTGCCTCTTGGCGTGTTGAGAAAAAGCCTAAATTATTCTACGCCTTAATGCTGCTGCTTTATGGCGCTCAAATTGGAGTATTTGCCGCATCTGATTTTCTCTTGTTCTTCTTGATGTGGGAATTAGAGTTAGTTCCCGTCTATATTCTAATTTCTATATGGGGTGGCAAAAATCGTCTCTATGCTGCCACCAAATTCATCTTATATACTGCTTTAGCTTCTATATTTATCCTTGTTGCCGGCTTGGCCCTTGCCTTCTATGGAGATACCGTTACCTTCAATCTAGCAGAACTAAAGCTCAAGTCCTATCCTCAAATTTTAGAGGTATTGGCCTATGCTGGTCTGCTGATTGCCTTTGGTGTTAAGCTGCCTATTTTTCCCCTACATACCTGGTTGCCTGATGCTCATAGTGAAGCATCCGCACCAGTTTCGATGATTTTAGCTGGAGTACTACTCAAGATGGGTGGTTACGGGCTGATTCGTTTCAATGTAGATCTTTTACCCCATGCTCATATTAAGTTTGCTCCCCTTTTAATCATATTAGGTGTAGTAAATATAGTCTATGGAGCGCTAACTGCTTTTGCCCAGACTAATCTCAAAAGAAGACTGGCATCTTCCTCTATATCCCATATGGGCTTTGTCTTAATAGGTATCGCCTGCTTTAGCGATTTAGGTTTAAATGGCGCTCTACTACAAATGATCTCTCATGGATTAATTGCCGCTGCTCTGTTTTTCCTCTCTGGGGTAACCTATGAAAGAACCCATACCCTGATGATGGACGAAATGGGTGGTATAGCCAAGACAATGCCCAAAATATTCGCCCTATTTACAGCAGCTTCAATGGCTTCTTTAGCCTTGCCAGGGATGAGTGGTTTTGTCAGTGAGTTGAGTATATTTTTAGGACTGACTGCCAGCGATGCCTATAGTTCCAGCTTTAAAGTTGGGGTTACTTTACTAGCTGCTATTGGCCTTATCCTAACTCCCATCTACCTGTTATCTATGTTGCGAGTTGTTTTCTACGGCAATAAACAAGTAAATCAAACTCTAGATGGTTTTAGTTACGATGCCCAACCACGTGAGATATTTGTCGCAGTTTGTTTACTGTTACCTATCATCGCCATTGGTATATATCCTAAGCTAGTTACCACCAGCTACGATGTAACCACGGTGGAGATTGCCAGCAAAGTTAGAGGAGCTTTGCCAATTATAGCCAATACCCAGCAAGAGCCAGCTTGGAGTGGGCTTTCTCTGGTAGCCCCAACAATAGCTGATAGTTAATCGAAATCCTTGGTGCTGGGCTTGGCAATATGGGGCAGCCCCCAGCCCAATTTCTCTCTGAGAATGCGGAAAAATTCCGGTGATTTGAGCCGAATAAAACGGGCATTATAAGATGAGCGCTCTGCTTCAATATGATCTTCAGGTAAAACATAACAGCCAGCATTCCCATCAACTACTACCATCATTCTATTGGGAGTAGCTGGATAAATTTTCACTCTCTGTTTGTCGGAAAAAACCAGAGCGCGTGAGGCTAGAGAATGGGGGCATATTGGCACTAACTGCAATACTGGAACATCTGGAGTGACCACTGGACCACCAGCGCTGAGACAGTAGGCGGTTGAACCTGTTGGAGTAGCTAGAATCACTCCATCGGCAGCAATATCTACTGGCGCGTGATCTCCAATTTGAATCTCAAAATGACACATGCTAGTAAGAGCCTCTCTATGCACCACCAGCTCATTGAGTGAAAGCGCTTCCCATAGAAGGGTATCTTCTCTAAGGAGCTTAACAGTCATCATTGAGCGCTCTTCAATTTCATAATGACCCTGGAGGAGATCTTCAATAATCAAAGGGAGTTGATCGCTATAGGCTTCAGTTAGAAATCCCATATGTCCAGTATTGACAGTAAGAGCTGGAATTCCCTTTGGTGCCAGTTGCCTTAGAGCAGATAGAACAGTTCCATCTCCACCCAAGACTATAGCAAAGTCCATATTCTCATCAAAGTTCTGTGGTATTACATCTTCAATACGAACATAACAGACGGGACGTCCGGGCTCAGAATAACCAAGTATACCCCCACTACCAGTGGATAAGTACACTTCAACGCCCAGAGATACCATCTCCTGTTGCAATTGCTCAGCAACTTTACAGGCAATCGGTTTGATATCGTTATAGATGATGCCGACCTTTGCCACAATACAATTATCCTAAACTTTATTCTTAAACTTTGCTTTTAAAGGGACTTTTTTTCTGCTTCTTCTTATTTTTATCTTTTTCGTAGCCAATTTCCTTAAGTTTTTTCATGATGCGGCTGAAATATTCATTAAAATAGGATTCTAAAGTGGTAGTTTCGCTCGGATCCAAGCCAAATACCTCATATACTCTCTCCATAGGAGCACTTAACTTATTGCCATTAGCCAATACCTCAGCAAAGGCTAGACGATCAGCAATATTTAATATCCATTTAAAAGAGTAGGCTAATCTGTACATCACACGCAAGAAACCACTGGGAATGCGGAACACTTTGGCATCTTGCCCGCAGAGTCTTTCGCATAGAGCTACTATCTCTTCTGCCTTCCATGCTCTTGAGCCAACAACTGGATAGCTTTGACCAATAGTAGCTGGAACATCTAGGGCGCGTACTGCAAATTTAGCCACATCTTGGGTATCCATATAGGCTACTGCTGCGCCTTCTCCAGTTATCCAGACTCCTTGGTTTTCTATAATAGGGATTGCATATTGGCCAATCAGACCCTGCATAAAACCACAAGGTTTTAGTATTGTATAGTCTAGATTAGTCTGGGCGAGGAATTTTTCCGTGCAGTTTTTAATATCCATCAAAGGGACATTGGGATATTTTTCGGCATCTAAAATAGAGAAGAAGATATATCTTTTAATTCCAGCTTGAGCAACAGCTTGGATCAAATTGACCTTGCCATCCCAGTCAATTTGCTTGATACTCAATGAATCGGTAGCTCTTGCTGTAGCAGCATCAATCACAGCCTCAATACCCTCAAGAGATCCTGGTAGAGTTTCTTTCTTGCAAAAATCACCCTCTACCAATTGGGCGCCCCATTCTTTCAAAAACGCTGCTTTTTTAAGGCTTCTTACTAGACAGGTTACTTGATGACCTTGGTCGATGGCACATCGAGCTACCTGTCTTCCAAGGGTGCCAGTGGCACCGACGACCAATAATTTCATTTAATTTTTCGTAAATTATTTTAAAGTTTCATTAAGATATTATCATAATTGAGCCCCGGTCGTAATATTCCCAAGATTTTCTAGCGATTAAGAGGAATCATCAGCCAAGTTACCAGAGTGCCAATAGGGCTCCAGAGAAGATAGGGGAGTAAGAGCAAAAAGGCACCATTATTAATGGGAAAAACTAAAAAGGCAATTACTAGTCCCAGAACAAAGCCCAAAATTCCGACAATTGTTCCAGCCTCTAAGCTACGTAATTTACAAATAACTGGGGTATAGGAGAGAATCAATAACTGCAAAAGAAGATAAAGCCCCATCAACAGCCAGTTGTTCGGTCTGCTATCCCAAACCAGGGTAGCTGATGCCACCAAAGTGGTAAAAATAAAGATCCAGATAAAGGGTATAGCCCTTTCAAAGGTCAACCAGCGGGGACGAACTAACTGATTAAACCAGCGAATGTCACGCCCATTAAGTCGATTGGTCAGATAGGCCATCAAAAAAGTGATAGCTCCAAGTACTAGCCAAGTAGGGATCATAATAATTAAATATCTAAATGCGAATCATCATCTTGCTGATAGGACTTCTTTAGGTCCTGCTGTTTTTGTCTACGGGAATTTTGGCGATACTTTTTGAATTCTAACTTTGGTTCATAGAGCTTAATCCCCTGGGATCCCATTTTAACCTTGAGATTAGATTCTCGCGTTTGGGCAAATTGTTGATTGAGAACCTCTGCCAAAAACTCTAGATAATGCTCATAGCGCTCCCAATCTCCCCTGATTGCACAATTGGGTTCCTCGCGATGTAAGCAATTATTAAATTGACATTTGCCCAGCATTGGTTTGGCTTCGGGAAAAAAGTGAGCTAAATCATAAGGACTACATTCGAGCTCGGCTTGGTTAAAACCAGGTGAATCAGCTAGCAGACCGGCGCCATTAGGCAACTTGAATAGTTCAACATGTCGGGTGGTATGGCGACCTCGATGTAACTTACCAGAGACATGAGCTACCTTTTGGCTAGCCTTTGGAATCAGGGAATTTATCAAACTGGACTTGCCAACTCCAGAAGGACCAGCTAGGGCTGTAATTTTATTGAGCAAACTACTACTGAGCTGATCTAGTCCTTGTTGTTTATTCAGGCTGATTAAAAGGGTATCATAGCCCCATCCCTGTAATCGTTGCTGCCAATTGTGAGCCTCCTGTTGGCTGATTAGATCTGTTTTGTTAAGACAAAGACATACCTCAATTTGGGTAGATTCGGCTTTGATGAGAAAGCGACTAAGTTGCCAAGGATCAAGAGGCGGATCAGCTAGAGCAAAAACTAGCAAAATCTGGCTGGCATTGGCTATAGGCGGTCTATTCAACATCGATGATCTTGGCAGGATTTGACTGATTACTGCCCGCTGGGACTGAGAATCAAGCTGCTCAACTATTACATGGTCTCCTACGACAACTGATTGGCCAATTTTTTTGAGAAGAGAGCGACGGGTACAAAGAACATAAATCTCTACTTCCTCCAAAAATACCCAATAGAAATTGGCTAAAGCTGAGAGAACTGTTCCCTGATATTGGTTCACTCTGGACGTAGAACCTTTAATTTAAAGAATTCTAGCTCCGGTAAGATTTCACTGACTATATACCCTTCGATCCTCAAGCTATCGGGAACCTGTTCTATCGGCTCACCTGAATCCAACCAGACTTCCAAAATTGTATCAGGTGGCATTTGCTGTAATTTCAGCTTGGTTTTGACAAAGTTGAGAGGACAAGGCGTCCCTCGAAGATCAAGTGGTAGAGAGCTCATTTATGGAAAAATCCTCCCAGAAAACCTTCTAGTCCACCTTTATTTGTCTGCTCGCCCTTAATCTTGGCTAACTCCTCTAATAGTTTGCGCTCTTCGGCATTGAATCGTGTGGGAATAGCAATTTTAATTGTGATTAAATGACTACCCCTAGCGACTGCATTGCCCAACTTAGGCACACCTTTGTTTTCTAAGGTCAAAACCGTATTAGGTTGGGTGCCTGGTGGAATCAATAGAGCTTCTTCTCCATCAACAGTATTAACCAATACCCGCGCGCCCAAAATAGCCTGTAAATAGCTGATACTGGTTTCTGATTCAATATTGATACCATTGCGCCTGAACTCAGGATCTGGCTCAACAAAAACATAGACATAGAGATCTCCAGGATTGCCTCCTTTAAGACCAGCATCGCCTTCATTAGCAACACGTAAGCGAGTGCCACTATCTACACCAGCAGGAATAGTAATTTTGAGCTTCTTGGTTTCTTGTTTGCGACCTGCACCACCACAAGATACACATTTTTCCTCGATCATCTCACCAGAACCATTGCAGGTTGGACAGGTTGTAACCTGGGCAAAACTTCCAAACGGGGTGCGAGTAGTGCGCCTAACCTGGCCAGAGCCACTACAGGTTGTGCATGACTTGACTCCTGTGCCAGCTTTGGCACCGCTGCCACGACAAACTTGACAGGATTCTAAATGGGGTATGCGTACTTCTTTTTCCCCACCAAAAATAGCTTCACGGAAAGAAAGCTTGAGATCTAGGCGCAGGTCATCGCCAGAGACAGGTCCTCCTCCTTTACGTCTTCGCTCACCGCCGGGGGCTGTTCCCATGCCACCAAAGCCATTAAAAATAGTTTCAAAGATATCTGCAAAGCCTCCCATGTCTGAGTATTCATAGCCAGGACCTCCGGCTCCAGAAGATACACCTGCTTCGCCAAAACGATCATAGCGAGCTTTGGTTTCAGGATCTGAGAGAACCTCATAAGCGCGATTAATTTCTTTAAAGCGTTCTTCAGCTCCTTCCTCTTTATTGACATCAGGATGGTACTTTCGGGCAAGACGACGAAAAGCCTGCTTGATATCTTCTTTGCTGGCATCGCGCGATACATTCAGAATTTGGTAATAGTCACCTGGCATAGAATCGGGGGGGCTAAATAAATAGTTAAAAAAATCAAAAAGATCTAAATTGCACTCTAGCAAATTTTTGGACTTTCTGTTTAGTCTACAGTTTCATAGTCATTTGCTACAGTTTCGTCTGATTCAAAATCGAAATTCTGCTCAACTTGAACTGTTTTGTTAGAACCACTCTCTGTTAAGAACTGACTGGGGCTTGTAAATATACTGGAAGTCTCAAAAGCTATATCAGATGAGATCTCAGGTGAAGAATTTCCTTTTTTGTATATTTCCGTACCTATGTACATCAAATGTTCTTTAAATTGATCTAATAGAGATTGTATTGTTACAACGGAATTATTAGAAGCTTTTTGCAGCTCTTGCGCTAGAGAATTTCTTCTGTTTCTAGCTTCAATTTTGTCAATTTCAGAAATTAGATGTCCATTTTCCCTGAGTGTTGTCTCATAAGTTTGGAAAAGACCATCAGCTTGATTTCTCAATTCTATAATTTTTAGAATCTGGCGATCTTGCTCGGCAAATTTTTGGGCTTCGCGGCGCATTCTTTCAATTTCATCACCCTGTAGTCCTCCGGTACTGTTAATGGTGATCTTTTGTTCTTTAGCCGTTCCCCTATCAAGGGCAGTTACTTTAATTATGCCATTGACATCGATATCAAAAAAAACCTCAATTTGGGGGACCCCACGTGGGGTTGGTGGTATTCCACTGAGCAAAAATTGACCAAGTGTGTAGTTGTCTTTAGCTAGCGCTCTTTCGCCTTGGAGAACATTTATTTCCACCGAGGTTTGACCATCGGCAGCAGTAGAAAATATCTGGGATTTACTCGTAGGAATCGTAGTATTTTTATCGATAATTTTAGTAAATACCTCGCCTAAGGTTTCAATCCCAAGCGATAGTGGAGTAACATCAAGCAGCAAAACATTTTCTACTTCTCCATCAATAACTCCAGCTTGAATTGCCGCCCCTAGCGCCACAGCTTCATCAGGATTGACTGTGCGCTCAATTTGACTAGGCAGAAATATTTTCTGCAAAACTTGCTGTACCAGAGGCATACGCGTAGAGCCACCTACCAACAAAACTCTTTGGATATCTTGGGATCCAAGATTACAATCCTTAAGCGCCTGGTTAACAGGTATTAAGGTAGATTCAACTAGGCTACAAGCAAGATCTTCAAATTTCCCTCTGGTTAATTCAACCTCAAGATGCTTAGGACCGCTTTTATCGGCTGTAATAAAGGGTAAATTGATGGAGGTATTTTGCAGCGTGGAAAGTTCTATTTTGGCTTTTTCAGCAGCCTCTTTCAAACGCTGCATAGCCACTTTATCTTCTAGTAGATTAATTTGCTCATTTGCCTGAAAATTTTCCACTAACCAATTGACAATCAACGCATCGATATCATCTCCGCCTAGATGGTTGTTGCCAGAAGTTGCTTTAACTTCAAAAACCCCATTACCCAATAGGAGAATAGACACATCAAAAGTACCACCGCCTAAATCATAGACTAGAATAAAATGTTCTTGGTGTCCTTTATCCAGTCCATAAGCTAAGGCAGCGGCGGTCGGTTCATTTATAATTCGCAAAACATCTAGACCGGCAATAGCACCGGCATCTTTAGTAGCCTGTCTCTGTGAATCAGTAAAGTAGGCGGGAACAGTGATTACTGCTTTGGTGATTTTATCGTTGAGATACACTTCTGCATCACTTTTAAGTTTTTGTAGAATCACAGCCGATATCTCTTGGGGAGTGAAAACTTTATTTCTAATTTGCACATCCACCATCTGATCCCTTCCCATAATGCATTTATAGGGAACGCGGCTTCTATCTTCTATAGTCTCTTCCCAACGTCTACCAATAAATCGTTTAATACTATATATTGTATTTTCGGCATTGGAAACCGACTGCCGCTTGGCTAGATCGCCAACTAGGCGTTGATCTGCTTTACTAAATCCTACTATGCTTGGAGTGAGCCTAGAACCCTCAGCATTGGGAATAATGACGGGTTTGCCGCCTTCTAAAACCGATACGCAACTATTAGTAGTTCCCAGATCGATTCCAATAACTTTGCCCATAGTAATTTATTTATTCAGTTTGATTTTCCTGCTCAGGTTGCGAGGAGTTTTCTGTAGGTGTAGCTACTTTGACCATGGCATGGCGCAATACTTGATCGTCTAAGGTATAGCCACGCACCAATTGTTCGATTACTGTACCTTCAGGATATTCATCAGTTGGCTCTCTGAGCATGGCTTCATGATATTGAGGGTCAAATACTTCACCTTCAGGGCGCATAGCCGAGACTCCAAGCTTTTTGAGCCCATCTACTAGGTTTTTGTAAACACCTTGATAGCTTTTGTGAATAGCTGTTTCACCATCGGTATTGGGCTTGATCTGAACTCTGGCTCTTTCGAAATTATCTACAACAGAGAGCAATTCAACTATGGCTTGTTTTTTTCCTTTAATCTCTTGTTCTTGTTTTTCTTTCTCTGTCCTCTTGCGAAAATTCTCAAAATCGGCAGCAATGCTTAAATATTGCTTCTTATATTGTTCTGCTTTTTGGGTTTGCTCTTCCAATAGCCCACGCAGATTGCCTATCTCAGCCTGTAGAACGGCAATAATACTATTAATCTCTTCTTGAAGGCTTGGTTGCTCTTCAAATTCTCCAGCCGATGATTCTTCGATTACTTTTGCTTGAGCCGGAGTGGAGTTGGTTTCTTCAATTACTTCTGAGATTTCGTTTTCGTTATTCATAGTGTTCGTTTAATATGGAACAAGGAAGATTTGTCTAAAAATTTAGTCAAGTTTTTTAGTAATTTCAATTTAACATCATCAGTAATCATTTGAGAAAGTGAGGATTGCCCCTATAGTATGGAGTATATCCCTCATATGCTACAACGTGCTTATGAACTATTCTATCTCTTCTAACAAACGTTCCCGGGCAGTTGCTCTGCGCAATCAGTTTTCTCCCTTTGGCAATAAATTAATTGAATCAGGCTACGTCACCCCGGAGCAAATGCAGCAAGCACTACTAGAATGCCATTCTTCAGGGCAATTGCTTACTGATGTGCTATCTTCAATCACGGGAACTAGTTTACCACCAGAGTTGGTTAGGCAATACAAAAAAACAAGGCTTTTCGAACTCAAGATTGTCTATGGCTTAGAGTGTATTGATCTAGATATTGATATTATAGATAGCAACGAGATGGCGCAATTGGTCCAAGACTTGATTTCTATCGATATTTGCCGGCGTTACAAATTATTTCCTCTCAAATCTTCTTCAGGTGATCACAAATCAGTTGTAGTGGCTATGACTAATCCAGATAATCTTGAGGCTCAAGATGATCTCAATCGTATTTTAAGGCCTAGAGAAATTAATCTCCAAAGAGTAGTGATTACCCGCGATGATTATGAAAAACTACTCGAGCGATATTTTCAAGCTGAATCATTTCTCAAAGAAGCCAACGAGCAGATTTTAAAAGATCAAGAATTAGCCAAGCTAGCTGATCTAAGCGATGTATATCTCAATTTAGAATCTTCGCTTTCTGATGAATATCAAGAGCAAGATGTTGATAATGATCTTGCCGCAGAAGAAGCGTCTGATGCGCCGATTATCAATCTGGTTAATAAAATTCTAGCCAAAGCTCTACAGGAGCAGGCATCTGATATACACTTTGAACCTCAAGAAGATTATGTAAGGGTACGTCTTCGCAAAGATGGGGTACTAAATCAATCTGTTGACCCCTTGCCTAAAAAAATAGCCCAATCAGTGGTAGCCCGCTTTAAAATAATGGCTGATCTTGATATTGCCGAAAGACGAATACCCCAAGATGGAAAGATTCGCCGTATTTTTCAGGGGCGCAAAATAGATTTTAGGATCAGTACTTTACCCAGTCGATATGGGGAAAAGGTTGTTTTAAGGATTTTGGATAATTATGCGACCCAATTAGGACTAAACAAATTGATCACAGATCAGAAAATTCTAGAAGATGTGCGCTCAATTTCTTCAAGGCCCTTTGGTTTAATTCTGGTAACTGGTCCTACAGGCTCAGGAAAATCAACTACACTCTACTCCATGTTGTCCGAGCGCAATGATCAATCTGTCAATATTTGTACCGTAGAAGATCCCATTGAGTATTCTCTGCCAGGAATTACCCAAGTGCAGGTTATCCGAGAAAAAGGAATAGATTTTGCCTCAGTTTTGCGCTCATTTTTGCGACAAGATCCCGATATTATTCTAGTTGGAGAAACCAGAGATAGAGAAACAGCCAAAACAGCCCTAGAAGCTGCTTTGACGGGGCATTTGGTTTTAACCACCTTGCATACCAATGATGCCGCAGGAGCAATAGCCCGTCTAGAAGAAATGGGATTGGAAACTTTCCTGATTTCAGGCTCGCTTTTGGGTATACTTGCTCAAAGACTAGTCAGAAAAGTCTGTCTAGATTGTCGAATTCCCTATAACCCAAACAAGGAAGAATTGGCTCGTTATGGATTTTCCTTTGCAGGTGAAGAAGCAGATATCTTTTTCTATAAAGCCAATAGTTTAACGGGTGAAAAACTTCTAAATGCCAAAGCCCAAGCAACTCTTTGCCCGAGTTGTTCTGGTAGTGGATATAAAGGACGAATTGGCGTCTATGAGGTGATGTTGATGACAGAAACGATAGAAAGGCTCATTAACCAACAAGCCAGCACAGATAAGATCAAAGAAGCTGCTGTAGAAGAAGGGATGGTCACTTTACTCAGCTATAGCTTGAATTTAGTAAAACAAGGTTATACAACTTTAGAAGAGGTAGAACGTGTAATCTTTACTGATGCTGCATTAGAATCCGAGCTAAAAGCTAGACGTAAAAACAGCCTGATCTGCCAAAATTGCCAAGGGGATCTCAGCCCAGAATGGTTGGATTGTCCTTATTGTCTGAGCACCAGATTAACAGATCACTTTAACAGCGAAACAATCAAAAATTAATAATCCCTATGGCTGAACTAGTAATTGAAGATTTAATGGAACAATTGATCCAAACAGGTGGCTCTGATATGCATATCCAGGCAGAAGCCCCTGTTTACTTTCGAATTGGCGGCAAACTTGCACCTGTAGACGATAAACCATTGACAGCGCAAGAGAGTCAAAGGCTCATTTTTAGTATGCTCAATAACAACCAACGCAAGGAACTAGAACAGACTTGGGAGTTGGATTGCTCTTATGGCGTCAAGGGTTTAGCCCGCTTTCGCGTCAATGTCTACAAAGAAAGAGGTTGTTACGCTGCCTGTATCAGAGCACTTTCCTATAAGGTACCCAATTTTGATCAACTTGGTCTACCAGAAATTATTAGAGAGATTACTAATCGTCCCAGAGGCTTGGTATTGGTTACGGGACAGACCGGCTCGGGAAAGACCACTACTCTAGCAGCCATGCTGGATTTGATTAACCGTACTAGATCAGAGCATATCTTGACAATCGAAGATCCCATAGAATACGTTTTTCCCAATGTCAAAAGTCTATTCCACCAACGTCAAAAGGGAGAAGATACCAAAAGCTTTGCCAATGCTCTAAGATCAGCGCTGCGTGAGGATCCTGATATCATACTAGTAGGGGAAATGCGGGATCTTGAAACTATCTCTCTAGCGATCTCAGCGGCTGAAACTGGTCACCTTGTCTTTGCTACTTTGCATACTAATTCTGCTGCTGGCACTGTAGATCGAATTATTGATGTTTTTCCGCCAGAGCAACAGGCACAGACCAGGGCGATGCTTTCTAACTCTTTGTTGGCAGTCTTTAGTCAATGTTTGGCTAAAAAAAGAGCCCTCAAACCAGGAGAATTAGGACGAGCCTTGGTTCAAGAAATTATGGTTGTCACACCAGCTATTGCCAATCTCATCAGAGAAGGTAAAGCATCCCAGATGTATTCAGCTATCCAGACAGGAGCCAAGCTAGGCATGACAACAATGGAACAAAGTCTGGCTAATTTAGTAGTAAATGGAGTTATCTCGGTTGAGGAGTCTATAGCCAAAAGTACTCGTCCTGCCGAGTTGCAGAGAATACTTCAAGGACTTGGTTTTGCCAATGCCAAAATTGGCCAACGCATCTAGAATTTAACCAGAATATTTTTGCAGATTCCTATGCCCAAATTTGTAGCCCAAGTTGTAGATAGCACCGGTAGAGTATCCAAGCAAAGCGTCGAAGCAGTTTCTATCCAGCAAGCTGCTGCTCTTTTTAGATCACAATTTCCCAGAGTTGGCAAAATTAAAAGATCGAGCATCAATCTCAATATTAATCTACTACCTTTTTTTGATCGTAATTTTGGTAATATTTCGATTAAGGATAAAGCACTTTTTTCTCGTCAATTTTCAGTGATGATCAATGCCGGAGTTGCTATTGTCAGATGCTTGAATATATTACAAGAACAATGCACTAACAATAAACTTAAGCGTGTCCTGCGTGATGTAACTGCCGAAGTACAAGAAGGAAATAATCTGGCAGACTCAATGAAAAAACATCCTCAATGTTTTGATGAACTCTATGTATCTATGGTTGAAGCCGGCGAAAGTGGTGGGGTGCTAGATGAAGTACTTGAACGGCTCTCTAATCTCTATGAGGACATGGCCAAATTGAGAAATCAGATAATATCAGCTCTAGCCTATCCATTAGTGGTTTTGATAATTGCTATTTTGGCTTTTTTTGGTATGACAATTTTTCTGGTTCCTACCTTTGCCAAGATCTTTGAGCAAATCCATGCCACTTTGCCACCACTGACGCAATTTATGGTCTTTTTAAGTGAAGTTTTGCGTAGCTGGTTAATTATCATTCCCATTGCCATTATTTTAGCAATCCTTTTTTTACTAGTTTCTTATTACAAAACACCGGTTGGCAGAAGACAAATTGACCTGTTTAAGTTAAAAATGCCCCTATTTGGCAATTTAAACCAGAAGAGCTCCATAGCTCTTTTTAGTAGGATTTTGGGCACACTTCTCAAATCGGGAGTACCGATTCTCCAGTCACTAGATATTGTTTCTAAAACTCTTGGTAATCGAGTGATTGCAGATGCCGTGCAAAATGCCAAATCTGATATACAACAAGGAGGAGAAATTTCACTGGCGCTTCAGAAAGCTAGGGTATTTCCGCCTATGTCTATACAGATGATCAACGTTGGAGAAGAGACTGGAGAACTAGATGCAATGCTGATGAAGATTGCCGATTTTTACGAAGATGAAGTTGCACAAGCTGTTAAGGCTTTAACTAGTTTGATTGAACCGCTTTTGATAGTCTTTGTTGCTACCATAGTTGGTACTATTTTACTGGCTATGTACATGCCACTGTTTTCTATCTATGACAAATTGAGTTAACTATCAATCCCCAATTTTTTTAAATCGATGGGTAAATAAGAGCTCAAACTGACTAAATTACTAATGGCATAGCCATCATGGCTACTAAGTTGTTGGACAATGATCTGGCAATTAGCCTGCAATAGCTCCAGATTGGGAAAAGATTCAACAATATTAGTTACCAGGGGTTTGATAATTCTGTTAATCTGGCTACTACCGCCAATTAGATTATAACTATTTAAAAAACTATAAGATTTTGATTCAAGGTCTAGGACAATTTGCTTTACCAATTCTTCGCTCATATATTGCATGACAATAGGCTGCTGGCTAAAGCCATCTTTTGTTCTTTCAATCAGTGAGCGCAATCTCAATGATTCTAAAATTTCCAGCAATGTAGAAACTGTAATACTAGGATAAATATCCATTTGCAATTTGCTAATAGGGACTTGTTCGTTATTGATAGCTAAACAATACATTACTTGTTGTTCGATTTGAGATAATTTACCTATTTGGTTTTTCAAAAGCTGATGGATTCCACCCAATATAAATACACCCTCTTCTATAAATGCTGCAACATTTCCATCAAATATTCTTTGAATTGAAGAAGCAACTATTGATAATAAAAGGGGATTACCTTGATAGAACTTTATAATAGTCGCCAAATTTTCTCTAGAGCTCTTAATACCCTTTATTCTTAAAAGTTCTCTAGAGGCCTTTTCTTCCAGGCCTTGGAGCCTTATTTCTTTAATTGAACGAGACTCTCCCTGTAAAAAAGCAATCTCATTAGGAGTTACTCTACTGGTTATAATCACACAACTTTGATGTGAAGATTGGCCGATATTTAATAGTATTTCTTCGTATTTTTGATACTTTTTCTTGTATTTACCGCTGCTTTCTTTAACCTGAAAAAGACTATCAAAATTATCTAAAATAACTAGACAGCGAGCTGAAGCTAAGCAATTTTGTAATTCTAATATTTGTTCATTTTGGGTTCTAGGTATCTCTTTATTCTCATTAGATAAAAAGCTTATTATTGTTTTTAAAAATTCTCTAGGAAGATCGGGATCTTTAAGAGAGTGCCAAAACATATAGTCAAATTCTCTGCGAATTTCCTGAACTAGTTTTGCTACTAGGGTTGTTTTGCCAATTCCAGCCATTCCCATCACGCCGATCAGATGCGCTCTATGTTTAACAGACCATTGAATGAGAATATCCAATTCAGACTCACGTCCATAAAATATTTCAGTGCTTGTTATATTTCCCCAATTTTGTTGTGAGTTTTTCAACTTAGGGACTCTTTTACCGCGACTGTAGTATTCTAAGACAGTACGTAAATTTTTTTTATTGACCTTCTCTCCAGTTGCTTCAGATAATATCTGCCACAATTTGGAACCAATCTCTTTGATATAACCTAGGTCATAGTCAGTAGCTTGAGCAATTTCGTAATAGGATAGGCCCTTCCAGCAGTACTCAAGGACTAACTTCTGTGCCTTTTTTAAATGTTTGGGGGCAATTAGGATCTCGACCAGAGTAAGAACTTCTGCGAAAGTCATTGAATAAACTGAAGAATATCATTTGTCCTAAAGGTAATTTTATACCCAATGCGTTAGTTTGTCAGTATACAAAAACAATTTTTTTAAACTTAAACAATGATCCAAACTTCTCAACTCAATCATGACCATAATCACGAGCACGAATTCAATCTAAAGCGTGAAGCATTTTTAGTAGCAGTTGTGCTTGCTTTATTTATTCTTGGCAGGCTTTTCCAAGAACAATTGAAGCAAACGCCCTACTCACTTGGCCAATATCTTGTCTATCTTCCCGCTTACCTGTTGGCTGGCTCAAATGTTCTTACTAGTGCTGGGGTCAATCTTTTAAAAGGTAGGATATTCGATGAAAATTTCCTGATGACCATTGCCACCGTTGGAGCAATTGCCATAGGTAGATTGCCCGAAGCTGTAGGAGTGATGTTGTTTTTCAGAATTGGTGAGTTATTCCAGGAATCGGCAGTTGCTCGTTCGCGCCGTTCGATTTCCTCTCTATTGGAAATTCGTCCAGATAGAGCCAATCTGAAAACCGAAGATGGTCTTCTTAGTGTTTCTCCTGAATCGCTCAAGCTAGGCCAGATAATTGTAGTCAAACCAGGTGAGAGGATTCCTCTAGATGGGCAGATTATAGATGGTCAATCGCAAGTTGATACTTCGGCTTTGAGTGGAGAATCTATGCCACGCTATGTAACTCTAGGGGAGAAAGTACTAGCAGGGATGATCAACCAAACAGGGCTATTAAACATTAAAGTAACTAATCTTTATGGTGATTCCTCGATTGCTCGCATTCTTGATTTAGTACAAAATGCGGGCGCTAAAAAAGCGCAGACTGAAAAGTTCATCACTAAATTTGCACGCCGTTATACTCCAATTGTCGTAATCATCTCACTATTGATTGCTCTGTTACCACCATTGTTGTTACCTGGAGCTACTTATAGTCAATGGGCTTATAGGGCGTTAATCTTACTGGTAATTTCCTGTCCCTGCGGCCTGGTGATCAGCATACCTGTTGGTTATTTTGGGGGAGTAGGTGGAGCTGCTAGAAGAGGTATCCTAGTCAAGGGTTCAACCTTTTTGGATATCTTAGCCAATCTCAAAGCTGTAGTTTTTGATAAAACTGGCACTTTAACCCAAGGGGTATTTCAAGTTAGTCAAATAGTACCCTACAATGGCTTTAGTGAGCAATATATACTCAAAATAGCTGCCCTGGTTGAATCCAATTCCAACCATCCGATTGCTAAATCATTGCTAATAGCCTACAACCGAGAGATTGATGAGAACTTGGTTAGCGATTATAAAGAAATTGCCGGCTGCGGGGTTCAAGCAACCTTAGAGGGCTCTGTTATTTTGGCAGGAAATGATCGCTTGCTTCACCGGGAAAATATTCTCCATGATACTTGTCAGGTAAAGGGGACAGTAGTTCATCTGGCAGTTGATAGCATTTATGCCGGCTATATTGTAATAGAAGATAAGCTAAAAGCAGATTCTATCAAAGCGATACGCGATCTTAAAACTCATGGTATCGAGCAGGTGATAATGTTAACTGGAGATTCGCAAGCAGTAGCCCAAAAAATTGCCGAAACTTTGGATTTGGATTCCTATCAAGCTGAACTTTTACCAGAAGAAAAATCCACAGCAGTGGAAACTTTACTAGGAAAGTTTGGCAAAAATGGAAAAGTTGCCTTTGTTGGAGATGGCATTAATGATGCTCCTGTATTAGCAAGAGCCGATGTTGGTATTGCTATGGGGGCTATGGGTTCAGATATAGCGATTGAAACTGCCGATGTTGTATTAATGAGTGATTCACCCTCAAAAGTATTAGAAGCAATCCAAATTGCCCAAAAAACTCGTAACATTGTTTGGCAAAATATCATTTTTGCCCTAGCTATTAAGGGTATTTTTATCATACTAGGTATATTTGGTTTAGCTAATATGTGGGAGGCTGTTTTTGCTGATGTGGGGGTTGCCTTGCTGGCTATTTTCAACGCAACTAGAGCGCTCTAAACATATTAATTACTATGACATCACAAAACCAAGATTATTACTCAATTTTTCAACAGATTCAACTGCAGCGAGTCAGTAATGGTCAAACAGACTTCATTTTGGGCGATTGCCAAAGCGCCAAAAAACTATTGGTGATCCTCTGGCCGCAACTGGGTGATTTTGATAGTCTTGAATATGCTTGGTGGTTAAAACGTGAATCTCAAAAACTACATGATGCAGGTATAGTAACTAGGGCAATAGGCATAGGTGATCTTGCTTCAGGTCAGAGATTTTGTGAATATACAGGATTTGCTGAAACTGACCTTTTTGTTGATCCTCAAGCTCAATTACACTCTTTACTCAATCTCTATCCGGGACTATCTCTAAAAATACCAAATCTCTCGCCAACTATAAATGCCTGGTTGAATCTAATGTTGATGTGCGCAGGAATTGGGAGTCCTGGAACTTTAACTGAGGTATGGCGAGGTTATAGAGGAGATCGCCAAGCTCCACAGCTATTGGAAAATGAACAGATCATTCACATCAAACCATTACCTGCAATTCAAGGCTCTTTTTTTAATAGAGCTGGTGGTAGTGGGTTTCAAAGGCCATTTGAGCTAGCTACCTTGCGCTTACGCAACATGAATGAAGTTCTGAGAAATTGGACTACTTATGTTCCAGATTCAACCTATTTAACCCAAAGAGGAGCGACTTTTCTCTTTAATAAACAGGGAAATTTACTATATGAGCACAAAGACCGAGCGATATTGGGATTTGCTGCTGATATGAGCTATCCATTATCTTTTTTATGCAATTAGTACTTTTGCTTGGATTATTGTATATTTATCTTTTCCTCTCTGATAGCATCCATCCAGTAGCGCAAGCATTTATTTCTGATAAATTGACTAATTCTAATCGCTTCATCAATTGCTTGATACTGATTTGGTTGTGCTTTTAGTTTGAATTCATAGACTAGCATTTGTTATTTGACTAAGGCTGTAATTAAATTTAACATATTTACTGCTAATACTATCAAGTGTTTTAATGGAGAATTTTAATCATTTCCATATTCTCTTTAGTTACCCACCAAAGACGAGATTATCTGATTTAGTAGCTAATATGAAAACTGTATCTAGTATCCCTCTCCTGTCACTTTCCGAGATGGCAGGTACAAGAATTGCTCGTATTCCTGCTATTTCAGCAGCTTGAAGCGTACGAAGAATTGCATCACGTAGAAGCGCCAAAAAAGTCTGATCCAGAAAAATATAGCCTGAGCTCTTTGACAAGATGATTCAAGCATGAATTGTGATTATGGTTCGATTGTTCAGTTGATTTTAGCAAGGCAATTGAGGTAAATTGATCTAGTAAGATGATTCGCCAGGCAAACAGGATGACAACCAATAACCCTACCCTTGTCGCTCAAACCTATCGTCCAGTTTTAAAAACCAAGATTGCTCTGCCTCTGTTTACCTGTCCAGTCTCGGCTGGATTTCCCTCTCCTGCTGAAGATTATGTAGAGGGCAAATTAGATCTAAACCAATATCTGATTAAACATCCTGTAGCTACATTTTTTGTAAGGGTTACAGGTGATTCCATGATTGGCTCTGGTATCCATTCAGGTGATCTGTTGATAGTAGATCGTTCACTTGAAGCCAAGAATAACAAAGTCATTATTGCTGTAGTTGATGGAGAGCTTTTGGTAAAGCGTTTAAGGATTCAGAAAAAACAAATAATGTTGGTTGCAGATAATCCTGAATATCCCTCTCTAGTTATCCAAGGAGAAATGAACTTTGAGGTATGGGGAGTAGTCACCAACGTAATTCATCCCCTATGATTGTCGCTCTGGTGGATTGTAATAACTTTTATGTTTCCTGCGAAAGGGTATTTCAACCTAAACTATGGGGAAAGCCTGTCGTAGTACTTTCTAACAATGATGGCTGCGTAGTAGCTCGCTCACCTGAAGTTAAAGCTTTAGGAGTAGCGATGGGAGTTCCTTTTTTCAAAATTGCTCCCCTAGTTAGAGAGCATGATATTCAAGTTTTCTCATCTAACTATGCCCTCTATGGAGACTTATCCAATAGAGTAATGACAACGTTGGAACAATTTAGCCCTGAAGTTGAGATTTATTCGATAGATGAAGCTTTTATCAACCTTTCCAATTTTGCTCAGATGAACCTGAGTGATTATGCTATCAGCATCAAAGAAACGGTTAGACAATGGACCGGCATTCCGGTCTCAATTGGAATTGGACCAAGTAAAGTATTAGCCAAAGTAGCAACTGAAGTTGCCAAGAAAATCAAGCTGGGAGTGTATCATCTCGAATCAGCCGAGCAAGCAGATGAGATTTTGTCCAAAATGCCTGTTAGAGATATCTGGGGTATTGGGAGTCGTTTAAATAAATGGCTAAATACACAAGGAATTTTAACTGCGCTGCAATTCAAGCAAGCCAATGAAGGTTTAATCCAAAAAAAGATGGGCGTAGTAGGTCAAAGGCTATTACTAGAGCTAAAAGGATATTCCTGCTTGCCCATTGAAGTGATGCCTAATCCAAAGCAGGAAACCTGCGTTTCTCGCTCCTTTGCCAAACCTGTAACCAACTTAGGAGAACTCAAAGAAGCGATCACTCTCTATCTCTCTAGAGCAGCTGAGAAAATCAGAAACCAAAAACAGAGAGCCAATATTTTAATTGTCTTTATCAGAAGTAGTATCTATGCTGAACAACCGGTTTCACGCTCATTGGCTATAACTTTACCCACAGCTAGTAACTACACGCCAGAATTGTTGGCTCATGCCCTTGGGTCCTTAGAGACAATCTATTTACCCAACTACGAATATAAAAAAGCAGGAGTGATTCTCTCAGGCTTACAACCAGAATCAATTAGACAGTGTAATCTGTTTGAAACCGAAAGAGACTGGCAATCTCAAGAGAAATTAATTGCAGTTGTAGATCAAATTAATAGAAAGTACGGAGCAGAAACCCTGACCTTTGGAATAGTCGGCAAGAAGCAGTCTTGGAGGATGAGATCCGAGAACCGCTCTTGGCGATTCACAACAAAATGGGATGAACTACCCTTGGCTAAAGCTGGATACTGGAATTGAAATTGTAAAACTTTGAAATAAGGAACTCTGTCTCTAAAACTTAACCTGAGCTATTAGATCTGTTTGGTACTTCTCTGCCTCAGTAACATTAGTAAATATTTCCTTACCTAAAAAAATTACTGACTCATTAACCAATTATTTAAAGATGGATATCTTTTTAAGTTCTTAATAATTTCTCTTTAGAATAGTCTTGAAGATTAAGGAAAACCAAGCTCTAATTAGTTTATATGTTTTAGTTTGTTTCAAACTACATCTAATAGTAATAATATATTGTATTTTCTATAATTTTCTCAATTGCTTGCGATTTTTACTAATACAGTAAAAGTTTTACATCAGTTTAGAAAAGCGAGATTTTTAGAGATAAATTTTCAAAGTCAATTAATCCAAATCTTAAAAAAGAACAAAATGAAATCATCTCATACAAGTAACAATACAAATCTAATAAGCAAAGTACCAGAGGTAACTATTTATTTCTGGATTATTAAAATTTTATGTACTACAGTTGGAGAGACTGCTGCTGATTACTTAAATGTTAGCCTTGGCTTTGAACTAGGTGGAACATCCATAATCGTGGGAATCTTACTACTGATTACATTACTTTTTCAATTTATAGCCAAGAAATATATACCATCACTGTACTGACTTGCTGTCGTGTTAATAAGTATTTTTGGGACCCTCTTTACAGACAATTTGGTGGATAAATTAGGTATTTCTTTAGAGGTATGTACAATTGTTTTTAGCATAGCTTTAGCCTTAACTTTTATTGTTTGGTTCTCATTTGAGAGAACACTTTCAATTCATTCAATTTTCACAAAAAGAAGGGAAGCTTTTTACTGGTTAGCTATCCTTTTTACTTTTGCCTTAGGAACAGCAACAGGAGATTTGGTGGCAGAAACTTTACGTTTTGGGTACTTTGTCACAGGAATAATCGTAGCTATTGTAATTGCTCTAGTAATAGTTACTTGGCGTTTTGGTTTAAATGAAATTTTAGCATTTTGGATTGCTTACATTATGACCAGACCCTTAGGTGCTTCAATTGGAGATTTTCTCTCTCAATCTTCCTCAAGCGGTGGTTTGGGACTAGGTCCAACAGTTACCAGTGCAATATTTCTTATAGCAATTTTGCTAACAGTCTCATTTCTTTCTATCACTAAGAGAGATTTAATAACCCGTCCATTTACTAATGCGCCAAAAAGAAGAAGACGGTCTACTGCTTTATGGCAGATTGCTTTAGCTCTTTCTACTTTAGTAATAACAGCTGGATTAGGTTATTATTGGCGACATAATGAACTTCAACATCAAGCAGTAATTTCTTCTTCAACAGCCTCTCCATCAGGAGATTGGTCAAACTTTCGTAAAATTGCTAAAGATACTCTAAATTTAGTACAAAAGTCTGACCTACAAGCTGCTACATTGAGAGTTAAAGATCTTGAAACAGCTTGGGATAACGCACAAGACAGACTTAAACCTATCAATCCTGCTAAGTGGTTTTTAGTAGATAAGTCTATAGATAATGTCCTTAGACAATTACGTGCTCAAAATCCAAATCCAACAACCTCTAAGACTTCACTAGAGTCACTAATCACTACACTTGATTCTATCGATAAAGATAAGTTACCAAATTCCTAGATCTCTTAATAAAACAAAATGTATTAATATGAGGATTTTAATAATTGAAGATGATGACCGCATAGCACAACCTCTAGCAGAAGATCTAAGACATCAAAATCATGTTGTAGATTTAGCTATTGATGGACTAGAAGGATGGAAATATTTTCAGTCCACGGCATATGATATGGTTTTGTTAGATCTAATGTTGCCAAAGCTAGATGGAATTTCTCTTTGTCGACAATTACGAACTTTAGGCTCTAAAGTTTTTATCTTAATGTTAACTGCCAAAGACTTGACAAGTGATAAGGTTATTGGACTAGATGCAGGAGCTGACGACTATTTAATAAAACCTTTTGAGTTAGAAGAATTAGCTGCGCGTATTAGAGCTTTATCTAGGCGGAGTTTGGACATTGTAGAACCAATTTTAATTCATGGTGACTTAAAACTTAATCCAGCTAAATGTCAAGTAACATACCGAGAGAAACAAGTTTTATTAACTCCAAAAGAATACATGATTTTAGAATGTTTCTTACGAAACCCTCATCAAGTGTTAACTCGTACTATTTTGCTAGATAAACTTTGGGAATTTGATAAGTTTTCAGGAGACGAAACAGTGAGAACACACATAACAAATTTACGACGCAAACTAAAATTTGCGGGAAGCAAAGAAGAAATCATAGAAACAGTATATGGGTTAGGTTATCGCCTTCAAACTATTTAACCTATGTCATATCTTTTAGAGATATTAGCTTTGCCTTTTACAATCCCTTGATTTTTACATTTTAACCAATATTCATGTTTAAAAAAATTCAATATAAGCTACTCGTTTCTTATATATTAGTTTGGACTTCAATATTGGTCGTATTTGGAATTGCAGTTAAATTTTTTTTTACTCGAAGTCTTTCGCAACAATTGACAGAAAAATTAACATCTTTAGGGAAAACCGCATCTGCTTCGGTTGAACTTAAACAGGGTCATCTACAAGTTGATAGTGATATTCAAGATCGTGAATTACTAGCCCACGCTCAATCTTTGCAATGGTTTGATACTCAGAATCATTTAATTGCTCAACAGGGCATAATTTTATCAAATCAGTCATTGCAAAATCAGGAATTACCTAATATTAAGAACATTATTTTACCAATTTTTAATAATGATAATAAACAAATTATTGGTTATGTTAGAATAGCTCAATCCTTAGAAGAATTTGATGAAACATTAAGAAAACTTGACTTAGGACTAGGTGGAGGAATTGTTATTGCTTTAATATTAAGTAGTTTAGGGGGTATTTACTTAATTCATCAAGCCATAGAACCAATTGAGAATAGTTTTCAAAAATTAAAACAATTTACAGCCGATGCTTCTCATGAACTTCGTAGTCCTTTGATGGTCATTAAGAGTAATGTAGCGGTTGCTTTAAAATATCCTGAAGAAATGCGTATTTCAGATCGACAAAAGTTCCAAGCAATTGCTAGTGCTACTCAACAAATGATTCAGTTGATTGAAGACTTACTGCTCTTAGCACGTTGCGGTAAAAATCAACAACATACTTGGCAATTGATTGATTTAAACTCTTTGTTTTACAACTTAATAGAAATATTACGAATCCAGGCAGATAAAAAACAAATTTATCTAGATATAGAAACTGAAGAAAACCTATTTTTATTAGGTGACTCTACCCAGATGACTCGACTATTTAGAAACTTAATAGATAATGCTTTACAATATACTAGTTCGGGCGGCAAGATAAAAATTAAGGCTAATTTAGTTAATCAATCTATTTTAGTACAAGTAGAAGATACAGGAATTGGAATAGCGCCAGAAAATCTCGAACAGATTTTTGAAAGATTTTGGCAAGTAGATGTGGCACGCTCATACCATTCTGGAGGCTCTGGCCTAGGTTTAGCAATTGCTCAATCTATCGCTAAAGAACATAATGGAATTATCACTGTTAAAAGTGAGTTAGGAGTAGGTAGTTGTTTTACCGTCTGTCTAGACGCTCAATTAAAGACTAATAGAAAATATATCTAATTCTTCAATGCTACTACGCAACGTTTTTACTTCATCCTGCCCATTATTTATCTTATCAATTGCAAGAACTTGCCCATTACTAGCAACTTCCTTAAATTCCTTACTGCCAATAACCACAGTATAGATAAGATTATCTCCTTCATTTTCTAACATGACATTAGTAGCTTTTCTTTTAAACTTGGTTTCAGCAGAATTTTGAGACTTTTGTGGTGTGATTTTGGCAGCATAAGCTGCAGAAGTTAAACCACCATTCGAAATGTATTTGAGTAACATCTTTGAGATGGAAGAGCTTTCTAAGCATAAATCCTATGAACTGATTTAAGAAAATTTTGAACTAGGTAGGAGCAATAAAGGCATTACCTTTATTCATCTTCGCAAACTCGCTTTAATATCTTTTCTCCTATTGTTGCTTGTCTTGGATTATCAATTAGTCCTGTTTCTAATAGAACTATACCAAAAAGTATTGCCCATCCCTTAGCACGTTGTAGTGTTGCTTCCGAAATATTTCCATACTCTTTTATTAATTGTTGACGTGCATTTTGATCAGAGAAAAGCATCCAGATAGAAGCTAGGTCAGTTGCTTTATCCCCGCTGGTAATGTCACCCCAATCAATAATCCCCTTAATTGTACCATTAAGGACAATAATATTCTTTGGATGAAGATCTCCATGTATCCAAGTTGCTTCAACATCAATAGGTGCGGCCAAAGCGATATTCCATTTACTTTTGAGCTTTTGAGTAATCAAGTTTGTTTTTATCTCAAGTCTTCGCATTCGTTCTTTCAGAGATGCTGCTCTGTAATTTAACGTTACTCCTCGTACTGGATTTTTTGGGGCATTGAATGGTGCGAATATATGCAATGCACGGAGAAACGAAGCAAAAAGTTTGATCTGAGTAATATTGGGTTCTGATAAGTCTGCAGTTTTTCCAGTAAACCAAGGTAATACGGTCCATTGCCAAGGGTAAGCTTCTGTTGGTTTTCCTAGTCTATAAGGAATTGGAATAGAGATAGGAAGATGCTTTGCTAATCGTGGAAGCCATTTTTGTTCATTTTCAATTAGTCTGACTGCGGCTTGGCGGCGCGGAAGTCTTACAGAGAGCTGTTCTCCAAGTCGAAAAATTGCATTGTCCCAACCATTATCAATAAGATGAATAGGTAAATGTGAGAGCTCCTTATGTTGCTCTTTTAACAAACCATAGACCAGAGCTTCATCTATTTCTATTTCGGATACTGGTATTCCGATTGAACTTGATTTTTCCTCCGGTTGCATATTAGTTTCTCAAATATTGTACTGTGAAACATTGTCTATCTGGAGCAAGTTAAAGCCATTACGAAGTTGGAAGAATATCCCAGCAACGCTACATAAAAGTAGATATTTTATTAAATAGCTAACGTACTAATGCTTTCTCTATACTTTTAAATGCTTGCTCTTACAGACTATACATTCATAACTCTCATTAGCACTGCCTTGATCTACTATCGCCAAAGGAATAAGCTTTCCATTATTGTGATAACAATCAGCGCAGTAGGCAATTTCATCATTTTCATTGAGCTTACAAATATTATTAATAAAAATTAAGTTTTTACTATCAGATTCATGTCCTTGTGCTGGATTATTCATTGACTTATACAATTACCTTTTTTCTTAGGATCCTAGCATAACTTAATACTTAAAAGAGATATTATGGTTTATAGATACAGTAACTATTGACTCTATTCACTATTTCGGGCAATGTCAGCAAATATCAACAAAGATCTATCTTGTTTTCCTCTATTTTTAGAAAAACTCCAGCTACATTTTCCGGACGCCTTACCTTTGGAAGAGTACATGCAGCAAACTAGCCAAAAGCTTAAATCCTATGGATTTGTAGATGATAATACTCTTGGCGTGGTTGCGACATGTCGTGATGAGATTGCTGGTCCTCTAGTGTATCAAATAACGAAATATTGGGGTAAAACTTTTGATCTAAGAAGCTTAGGAGGTTTTTTCATTGCAGGAAAAACAGGAATATCAACTATTTTAGGACATACTCCAATGAATGAGGGGATTGGCCGATTTGTTTTTTATGCCATGCCACATATTGCTATTTCCGAAGAAGGAGAAATTGGTAATGTATATCGAGAAGGGATTGAGAAAGTTTCTCATGCCTGTGGCTCCTTAGGTGAAGTTGTTCATGAATTAGCCTCAGGACATATCAATTTTCAGACTGATTATGAAGATCTCGAACAATCCATAGTACGACAAAAGATTCTTTCTAATATTCGTTATGGTCAAGAACTAAATCAATTAGACATCACTAAATTAGCTTCCACAATAATAGCTGATGACCTCAAAGGTCTTCTTACGGCAGTTGATTCTTCAGTTTATAAATATGCATTTTTAACAGGTATTTTGATCCATGGACCAAAAGATACTCATTGGATTTATCCCCAAGATTGTCATGTCAATGGAATTTAGCTTGGAGAATCCATTTTTTATGATCTCAAGGGTTTAACTAACGGTCAAAACAATACACCTAACATCACTACCTCTGACATAAATGGTCAAATTATCCCCAACGATATATGTGATGCCAATGGAAGTATTTTTTCTTCTAGAATCTTTTGGTCTTCAGTTTTTCGCTAAACCCAAGCGCAATATGAAAAACAAGTTAATGCTACTTCAAGATAAGCTTTTTTCTAGAGGGCGCTCCATTATTGAAACGATTATTGACCAATTGAAGAATATTTCTCAA
>Ga0194055_10000019_pt1 | contig 102704 bp, 79 predicted proteins | sample SepL449m_MetaG_FD_155482 | JGI IMG/M metagenome (GOLD analysis project Ga0194055, IMG submission 155482) | Anoxic zone freshwater microbial communities from boreal shield lake in IISD Experimental Lakes Area, Ontario, Canada - Sep2016-L442-9m | ecosystem: Environmental > Aquatic > Freshwater >... | reverse complement strand
ACCCAGCGGCTTGACATACTAAGTATATATTTGTACACTTATTCTACAAGGACGTTTTCTTTCGGCTTTTTGTTCCTGTAGACTCAGTGCGGCTATGAACACTTTTCGCATCCATCTATGAGGAGTTCCGCGAATCGCTTGGCGAGGCTGCAGCCAAGGCGTTGGCGCAGACGCTCGGCAGCATGCTGGAAGAGATGAAGGGCTCCGTCACGAAAGAGGACCTCCGGATTCTCTCGGCATCTATAAAAGATTCGGGCGATCGGAATGTCTCGCGACTTGAGTCGGCCATCGCAAACCTTGCTGAGGCTCAGGGTCGCACAGAAGTCTGCGTTGTCGAACTGGCCGCTGCCCAACAGCGAACCGAAGCTCGACTCGAAGAATTGGCTGGAGCCATGCGATCGCTGGCTGCCGTCGTGGAAAAGCTAGTCATCCGCACCGACAGGCACGAAGGCTCGCTCTTGGAGATGAAGGTTCGCAATCGCCTGCCTGCGTACCTCAAACTTTTCTTGCGAAAGGGCCGCGTGGTCTGCGCAACAGACCTGCTCGATGAAATCGAGGCTTGCCACACGCAGTCTGAGGTTGAAGATTTTTTGAGGGCCGATGTGGTCGCAAAAGGGGTTGTCGCAGGCTAGCCAACCTTCCTTGTGGTGGAGGTGTCCTACACGGCCGATGCCGACGATGTGACTCGAGCCGCTCGTCGGGCTGCCTGCCCCAGCAAAGCAGGACTGCCAGCCATCGCACTCGTAGCCTGTGAGGTGATGCCGCCTCAGACCAACGCTTTCGCGAGGGAGCAGGCCTTGCGGATATGGGTCAGCGGTCGAATGGTCGACCTACCGGCCTGATGAGCCAGTCTGTATCAAATACACCCCGCTGGGCTCGAACCAGCAACCTTCGGTTTCGTAGACCGATGCTCTATCCAATTGAGCTAGGGGTGCGTAGGACCAACTCAAGATACTGTATCGACCGACGAGTCACTAGTTCGCCGTAAAAGTTTGCCAAAAAAACCCGCCCTCCAGCGAGCACACCAGGTTCAGGACCTATTTCATCGCCGGCTGGCCGACCGCTTGAGCGACCAGAAATCCGTCCTTATCCACAGTCCAGGCGGAGTCAAGAAAAAAAGCCGCTGGCTCGTCGCTATCAATGTTTTCAAGTGGCAAGCTGAGTGTCGCGCCAATCACAAGCGTGCGGGTATCGCCTTTTTTCACGACGACTGATTCCAGAGGCTCGCGGTTTAATCGCTGGCGTGCACAGGCCTCCGGCCAGACCACAACGCCACTGAGCACGCGGCCCACCGACTCTTTCTTTTGAGTTAATTCATGGTCGGCAAGCGATCGCAGCGACGGGGTATTCATTGCCACCAATCCCCCCGAGCCTCGCGGTGCAAAAGCGACAACGGGTTCAATTCCAAAGGCCTCTCGAAATCGAGTGGCTGCTTCTTGTGCTAAGGGAAGCTCTGCTAAATCCTCAATCGGCATGATCACAGCCTGAAGCGTATCGCCCCAACCGGACAGGGGAGCGTTTTGATCCAGCGACTCGCGGGAAAGCGCCAACACCTGTTCGCTGCGGGCCAACCAGAGCGTGATGCCTTGGCTCACAATCGCATCCCCTATCGCTCGCGCTGAGAGATGCCAATCGGCCACAAGTGTGCGGATGCCCAGCAAGGCCCCGCCCAGAAGACCCAGTTGAACATAAAGCGGATCACCCGGGGCCAGCGACGAGAGCAGTCGATCGGTGCGACGGATCAAGCAGGCTCCATCAAAAGCCTCTGCGCCTGCAGCGAGTGCCGCCCAGTCAAGACCCTTGCCAGTGGCCTGATCAATAACCACAACCGTGCGAGACTTTTGAGCAGACGGACGTAAAGACCTCAGCAGATCGTTCGCCGCTGGCTGCATGGCCAGTGGCTGGCCGCTGACAAGCTCCAGCGGCCGACCAGCAAGCACCGCCGCATACGTCCCAGCCAAACTGTCCGGTGCAACGTCGCTATTTGTGAACGTCACATTCGCTAATTGACTCTTGCCTGCGACGACAAGATCACCCCCTGTGAATGAGCGACCGGTCGCATCAATGTGGAGCACTTCGCTGCGAAATGTTTTCAGCCACGTCAGCATATCCCGTCTGGACGATCGCCCAACGCGCATCCTTCGGCGCACCGTGCTGGCAGTGATTTCCTGCAGGGCCAGTCGCGACTCGTCGGGATGCGCTCCGATCGGCAGAGCAGGGCCGTAGGTGAGCGTCAGCGGCCGACGCCAGCCTCGCGGCCGCTTTGTAAAAAATCGTCCTTCAGAAAAGGACAGGAGGCTGCCCCACATGCCATCGATGTGCAAGGGCAACAGCGGCGCCTCCACCCGTTCTAAAATCCATTCGAGTCCTCGCTTAAATCCCATGATTTGGCCGGTGCGTGAGATACCTCCCTCGCAGAAAATACCGATCACATCACCGTCGGCAAGTCCCGATTGAATTGCCTTGAGCGCTTGGCCAATCGATTTTGGACGTGGCTCAAACAGAATGAACCGCCACTGATCTGCCAGCATTCGTATAAATCGGCCTGGAATATTTGGGCCATACACCACGAGTCTCACTGGCCGCTGGCTGGACAGCACAACAATGAATCCATCCAGCCACGATAGATGATTGGCAATGATGACAACCGGCCCTGTGGCTGGCAGCAAGTGGGGCCGGTCAATGCGGAACCGATACAGCGAGTGCACAATCGACCCCACAATGAAACGCAAGGTAGCCCGCGGTGCGGCGTAGACAGCCAGAGCAGTTGCCAGCAGTGCTAAAACGGCAAAGATTCCGAAGATGCTGCGGGCCGAGAGTAGCGGTGCCGCCGCATCGCCCAAGGGAGTCCGCAGCAATCCGTAGAGCAGCGAGGCGGCAAACATACCGGCAAAGACAAGCAAATTGAGCGTGGCCAACAGCGAGCCCCGCCGAGTTGCCGGGCTTTGTTCTTGAAAATAAGCCTCGAGCGGCACATCAAAAATGCCCGCCCCAAGTCCCAGCAAAACGAGTGAACTAGCGGCGAACCACCAGCCAAAGCCACTGCTGACGCCAGCAGAAAAAATGGTTGGCGAACTGAAACAGAGGCAGAGCGATCCTGCCGCCATCAGTACCGCACCTAGTGGAACAAGCCCTCTATTGACGCCCTGTGTGGAAATCTTACCCGCAATCAAACTGCCTACCCCAATGCCGCTCACAAGCGCTACGAGAAGAGGTACCATCTGGCTTTGCGATGTGGCACCTGCTTCGGTCGCAAACTGATCAACATTCAGCTGGGCCACTGCGGCCAGACCCCAAAAAAAGATAATCCCAGCGGCAGCAGCAGATAACTCGCGGCTGCGAAACAGCTCTGATAGGTCGCTCACCGTGCGGGCCAACGCGTTCCACGGCGGCGGGACCTGTGGATCGGCAGCCTTGCGCGGCACCAGCCATAGAGATGCCAGCCAGCCGGCCACTGCCAGCCCCACTAGCACAACAGTCGCAGGGAAGGCGTGCACCCAACGAGCAGACGAATGGAGGATTCCGTCAGTCCCTGGCAGGGGAGTCTTGTCGGCCAGCCAACTGCCAACCGTCATTCCGACGAGTGTTGCCACGAGTGTCACCATGGCAAACAGACCGTTGGCGTTTGAAAGCCTGGCAGACGGCACTGTTTCAGGAATCGTGCCCAGCATGCTCGGCGCCAGGAGTGCCGCTTGGCAACCGATCACAGCCACGCTGCCCAGCAACAACCACAATCCAACAGGCAGGTTGGCAAGTCCCCCCCCTGAACCCACTCCCCAGGCGATGACGCCCGCAGCCAGAACAACAATCAGAATCTCGGCAAACTTGCACCAAACGATCACCGTTCGTTTGGGATAGCGGTCGGCCAAGTAGCCCGCCAGCCACGCCAGCAGCACAAACGGCAAGACGAATCCTGCCGTGCCGATCGTCAGAACAAGCGCGGTGCCTGCTGCAGCGGTTGAACCAGTGGCCGCCACTACCCGCTTGCCCAAGCCAATTGCCAGCCACCGCAGCACGTTGTCGTTGGTGACGGTCAGCATCCGCAGGAGCAGCAAAGAGCGAAATCCTCCGGCCAGAGCACCACCACCCACATGGACTACCGGGCTTGATTCACAAGAGTGCTGTTCCAAGTGTCGTTCTCGCTCGAGGTTTCCTCAACGCTAAAAAAAACACTGTTGAGGCTGAAAACAAGGTACCAGTTGCCCACCGGCTTACCCAGACTCGCGGCCCTAGTGGCTGACTTTACAGGCTGTTTGCAGCAGGGGGTGGTAGGAGCGTATCCTTGGACGGATCGACTGAAAGTGTTCAAGGCCACTTTTGAGTCCTCGACTTTTAATCTTTTCAAGCCCCGAACTTCAGCCTCTCTTTAAAAACTATGATTCTTTTTCTGAACCCCGTGTCTTTTACAAGTTCAAATGTTCTTGGCTGCGTGGCCTTTGGACTGACCCGGCGTGATCGAATTCGATCAATCATGCTCGCCTGCGTTGTTGTCGTCATGTGCGGTGCAGCTTCACAGAGCAGCGCTCAAGGCGTCGTCTATGAAACCTTGCGTCCTATGCAAGTCATGGCTTCCATGCAACCAAACGTTGCCAACTACACGCCAGCTGGCAACTACGCAGCCGTCACTGCGTTCTCCCCTCCAGTTGTGGTTGGGTACAGTCCCCAAGCGGTCGCTGTGGCCAGCTACTTCCCGCCCGCCAATGCGCAGTCGGCCATGAGCGTCGGGATGCCCGTCACTTCATACTACTCGCCTGCAACCGCCTATTACGCGCCGACGACGGCCTACTACGCTCCAGCATTGGCTCTACCAGTGACCGCTTATTATCCACCTGCCTACTACGCCCCTGCCATGCCGCTCTATCGACGGGGCATCTTTGGCGGGTATCGCCCCGTCCGTGGCGTCTATGGCGTGCCGGCGTATTGATTTTATTTCCCCGATCAGTCCGCTGATGCGGTTCTTCAGGGTCATGTGAACTCACGCAACCAACAGGCCATTCAAAATCCATCGGATTCTGGCCCACTGGGACTCGGGGGCACTCGACATGCGTGTTGGCGGCTATTTCTTGACCGGTTGTCGACGCCCACTATAGTACGGTCAGTAGGGTCAGCAATTCGTGATGACGCGAAAATCATTGTCTCTTTTGCTCTTTCGATCCCCAGTGCTACAGATTGGTGAATGATGCGTACGGTCAACATTATTGGTGCTGGTCCCGGAGGTTTGGCTTGCGCGATGCTCTTAGCGAGGGCAGGCGTGAGGGTGCGGATCCTCGAGAGACTCCCTGTTCCCGGCGGTCGCACCAGCACCATCTCCACACCGGAAGGTTTTCGGTTTGATCTCGGGCCAACCTTTTTTCTCTACCCGCGTATTTTGGAAGAAATCTTCACTTCCTGCGGCTACAACCTGCGGCAGGAAGTGGAAATGGTGCGTCTTGATCCACAGTATCGCCTAGTGTTTGGCGCTGGCGGTGAATTGCTTGCCACACCCGACGTGGGCCGGATGGAGGCCGAGGTTTCACGACTCTCGCCTGTTGATTGCGGGTCGTTCACGCGGTTTATGGAGGCAACTCGGAAAAAATTTGCTAGCTTTGCTCCTTTTATGGAAAAGCCTTTTGAGAGTTGGCTTGATCTCGCCAATCCAGATCTCTTGAAGTTGATGCCGATGCTCAAACCGTGGAGGAGCCTCGATGCGGAGTTGGGAACCTTCTTCTCCGATGAGCGCATCCGTCTGGCTTTCACATTTCAATCGAAGTATCTGGGCATGTCGCCGTTTCGTTGCCCGAGTCTCTTTTCCATTCTCTCGTTCCTTGAATACGAACATGGTGTGTACCACCCGATTGGTGGCTGCGGGGCCGTCTCAACGGCGATGGCACGGATCGCCCAGGAGATGGGGGTTGAGATTCACTACCAAGAACCAGTCGAATCCCTTGAGTTTTCCGGCCGACGCATCAAAGCCGTACGCACCAATCAACGTGAGTATGCGGCCGATGCCACAGTGGTCAATGCCGACTTCGCTCGCTGCATGACGCGACTGGTACCCGACCATCTGCGGCGACGCTGGACTGATCGCACCATTGCCTCAAAACGTTTTTCATGCTCCACATTTATGCTTTATCTCGGTATTGAAGGCCGCTACGACTCGATCCCACACCATTCGATCTACCTCTCAAAACAGTATCGCGATAATTTAGCTGATATTGAAACGCGACACAGGCTCGGCAGTGATCCGTCGATGTATGTTCAGAACGCCTGCGTGACTGATCCCACGCTCGCTCCGCCCGGGATGAGCACGCTTTATCTGCTCATCCCCGTGACCCACCGTCACCCCAATGTTGACTGGCGGCGAGAGGCGCCGCGATTTCGCGAGATCGCTCTGGATCAGTTTGAACGCCTCGGCATCCACGGCGTCAGAGATCGGATTCGTTACGAGCGGACGATCACGCCGGATGACTGGCAAGACGACTATGAAATCTATCGTGGAGCAACTTTCAATCTCTCCCACGACCTTGGTCAAATGCTCCACAGGCGTCCTCACAATCGGTTCGAGGACTTGGAGGGTACGTATCTGGTGGGCGGTGGCACCCATCCAGGGAGCGGCCTGCCTGTCATCTACTCCTCGGCCAACATCACATCGCAACTGTTACTCAAGGATTTGGGGATTGATCCGATGCAGAGAGCTCAATCCCATCGCTCGGCTCACCCGCAGAGTCGATCAGACGAGATTTGCCGTGAAGAGCCCGCGGGGGCTGTCTCATCTTCGTGAGCACTATCAACGCCAAGCGTCGGCGACACTTTTGATGGTAGAACATTTTGCAAACTAGACGAACCACTGTGATGCGACAAAAACTATCTCCTTCCGCAAACAACTCCCCACAAGACTGATGCCGTTGGCCGGACTGGCCAAGAGGTTTCGTTAGAGGACACCGCAATGATTCAGGCGAGCAAGCAGAGCAGGGCAGAAAAACAAACTGGCACGCAGCGTGAAAATAATCGCGTGGTGGTGATCGGCGGTGGACTCGGCGGTCTGGCATCGGCCTGCACACTCGCTGCTCGCGGATACGCCGTTACCCTCTGCGAAAAGAATGCTTGGGTTGGTGGCAAAGCCGCCGTACTGGCAGAGCAAGGTTTTCGATTTGACATGGGCCCGACGATCTTGACGATCCCTGGTGTTCTGAAGCGGATTTTTTCCGAAGCTGGTCGTGAACTCGAAAGCGTTCTGGACCTCGTGCCGCTCGATCCGCAGTGGCGAAGCTTCTTTACGGATGGCTCGACCCTCGATCTCGTTTCTGATGTTGCTCAGATGCGCACCACTCTGGATGCCTATGCCCCGGGGAGCGGGGCAGGGGATGGCTACGTTCGTTTCATGCAGCTTTCCGAGCGACTCCATCGGATTTCGAATGATTTTTTCTTCTGGAGATCGGTGGGAGGGATGAAGGATATGTTTAATCCCCGCCTGAGCCTCAACTTTTCAGCCCTCAAAGAGGTCCTAGGAATGCGGCCGGGCCACAGTGTGGCTGGCACCGTAAGGTCGTTTGTCAGTGATGAACGAGCCGCGCAGATGCTCGACCATTTTACCCAGTATGTTGGCAGCGCCCCTGATGCTTCTCCTGCAGTGCTCTGCGGCATCGCTCACATGCAGGCCCATGAGGGGGTGTGGTATCCACGCGGCGGAACCGGTGCTGTGCCACGGGCTCTGGCCAGCCTGGCAGTTGACCTCGGAGTCGAAATTCGCACACGCACACCCGTGCAGCGAATCATTGTGGAAAAAGGACGCGTGCGAGGCGTCGAAACACAGCAGGGAGAAATCATTGCTGCCGGTGCCGTCATCAGCAACTCCGATACTGTCCGCACCCATCGCGAACTCGTGGCAGAACCCTCGCGAAGCCGCTTCCTCAGCAGACGCACCTATGAGCCTGCCTGCTCAGGCATTGTTCTCTACCTCGGCCTCGACAAGCGGTACGAGCAACTCATCCACCACAATTTTATTTTTTCTGCCGATCCGCACGAAGAGTTTGAGTCTATTTACCGCCGCGGAGAACCAGCAGCCGACCCCACCGCCTATGTCTGCGCTCCGGCTGTCACGGAACCGGAAGTCGCGCCCCCAGGTGGCGAATCCCTCTATGTATTGGTCCACACGCCCTACCTCAGGCCACACCACGATTGGTCAAAAATGTTTCCCGCCTACCGCAAGCGGATCATTGAAAAACTGGAACAAACCGCGGGACTGAAGGATCTTGAGCAACACATTGTCTTTGAAAAATCTCTCACACCGCAAGATATTCATGATCGTTACCACGTGCTCAATGGTGCGATCTACGGCCTCGCCAGCCATGGCCGATTTCTCGGCGCTTTTAAGCCTGCCAACCGTTCGCCCGACATTGAAGGGCTTTATCTGGCAGGTGGTTCGGCCCACCCAGGTCCTGGCATGCCAATGGTGCTGATGTCGGGCTGGATCGCAGCCGACTGCGTCGATCAAGACAAACTTGTAGAGCCAGCCACGGTGGCGTCTCGCGCAGAAGCCTATTCTGCGGTTTGACACTTCCGATCAACGACTCCATTCTTCAGCATGTCCAAACATCAGACGGCCCCTCCGGTCGCGCCACACGAAGATGAATTGCCGCCGTTCTCGCGGCGACTCCACCATTGGTTCATGAGGTATGTGCGCTGGTACCTGCGGCGGCACTTCCATGCGGTGCGATTGCTGAAAAATGACAGAGGTCCTAGCGTCGATAGGATGCACTCGCCAGAGATCGCCAACGATCCGGTTTTTATTTGTACCAATCATCCCGGCTGGTGGGATCCGCTGATCTTTTGGAGCCTCAGCGATTACCTTTACCCCGACAGGCTCGCCTACGGTCCAATCAGTGCCGATGCTCTGGGCAAATATAAATTTTTTGAACGGATTGGGTTTATCGGGATCAAAGAAAATACCTATGAAGGTGCAGCCCGATTTCTACGGATGGCCCACGCGGCTAACAACCGGCATGATGTAATTTTTTGGATTACTTCGCAAGGAGAGTTTTGTGACCCCCGATTGCGGCCGATTCACATCCGGCCCGGGGTAGGCCATGCAGTCGCTCGCTCGACCGGTGGTCTCGTGATTCCCTTTGCCCTTGAATACCCATTCTGGAACGAGCGGACGCCGGAGGCGCTAGTCGCCTTTGGGCCAGCAATTCGAATTAAGGACCACCCACACCGCGACGCAAAAGAGTGGAATCGCATAGTGGCCCAATCGCTTGAAGCCACGCAGGACCGTCTGGCGATCGCTGCTCAAAGCCGCGATCCTCACGCTTTCACGACTGTTTTGGCAGGGCGGGCTGGGGTGGGTGGTGTCTATGACCTCATTCGGCGTTGGGGGGCGTGGCGACGCGGCGAAGCGTTTGATGCTTCCCACGGAGGAGAAAACTCAATCGTTAAAGTGCAGCCATGAGCACACTTGCTGTTCTCAATGTTTCAGCGACTTCTTGGCTCGCCCTGATCGCACTTGCACTTGCGGCCATTCCAACACTCTTGACGATTGCAAACCTGCGCATCTTCGCACGCGCACCGCAGCCAGATTCGGGCAACTGTCTGCCGCAAATCTCTGTGCTCGTTCCAGCCCGCAATGAGGCCGGGGGAATCAAACAGATGGCACAGGCTGTGCTGGCAAGCCGCGGCGTCGAAATTGAACTCCTTATCCTCGACGATGACAGCCGTGATAACACTGTGGCGATTGTCTCACGACTGTCTGACGCAGACGCTCGCGTGAGACTCCTCCACGGCCATCCTTTGGCAGTCGGCTGGTGCGGCAAGCAACATGCCTGTGCGCAGTTGGCTGATGCTGCACGCTATGACACGTGGGTTTTTCTGGATGCTGATGTCACGCTCTCGACCGACGCAATTGCCCGCAGCGTGACATTTCTAGAGCAGTCGCAAGCCGATCTTGTCAGCGGGTTTCCGCGGCAATTGACCTGCTCTTTCTTGGATTGGCTGCTACTACCGCTGATCCACTTTGTCTTGCTTGGTTTTTTGCCACTGGGGAGGAGTCGGTCGGAAAACTCAGCCGGTATGGCCGCCGGGTGCGGTCAACTTTTTATTACCCGCCGGGCAGGCTACAGAGCATCTGGGGGGCACGCTGGCATTCACGCATCGCTGCACGATGGAATCAAGTTGCCAAGGGCCTACCGTCGCGCTGGCCTGCGAACTGATATTTTTGATGCCACAGATACCGCGCAGTGCCAGATGTATACGCGTAGCCTCGATGTGCTGGCCGGACTCTCAAAAAATGCGACGGAGGGAATCGGTTCTCCAGCCACCATCCTGCCTTTCACAATCTTGTTTGTCGGCGGCCAAATTCTACCGATTGGTTTGATGGTGTGGGGACTCATGAACGACTTTCAGGACTGGCCAACATGGACGATCGCCATTGTTGGCCTCGCTGTTGTGGGCACTTATTTGCCCCGAATTCTTGCCGCTCGAAGATTTGGTCAAAGTCTCTTGAGTGCTCTTGCCCATCCGCTGGGGATTGCCATTTTTCTGTGCATCCAGTGGTGGAGCCTCGTACGTCGCTGGCTCGGTTTAGCGACGCACTGGAAGGGTCGGGCTCTTGTGCCCCAGTGAAAGAACCTTTTTACTGACAAGCGAACCCGTGGCCGGGAGCGAACTGGGCTGCCGATGGATCTGAGTTGGATGGCTGCCGGGAAAATCAGGCGACTCTCGCTCTAGCGTTTTTCAAGCTTGAAAATGAGTCCATCGATAACAGCGTCGGCCTTCAGCTTGATTCGGCGGGCGTCGGTCATCGGATCTTCCGGGGGAAGTCGCTTCGTCATTGCTACGATGCTCTGTGCGGAGCGGGCCGTGGCGGCTTCAAGCATCTTTTGTATCGCCTCGTTTATCGGGCTAGCTGCGGCTCGCTTTTCACCGAGCGCATCGGTCTTGAGAAAATGGTCCACCGACTCCGCACCGATGCGAATGTGCCACTCATCCGGCATTGCAAAATAGATGGCGAATGCCCCGCGTTGAGCCACATTGAGGCGGGCGGCCTCTTTGGCAAGCCACGCATCGAGTTTGTCACCATCGGCCTCAGTGGGTGGCTTTGCATAGACACGCGCTGCGAGCTTGATTCCGCTGAATCGCTCAAAGTTCACGAGCTTGTAGTTAAAGTTTTTTGCCCGGTCCCATTCGGTCGGCAGAATCTGGTCTGGATCGTCGAAGGGAGCATTGGGACCAGGCTCTCGCGGCCCGGCATAGCCTCTCGCGCGGGCAACGAGGGCATTGAAGCTGGCCTCGTCCGCAAGGAAAGCCCGCGCGGCCACCCCGATTCGCAAAATTGTTACTCGCATGGAGTCCCCCTGCTGGATTTTCGGCAGCACGTCCAAACCCCGGACCACGCGGCCAAAAACAGTGTGCTGGTAATTGAGCCGGTGCTGCGGGCTCAACATCAGACAAAACTGCGATCCGTTGGTATCGGGGCCGTCGTTACCCATTTGCAGGGTTCCCACGCCATCGTGACGAAGCCCCGGCACGATCTCATCGGGAAACACATACCCCGCGTCTCCGTTCCCCGTTCCGGTCGGGTCGCCACCTTGCACAACCAAGCCAGGCACCACGCGGCACCATATCAACCCATCATAAAAGGGCCGGCGAGGCTTGGGCCCAAGTGTGCCTTCGGCTAAGGAGACATGGTTGGCCACGGTCATTGGCACCTTGTCATAAAATAGTTCGCAGACCACTACTCCGCGCTCTGTCGTGATCTCACTGTACAGACCATCCGGCAGAATCTCCCCGCTTTCCGCTTGTGGTTGCAGTGCCTCACCAGATTTTGGAACACGAAACTCGTTGATGAGGATGTCGCCAGCACAGTTCTCGTCAAAAACAAAGTGTGACGAGGGCGCGGAGGTCTGAGCACACGCCAATGAGCAATAACTCACCGCCAGAGCAATGAAACCCAAGGCGAGAAACATGAATCTTTTCACACGCATTCTCCACATCGATTCGTCGCATCGCCCACAGAAGAACTCGGACAACTTTCCCAGGTCAAGCGAGGGCTGCATCCGGTGACTTTCTCTGCTCGCGAATAGTAACCCGCTTGGCGAGCTCTTCTCAAGAGGGCTCGAGACAATTACCGGTGCCGAAAACACCAGTGATCTCGAACCTCATCGCTCCATTTCCCGCTGACTCATGATGCCCCATACGCCCCGCACCCAGTCGCTCTATGATCCAAAGCCAAAAGGATCGGGATTTATTGCGACAAAACGCTAAGGTTCAGGCCGGGCAAGGCTAGGCCGCCTGCTGCAGCCGAAAAATAATCCCCAGCCCCTTTCATCCTTCTGGCAACACCTGCCACACTGCATGAGTTATGAAAACGCTCGACCTCGCACCAGCAACGCTCGCTCGTGACTTTCTTGCCGCACTCGCAGACAGTCTTCTGGCTGATGGATTTTGGTCGGCGCCCTTTGCCATCGGTGTTTCAGGAGGTGCCGACAGCGTAGCTCTCTTGCTGGGCGTGTGCGAAATAAGCCGCCGTCAGACTCGAGGTCATAAATTGTTTGTCGTGCACGCTGAGCACGATATGCGGGAGAATGCCGGCGTGGACCGTAAGTTTGTCGCAGCGCTCGCTGACCGAATGGGCCTCCCGTTTCTCTGGCGCAAACTGCCCCTTTGTGATGCCGCCGCCACTCGTAGTCAAGGCCTTGAAGGGCGGGCAAGGCAACTTCGCTATGCTTTTTTTGCCGACGCAGCCCGCGATACCGGTGGACGACACGTCGCCGTCGCACACACCGCCGACGATCAGTCCGAAACGATCTTGCATCGCGCCTTACGAGGCACCGGCTTGGCGGGCTTGGGCGGTATGCCAAAGACACGAAAACTCTGCACAGGCGTGGCACTGGTGCGACCGCTGCTCAATGTTTCCCGAGCAACTGTCCGTGGCTATCTTGCTGCTCGAGATCAGCAATGGTGCGAAGACCAGACCAATCAAGACACACACTACGCTCGCAATTTCCTTCGTCACGAGATTCTACCCCGCTGCGAGGCTGGCCCTTACCCTGCTGCCACTCGGTCGCTGGAGCGACTCGGACAACAGGCATCGGTTGTGGCCGCCGCAATCCGCAGCGCTGCTGAGCACTTGCTTCGAGTCTACGCCAGCCGTCAGGCTGATGGTTCAGTTGTCCTGCGCACGGATTGCCTTGCCTCCCTCGACCCGCATCTTATTGCTGAAATCTTTGTGGCCCTCTGGCAACGCGAAGATTGGCCCCAGCGTGACATGACGGCACGGCACTATGCTTCGCTTGCGGCCATGGCATTGGCGTCAGCTCACGACTCGCCGCGATTGTGTCCAGTTACGCCACAGGGAAAGTCCAGCGACTTTCCCTGTGGCGTGCAGGCGATCGTGAACGGCAATTCTATGATGGCGCTCACTCGCCATCAGTAGAAGAGGCCCGTAACGTCCGTGTTTCTCTGGCCGACTCTTCTAGTGGTGCATGCCACGGGCCTGATAGCCGCCCCGCATGCGAAACCAGACCAGCAACAAAGCGTAGCAAGCAAACATCGCTGCCGGCACGAGGGCCGTTAGCTTTAAGGCTTGGCGACCACCGAAAAGACCGGCTGCCTCAATCAACGGCTTATCATCAGCCGCAGACTTGCTGGCCGTTTCGGTCCACCAGTCGACGAGTGCTTTTTGGGATTCAATCGCCTCTGGCTTTGCCTTGTCTTTTTCTAATAAGGCGAGCGCCCGTTGGGCTTCCTTGCCATCGTCTTCCAGCACACCGACCTTGGAACCATCCAGTCCGACAGTCTTGAGCCAGAGAAATTCATTCTCCTTAGGGGCTTTGTATTGTTCAAAAACAGCAGGGTTGGCTTTTTGTAGACTGGCTGACGCATTTTGGTCTTGCAGAAAACCAATGCCCGGGCCGCCAAGCAAACCGGCAGCCAACATGCCGACACCACCGGTGGCACCAATTGTAATGGCGCCCCCCTTAGGAAACTGTTCGCTGACAACTGCCAGCATCGTCGGCCAGAGAAATGTCTTGCCGATGCCATACACGGTCGCCGCCACAATGCACATGACCACTCCTTCGGCATTGCCCAGCAGAGTCAGACCAATAGCCCCAAAGATCGCCGACACAGCCAGCAGGCCCAGCGGCGATATCTTCTCCACAATCGGCCCGGCAAAAAATCGCAAGATAAACATCAAACCCGAGGTATACACAAATAATAGAAGCCCGTTCGCGGGGCTGTTCATGATCGTGCCCGTAATCTTTGAGATCCACGAGTCGGTACCCAGTTCAACATAGCCGACCATCGCGTGAACGATGAGTAAGGCTGCCAACAAAACGTGCCCAAACCGAAAGCCGGTCGTGATGCCAAAGGTCAGTAGCAATCCAGCAGCAATGCCACCGGCCAGCAGTGGCGAGCAACCCAGATCGCTCTTAAAAAAGAGAGCGAGTAAGCCGCAGATCACAGCGGCCCCTACCAACCCGAGTTCTCCCAGCATATCCCGATACGAAACACCTGATGTGCTGGCCTCCGACTTTGGAAACCGCTGTCCGATCATCATCAGACCGTAGAGAACCACAGGCAGAAGAAAGAGTGATATTTGAATCTGCCAAGCGATCGGCTTGACGGCTGCACTCCCAGCCATAAAAAAGCTGGCGAGTCCGCCGATGATCAAGCCCCCCGGCCAACCGGCGTGGAGAATATTGAGGTAATGAGTTTTATTTTTTGGAAAAAGCGTTGCCACAAGTGGATTGACAACCGCTTCGGCGATGCCGTTGCCAATGGCAAAGAGAAACATCCCCCAGAAAAGACACTGAAACGCCAGCGGCTTTCCACCTGCCGCGTATGCCGCTCCTGTGGCAAGGGTTAAAGCTGCCGAGACAAGGTGCATCACAAACGCAGCAAACATTAGCGGTCCAAAACCGATTCGATCGGCAATCAAGCTGGAGAGCAGGATAATGATGCCAAAGCCCGTCAAGCCGCCGCCGGTGATTGTGCCGAGTTCTGTTTGCGTGAAACCGTACTGCTCCGCCCACTGACCAAGAATGCCGGCCCGGATCGAGAAACCAACACCGGCCGCAAGAATTGCCATGAAACCCGCCCATAACAGGCGCTGAGAGTTAGCGGCTATTGTCGGCGAACTGGCTGGAGGCGTCGGTTTCATAAGTTCTCATTTTTTTCTAGAGGGGAACACAGACTTCGGGCTGGGAGGTCGCAACTATAGCAAAGGCAGGAGGTTTACAGAAATGGCATATTTTGGGCCCGCAAAGATGAAGCGGGGTGCCTTGACCCTGTCTCATTCGTCGGCATAGTGTCTGCCGCCATCACGACCCTCTTTGAAACTCCTGCTCCCCACTGATGCCTTGAACACGCTCTCCAACACACTCTGGATGCTTGTGCGCTGGTCTGTGCCTGTCACAGTGGCTGGCGTGATAGCGGCTGTTGCTATCGGTTCTAGTCGTATCGGCGAACAGGTGCGTAGCCGGATTGAATCGCGATTGTCGCAAGAATTTCCCTCGCTTGTCGTGCAGGTACAGGGGGCGAGTCTTGTCGAAGGAGAGGGGATCGTTGTTCGCGGTGTATCACTCACCGACCCCGGCATGCCGCAGCAGTGGCGACAGATTCTCTGGATCGATGAGGTTCGACTGGCGTGCACCACGAGCTTGAGCGAGCTTGCCTCTGGCACCCCTCGCATCACATCTGTGCGACTACGGCGACCGGTGGTGCATGCAGTGCGTCATGCCGATGGCGAGTGGAATGTGAGAAAACTTTTACGAAAGCGACCAACAGTTGCAATCGTGCCACTGACAGTCGAGGACGCAACACTGTTAGTCGACGATACGATCCTGCGGACGCGCACGACCCTGCGGCAAGTGGGCGTCGATGTACAACCTGCCGCTGCCGAGCAGGCAGGATCACCATGCGCACTGGTGCGAGGGGTTGTGGCCGGAGATCTCTTTGAAAAGGTAAGCTTCCAAGGGCGTGTTTCGCCTACTGCGGGCACGTTTGACCTGAGTGGGCGAGTTGATTCGCTCGATATCTCGCCGCAGTTGATCGCAATGCTGCCTGTCAGTGGCGGCGCCGCTCGTCGAGACGAACAACTCGATTCCATTGCTGGACTAAGAGGCCGCATCAATCTTGATTGGCAGTGGACAGGAGATTTGGCTGCATTAGGAGATGCCACTTTTGCCGTTGCAGGGCGGCTAGAATCGGGACGCTTTGAACACAAATTAATTCCATTTGCGATGAGCGACGTCTCGGCAGCATTTAAGGCTGATCGGTCCGGACTGCAGTTTGAAAACCTTGAAGCGCACGCTGGTTCAACGCTTTTGCGTGGTTCCGGCCGACTCAACGGATGGTCGCTTGAGTCAGATTATGATTTGCTCGTCGAGGCTGAATGTCTGATTGTTGGCCGCCATTGGGAAGGGTTTCTGCCCCCCGACATTGCCTCCCACTGGCGCAAACTATTGCCTGCCGGCGAGGTCGACCTGCGATCGCAACTTGTCCGCCGAAATGGGGTCATTGATCCAAAAGTCTCGATACGTTGCCGAAATGTTTCGCTCACGCACTACCGCTTTCCCTATCGACTTGATCGGACTGTTGGAACGGTCGTTCTCGATGGCCGCGCTTTAGCGATCCACCTGACCGGACAGGCCGGCAGCCATGCGGTTCAGGTGGAGGGGGCGTTCCGCATGGAACCCAAAGGCATGGCAGGCTCCGTTGAGGTCCGAGGCGACGGCATGCGCATCGATGACGGGCTACTAGCGGCGATGCCGACCCGCAGCGCTGACATTCTGCGAACACTCCACGCCGCTGGAACGTTTGACTTTGTTTTTCGTCACGAGCGATCCCCAGAGATGCCCACAGGCCACGCCAACTCTTTAGGGATTCGCTTGACCAAGTGCAATGTATCGTACGCAGGCTTCCCTTACCCGCTTTCGAATGTATCGGGAAACATTCGCATGGATCGGGGCCACTGGATCATCAAAGATGTCTGCGGATCAAATGACACCGGAATTGTGAGTTGTTGCGGATCACTCGTACCACACGGGGAAAATGACGGTGAATTAACGCTCCTGCTCACAGGAACGCGAGTGGTTTTGGAACGCGAGTTACGAGACGCTTTGCCGCGCGGCGTGCAGCGTATCTGGGATGAATTCGACCCAAGAGGCAGCGCAGACTTCGCCGCAACCGTTCGGCATCAGGTGAAAGCCAGACAGACCGGAGTGGAGATTGAAGCAACACCTCACGCCGAGACCGTTTCGATTGAGCCAGCGTGGTTCCCCTACCGGCTGGAACGACTGGGAGGCCGACTTGTTTGGAAAAACGGCCTTTTGCGCTTTGAAGGGGTCCGCGGCGTCCATGCACGAACAACCGTCTCCGCCGAGGGCACTGGCCGATTTTCTGCCGACGGTGGCTGGCATATCTCGTTCAAGCAACTTTCCGCGGATCGCTTTCGCGCAGACCACGATGTCACCCAAGCACTCCCCGAAGGACTCCAGCAAGCCATTGCCACGGTCCGGCCAAAAGGCTTGCTTTCTCTCTCTGGATCACTCGATATCTATTCGACGACTGCTGCTGAACCGGCAACTGATGGGCATCTCAATCCAGGCGTGCCGGGGCCGCCCGCGGCGGCCTGGGATATGCAACTGGACATGGAACAGGGGTCCCTCGATGTCGGAATTGCGTTGGAGCATGTGCATGGTGGCATGCGTTTAAAAGGTCAAAGTGATGGACGCCTGTGGAACGCATCTGGCGAAGTTGCAATCGATAGTGCCATGTGGCGAGGCTTACAGATAACAGCTGTGCAAGGCCCGCTCACAATGGACTCGGGGGGCGTACGATTTGGCATGGCGGCAAATCCTGATGGCGATTCAAGCCAGTCGCACAGGCTTCTCGCGCGAGTCGCCGGCGGAACCATTTCCATCGACGGCACTTCAGCAGCAGGGGATGGGGGTACCTTTGCCATGGCAGCGACACTTGCTGACGCAAACCTCGAACGGCTTGCGTTCGATTCAAGTGTATCTTCGAGTGGCGTCTCAATGGACACTCAGCACAACTACCGTGGGCGTGTTTTTGGGGCCGTCGAGGTGAGCGGATCGCGAAGTGGAACTCATTCGCTCGTGGGACGTGGGCAGGTGCGTCTCCGAGATGCAGATATCTATGAATTACCCGTCATTGTGGCTCTGCTCAAGATGCTGCGGATTAAAGCACCTGATCGCAAAGCATTTAGCTCCAGTCTTGTCGACTTTCGCATCGAAGGTCCGCATGCTTATCTCGACAACATAGAACTCGCTGGAGATGCCATTAGTCTTGTGGGAAATGGCGAAGTCGATTTCGATTCAAATGTGCACATGACATTTCGTTCGATCATGGGCGACTCGGAGACACAACTGCCGGTGATGAAACGCGTTTTGGGAGGTGCCAGCGGGCAGTTTATGCTGATTCATGTAGATGGTACGATTTCGAATCCCGAAATGACCAGCGAGGCATTTCCGACGCTCTCAGCCGCGCTGCAAAATCTCCAGTCGCAACGCCGAAACCCCGATGGGCTGCGAAGTGCTGCGGCCCTACGGCGAGATGCCCAAGGCGAGCGACTGCGATGAACGATACACTTGGTCAGAGCGATGTGAAAACGTCCTTCCAGCCCCCAAATCCACACATGCCACATCAACTGCCCATACACTTTTCCAAGATGCACGGGGCCGGCAACGACTACGTCTACATCGATTGCTTTACAGAACCAACGCCGGAAGATCCCATGGCGCTCGCGCCTTTGATATCCGACAGGCACCGGGGAGTTGGTGGCGACGGGCTTGTGCTCGTGCTACCGTCTGCCATTGCGACCGCCCGAATGCGGATGTTTAACGCCGACGGCAGCGAGTCGGAAATGTGCGGAAACGGCGTGCGCTGCGTGGCCCATTTAGTCGTGGCTCGCGGGTACGCCGTTGCGGGATTAGTCACCATCGAGACCGGCCGGGGAGTGCTCACCTTGCAAGTGACTCGCAGCAGTCCACAGAAATCCATGGTGCGCGTTGACATGGGCGAACCGCTGCTGCGAGCCGTTGATATTCCGGTTGCCACCGACGCAGCACAAGACGCAGAACTGATCGCCGCCCCTTGTCCAGCACTTGGGCCCAAAAAAGACTGGTGGGAAGCGGTGGGCCTCGATCCTCGCATGACCTGCGTGTCGATGGGCAATCCCCATGTTATTTTTTTCTGCCGCGAAACCGCAGGGGTGCCGCTAGAAATAATCGGCCCGCACCTTGAAAGCCATCCCCTTTTTCCAAAGCGAGTGAATGTGCACTTTGTCGAGGTGCTTTCGCTCGATCGTGTAAAGATGCGAACGTGGGAGCGGGGCAGCGGCATCACTCAGGCCTGCGGCACAGGCGCTTCGGCAGTCTGCGTGGCTGGTGTGCTTTGCGGCCTGACGAAAAAAGCAATCTCTGCCGAGGTGCCCGGAGGGCTTCTACACTTAGAATGGGCCGACAGCGGCACTGTTTTCATGACCGGCCCTGCAGAAGAGGTGTTCACGGGTAGCTGGCTTCGTGATTGAATCCGCTCGACTACCCAAAGACATTGTCGGTTCAAGCCCAAGGACGGGATACACGAATGAAGGGATTCGGTAAGTGAAACTCAAATCACACTTTGCCATTGGGGCATGGTCGCTTGTTGCAACGGCGTGCATTCGACAGTGGATGCATACGCTCGACTACCGCGTCGCCTTTGCGGATTCCTCAGTCGATCCTGTTGATCCCAACTATCAAGGCGCTAAAATTTACGTATTTTGGCACGAAAATATCCTGTTACCGCTCTACCTGCGGGGAAATTCAAATATTTCAATGCTGCTCTCGCGGCATGACGATGCGAATATCCTCGATCGCGTAGCTCGAATGATGGGCTACGGGGTCGTGCGGGGCAGCACTTTTAAAGGCGGTTCGGTCGCTCTTCGCTTGCTGACCGAACGTGCTTCGCATGAAAATTTAACGATAACTCCCGACGGCCCGCGTGGGCCGCGTCGCAGACTAGCGGCCGGTTGTATTTTTCTGTCGAGCACTCTGGGCATACCAATCGTCTTGATGGGCGTGGGATACGAGCGTCCCTGGAGACTGTCGACATGGGATCGCTTTGCCATTCCTAAACCTTGGTCACGCGCGAGGGGTGTTGTCAGTCGAGCGATCAGCATCCCTCCCGACCTCGACCGTGAGGGCATTGAGTGGCATCGGAGTGGAGTGGAGCGACTGCTCGTGCATCTTTCGGACGATGCAGAGGCCTGGGCCACCCAAGGCGGGCGTCGCGAAGGCGATCGTCTGGTGCACAAACAACCGGCAAAAAATGCACGGGCCGCAGCGGCATTGCCGGCAGCAGAGGGCGTTTTACTTGAATCGGAACTGATTCGTGCAAACGTAGAACCGCATGACCAAAGCCACCAACGCCCCGCTGCCTGAGGATTGTAAAGATCGTCTCAACGCCCTCCGCCTGGTGCAGACCAAGCGCTCGCAGCTTTCCCCACGGCTCGCTAATAGCGACGACGAGGTGCTTCAATTCGTTCGAGCTTACGCTCCAGAAGTTCAAGACGAGCTCTCAGTCGCCGCACTTCTTCTGCTAGGTAAAGGCCAGGCCTGGGAGTGGAAATTTCTTCCACGCCTGCTGGCAAGACGGCCTGCTTTTGGGCGATCCGACGTGGCGCAACTGGAATCACTGCGGGCTTGGCTTCCGGCACAAATGACTGCTCAAGCGACACTTCCAAAGACTGAAGCTGAACATCAGCGCGTCTGGCTTCGCCCCCTGGCATGACATACTCAAGCGAGACAGGAGTGCCCAACGGGCCACTGGCAACGAGTTGTGTTAACTCACTGGGAGAGCGAACTGGCTGGTTATTGATGGCGACAATCACGCTTCCCAGCGGAACACCCGCCTTCGATGCCGGTAAATCCTGGATCAGACCAACAACGAGGGCTCCGCTGGCTTGAGAAAGCCGAAAACGAGCCTGCGATGCCGAGTCTATCGGGACCGTACGCACGCCGAGCGCCGTCCGCCCTCGCTCTTCTTTGGGTTGCCCTGTGACAACGGGGGCAAGAAGATCCAGCTTGCTGGGGGGCAGGGCGGTGCTCTGCAGATTATTCTCCGGAGTTTTTGTCTCTTGCAGCGGTTGGAGCTGACTGGCTGGTTGCCAATCCCGAGAGATCGCTTCCCGAGGACGCGCCGTGGCCGTCAGCACAATCTCACTGATCAGATCGCCATGGCCAACAGAAACCTTTACCTCCTGGCCTGGCACGAGTGAGGCAAGCGTCGCCGCGAGTTGATCCGAGCTTGTCAGTGCAGCCCCGTCAATAGCCAGCAGCACATCCTGGAGCTGAATTCCCGACTGAGCAGCTGGACTTTTTTTCGTAATTTCAACAATTACTAATCGACCCGTAATCAGTGAGTCATCTACAGACATTCCCAGCCATCCGCTCCCAGCACCAAGAGCAGGCCGAACATCACGACCCTGAGCTGATTGCGAGAGAGGTTTGTGTTCTCGTGCCGACTTCTTTCGCTCTGGCAGCACTTGCAGTGGAACCTCGAGTGGTTCTCCAATCGATATTTCTGCCGGATAAAACGGGGCTGATTCCACCGGTTGAACGTTTTCTTCGGCCCAAACAGAACGAGGCAGCATTCCTGCTGGCACTCCACACAGAGCCATTCCAAAAATCAACCGTGAAAAAAACACTTGGATCATGATTGTTTATATGCCCTCGACCAAGGAGAGGGCACGAGAAATGGCTGTGCAGAACCCTCACGCTGACGGAGTATAGAGAATTTCCACCATCAGCGTACAACCCCCGACCGAATCGCTTGTCTAACTTGTTTTCCACCGCCCCTCGTGAGGCACAAACCAGACACAGGTGCGGTACAATCCGCTCGCTTGAACGCGGTCTGGCCGTTTTGAGTTCTCAACTCCGGGCGACTCCAGAGACACTTTTCAATGCTCTACAAGAGCATGGTTTGACAGCACTGCTAGCACCCCTATACTCGCGTTCTTGAACCGGTTGGTTTTCGGAATCGCTATCTACGGATGGATGCGGGGAAACCTTATCGGCTGTGGAAGCGGGCGGTTGCCTGGTGCAGGACGTAGCCATGGCGAAAGCAACTGAAGTGTTTGAACCAAAATTTCGGGGCTCCGTGTCTCTGCTTCAAACTGCCAATCAGATTCTATCCCTTCCAGTTTCAAAGCACGCCACTGTTGAACCGCCTCTTTCAGATCCCCATTGCGATGATCTCGAATCGCAGCGCACGGTGGCCTGTCGCGTGACAGAAGCGTTTCAAAAACGCATTGGTCCTGAACGATACGCGGTCTGGTTTGGTGGGGCTGTGCATGTGTCGCTGGTGCGATCGTCATTCCTGCCGGAAAATTTCGATGGGGATCGAGTGCTTGCCGACAAAGGCATCGACAACAGTGTTTCTGACCCAAACGCCCGCGACAACGTATGCGTGATCGTCAGCATTGACGGTGATCTTTCCCCCGATTGGCTGCGGAAAAGATTTCAAACCGATTTTGATGCCGCTGTCTTCGAGGTATGTGGCCGCTCGTTGAAAGTTGTCTGGCAAACGCCAACACCGGCATTCGATCAGCCGATCGGAACCGAAACATCGGTGACTCCTGCCGCTCCTGATCCGGCAGACCAAACAGCCGAGGTTCAGCAGACCGAAAAACTCTCTTGTGCCCCACCCGATCTGATTCGCACAGTGGTCTCCACAAGCCGAGCTCGTGTGCAAAAACAGACGAAGGGCATTTTGACCATTTCTGCCAGTCAGACAATGCCGTGCAGTACCCTCGCGAGGAAATCTGCTCCGGGCTTGGAAGCGTTTGTGGTTGGACCCAGCAATCGCATGGCATTTGCGGCCGTGGAACTAGCCAGTGCAAGGCCCGGCGAGATGTCGCCCTTAGTGCTGCATGGTCCAAGTGGTGTCGGCAAGACCCACCTGATCGAAGCAATGTGCGGGCATATTCGGCAACTGCACCCCGGCAGATCGGTTCTCTACCTCTCGGCAGAGCAATTCACAACCAGCTTTTTGCAAGCCTTACACGGCAGCGGATTGCCTGGGTTTCGCCGCACATGCCGCAGCGCAGATGTGCTCGCGATTGACGACCTGCAATTTTTTATCGGCAAGCGAGCGACGATCGTAGAATTGCAACACACCGTCGATGCGTTGCACCGCCAGGGAAAACAGTTAATTTTTGCCTGCGATCGAGAAAACGATGCCCTCACGGACCTCGGCCCGGATCTTGTTGCACGACTCAAGGGAGGCATGAACGCCCCCCTTCTATCGCCGGATTATGATGTGCGACATGGCATTGTATCGATGATCGCGTTGCAACGAGGTCTTTCCATCCCCGCAGACGTCATTCAATTCATCGCGACCCATATGACACGGCATGCCCGCGAACTTGCCGGTGCCGTGAATCGACTGGAGGCAACCAGTCACATGCTCGGTCTGCCAATAACCGCCAGTATGGCCGCAGATGCACTCTCAGACCTTGTTCGTTCAAACACTCGCAGCATGCGACTGGCCGACATCGAGCGAGCCGTCTGCTCGGCCTTCGGCATCGAGACCGGCAGTCTGCAGTCGTCGCGTCGAGCCAAGATAGTGAACCACCCCCGGATGCTGGCAATGTTTCTGGCCCGCAAGCACACTCCAGCGTCACTCACAGAGATCGGCACTTATTTTGGGAGGCGGAGTCACTCAACCGTGATCTCGGCGCAAAAGACCGTGAGCGAGTGGGTTTCCCAGCGATCGCAAATCGTACTGGCTGAATCCAAGTGGGATGTTGCAGATGCGATCCGGCGTGTGGAAGATGTCTTGCGAGTCGGCTAACATGCTCTGACGAGCAACAAGCGGCAGAAAAACTCGGATCCATCGGTCAAAAAACGAATGCCGAGGCCAACCGACGCCGTTTGTCCAGTATCACTCCGAAGGGTTCTGGACCAGTCGTTCTTCAAGACTCGACTTGTATCGCACGCTTGACTCCGGGCCACTAAAGCCAACCACGCGACGATCGATGCCTGTGGTCTTTCGGAGTACACGGCCTCGCTCGATATCAAAGAAGACCGTACCGTCCCAAATCCGTTCGAGCAACCTCGATTCAAGCCGCGGATCATCCAGCGGCGTCAGCACGGTGGTATCGACTCGAATCGTGGCAACTCCGTCGCGAATGCTCACCAGTTGATATCGCAATCGCGTTCGCACAGCCTTGCGGGGGCCGTTGGGCACCTCGACAACCACTTCTTGGGGCACGGTCCATTCAGCGCCGATCACGACGGCCTCATCGGGTAGCGGCACAACAACAAGATCGCCCGTATTGGATGGTGGACTGGGACGGAGATTTTGCCGCTCAATCACCCGACCGCTGCGATCAACCACCAGTCTCGAGAGCGGCACTCCCAAGCTCTGCTTGACGCTCTCATAGCCGGGCGGAGCAGGATCATCGTCGCGACTATTCCAGCGCACCTGCCCCCGATCGCTGGTACGGGATGTCATCGTCACGCCATCGACTGAGTGCTCAAGCGTAGCCTGCCCTTGTGAATCGACGGCCATAACCGACCACGTCTTCGTGGAATCGGTCGCCGTATCCGTCGACTGCGTTGTGCCAGCAATTGTTGTCTCCGTCAAAGCGCGGTGGGCAACCTCCATGTTGATACGCTCCCCCTTCTCAAAGCGATACTCAAGTCGTACTGGCAGGGCAGAAGCACGTTGCAGCGGCAGGCTAGAAGATGGTGCGGAGTCGGTTGGCTCGAGAATCGGTTCGGTGGCCCACACACCCCCAGACATAAACGTGCTCGTGATGCATGAAAGTACCACTCTCCGCAAAGACACTGCATGCACTTTGCTGCAGTAGACCGGTGCTTGCTGCCCCGAGCCGTTCGGAAAGGAGGAACTTTCTTTCATGCCTTGTCTCCGGACTTTTTTCCAAACGTCATGATCGGAGCGATGCTTGGAACCCCCCCCCCCCACGCTAATTTCTCTCGCAGCGTGCGGTAGTAGCCGTGCTGGCGGGTCTCAATCAGCGTGAATCGAGCCGCTGCTCGACGGACCTGTACGCGATCGCCTGCGACCAAACTGGCGACCACCTGGCCATCGACAACACAGGCAGATCCTGGATTGGGATGAGAAACAAACAATTCGTATTCGCGGGCCGCCGAATCGATGACGGTGCGATTGGTAAGCGTGTGAGGATTCAGCGGAGTGAAGATAAAAGCGTCGATATCCTTGCGGACGATAGGCCCACCAGCGGAAAGGTTGTAGGCAGTCGAGCCGACGGGCGTACTGACGATCAGACCATCGCCACGGTACGTTGTGGCCAACTCGCCATCGACATGCAGACCGATCTCTATCACGGAGAATGGTGAGCCCGCGACTATCGATGTCTCATTCAAACCGATTTGGTGATGAATTGACTTTCCATCCCGAATAAGTTCGCATTCAAACATCAGGTGATCGACAAGGCGAAAACGGCCGGCAGCAATCTCATCAAACGCGTCTGTCACCTCGTCCCTGCGGAAATCGGCTAGGAAGCCCAGCCTACCGAGGTTCACGCCAAGCACTGGCACCTGCTGGTAGCCCATCCATCTGGCCGTGCGCAAAATCGAACCATCCCCACCGAGCACGACAACCAGATCAGTCTCTCCGTCGCAGCCGTCGCCTTGCAGCACGCTTTGCGTGACGACACTATAGCCTCGACTGACCAAGAGCGACTCCATCCTTGCCGCTTCTGCATCGACATTGGCCACATTACTGGAACCAACAATCACCACACGCAGGTGTTCCGGGGCAGGGTGCTGCGGCAGAAGTCGTGCTGATGAGTTCATGAAAAATGAAGCGTCTTGAAAATTCTCGCGCACACTAGAGTAATTGCCTTACTGTCGCACTCTATCACGACTGGCTCGTGTTACGGGAGAACATTGTTGTAAAAAAGTCGTTTTGTAGCCGAAAGAGTCGAACAGACTGCTGAAACTATGCTCAGTCTTACGGGCAAAAAGCGACTGGCAAGAAGTGCGAACGCGGCTCAAATTGGCCTTGAACCGTGGCGGGGAATTCAGGACGATTCCCCATGGCCGCCACCTTCGCCAAGAGCGGCTCCCCGAGGGCCTCTCGCATGCATCGCCTCGTCACTCTTCTGGTGCTTCTAGCGAGCATCCTCACTCAGGCGGAGTTAGGTGCGCAGGCACCTCTGCCAGCCCCTTCCCAACAACTCGATCCCTTCTCGCCACTGCCGCCGGGGGCAATTGTCGGTCCATCTGGTCCGGTCGTGCCTGCTCCGCCACCAGCCCCCAAAAACTCAGTCGTGATTCCACCGCTCGACGCAGAGCTCATCTGGTCGAAAATGGTTGATGTTGTGGACGACTATTTTAAAGTTCAGACTGAGCAGCGTGTGGTCTTTTCCAACGGGATTCCCACAGAGGGCTTGATCGACACTTATCCGCAAACAGGCGCTACATTTCTGGAGCCTTGGCGAGGCGATTCGGTTGGCTTTGAGCAGCGTTTGGAGAGCACGCTGCAGTCGATTCGACGGTCGGGGTCGATGCGGCTAAAACCCGATCCAGGAGGTTGGCGCGTTGAAGCCGTTGTACTCAAGGAACTCGAAAACATGCCGCGTCCAATGAAGGCAACGGCAGGCGGGGCCTCGTTCCGCAACGATGACTCACTCTATCGCTACGGCACACCACTGCCGACGCTCGGCCAGCAGGTCGGTGATCAGCCGCGGCCGGTCGCCAATCCGACCCCCAACATTGGCTGGATTCCACTCGGTCGGGATCCGCTGCTGGAGCAAAAGATGCTGGGAAAATTGCTGGCCAAACTGGGCATCGCGCCACTGCCTCAGGCCGAACCCTACTACCAACCACCCGACATCGCTGCTCCGATGGTCAACCGATTGCCGACGGTCTCACAGCCTCCACAAGGTTCAGTCTTTGGGACGCCACTACAACCAGAACAGCTTCCCTCCGGAGCCGTCATTGTGCCTGGGCCACCAGTTCCCGTGGAGTCGCTGCCGATGCCTCGCTGAGCGTCATCAGTAAGACGGGGTGTTGGCTATCAACGAAGAGTCGCTGTCTAGGATTCGTCTGTCACGCAACCGGCAGATGCGGGGGCCACGACTCGAATGTATTTAGCGAGAACTCCACGAGTGGCTTTGAGTGGTGGGGCTTTCCACTCAGCCCGACGACGGTGAAACTCCTCACCTGAAACCTCCGCATCCATCCGCGCTGTGTCGGCATCGATAACAATCAGATCGCCGTCTCGCAGCAGTGCGATCGGGCCGCCTTCCTGCGCCTCCGGTACAACATGGCCGACGATGAATCCATGAGAGCCTCCAGAAAATCGGCCGTCGGTGATCAGGGCTACATCAGCGCCAAGGCCCGCTCCCACAAGGGCCGATGTCGGCGTGAGCATCTCTGGCATGCCAGGGCCCCCTTTGGGCCCCTCGTACCGAATCACCACCACATCACCGCGGCGAATGGCACCACGTTCGAGTGCTGCGAGCATTGCTTCTTCGCTGTCAAAGACGCGAGCGGGACCACTGAATCGAGAACCCTCTTTACCCGTGATCTTGGCCACCGCGCTGCCGGGCGCGAGATTGCCATATAAAATCGAGATGTGACCAGTGGCTTTGATTGGGCTTTCCACCGGATGAATAATTTTTTGTCCTGGGGCGAGCCCCTTGCTTGTGGCTAGATTCTCAGCGAGCGTCTTGCCGGTGACGGTCATGCAGTCTCCGTCGAGCAGACCCTTGTCAAGCAAATACTTCATCAAGCCGCTGGTGCCACCAATCGTGTGGAGATCCTCCTGAACAAATTTGCCGCTTGGCTTGAGGTCTGCCAGGAAGGGCACTCGCCGCGACACCGCCTGAAAATCAGCCGGCTCAAGGGGCACCCCGACACTTCGGGCCATGGCAATCAGATGGAGCACAGCGTTGGTCGATCCGCCAGTCGCCATGATCACTACCATGGCATTTTCAAACGCGCGACGCGTCATAATGTCGCGGGGCTTGAGGTCCAGTTCAAGCAGATGGCGAATGGCTGCCCCAGCCCGGAGGCATTCGGCTTGTTTGGCTGGGTCTTCCGCTGGAATCGATGCGCTGTCGGGTAACGACATACCCATGGCCTCGATGGCCGTGGCCATCGTGTTGGCGGTGTACATGCCGCCGCAGGCACCGGCACCGGGACACGCGTTTCGAACGATTTCACCGCGGCGTGCGTCGTCGATGCGGCCAGCGACATATTCGCCGAAGCATTGAAACGCCGAGACAATGTCGAGGGTTTCTCCATCGACTAGATGCCCCGGCTTAATCGTACCTCCATAGACCATCAGCGAGGGGCGGTTGAGTCGTCCCATCGCTATCAAACTACCCGGCATATTTTTATCGCAGCCGGGTATCGCGACAAGCGCATCGTACCACTGCGCCTGCATGACGGTCTCGATTGAATCGGCAATGATGTCTCGCGATGGCAAAGAATAGCTCATACCGTCAGTGCCCATGGAGATGCCGTCACTCACACCGATCGTGTTGAATCGCATGCCGACCATGCCTGCGGCAAGAACCCCCTCGCGAACCTTGGCGGCGAGTTTATCGAGGTGCATGTTGCAGGTATTCCCCTCGTACCACATGCTAACGATTCCGATCTGCGGCTTATCGAGATCGGCTGGCTGGAGGCCTGTGCCCAGAAGCATGGCCTGTGATGCCCCCTGGGATCGTGGTTGCGTGATACGGGAACTGTAGCGGTTGAGGTTGGCCATCGTTGTATTCCCAGTGTATGTCGGCAATTCTTCTAGAATAGTATTTGTGTTCACTGTTTGAAAGGTGCTCCATCAGCATGCGTCCCGAATTCATCTTTCTTGATCTGGGTAACGTGATTGTGTCGTTTGACCGCGAGCGTGCCATGCACCAGATGGCCGCCGAAAGCGGGGCAGAGCCTGCTGTCATTCAGGCGTTCCTGACCGGCAACGATCTCCAGCAGAGAATGGAACGGGGGCAGATCGACTGGTCCGAGTTTCACGATGAGTTTTCGCGCTGCACGCAGACCAGATCCGATCCCGCTCGTTTCGCGCACGCGGCCAGTGATATGTTTACGCTGCGAGTTGAGATGCTGCCTGTGATCGCTGGTCTGGAACGGGCTCGTTGTCCGATCGGTATTCTCTCAAACACCTGCGAGATCCACTGGCACCACTTGCTCAAAAAGAAGTATGCCCTGATGCCCGGTCACGCTGCTGTGACAGTGCTCAGCTATGAAGTTGGACTCCTCAAGCCGGAGCGCGCAATGTATGACCTAGCTGCTGAACGAAGCGGCGTGCCCCCGGAAACAATTTTTTTCTGTGACGATTTAGAGTCTCACGTTGCTGGCGCTCGGGCCGCCGGATGGGATGCTGAGCTCTTTACATCGGCGGCCCACCTCATCGATGCTCTTGATCAGCGAGGCCTCAACCTAGGCATTTAATTTGGGTGACTCGTACGACCCAGAACGGCAGCCTGCGACAGTCGCGTCACCCATGTGACTTAGGTCTCGTGACTCGGCAACTGAAAAGCTCGGCCAAGGCACTCGATCAACTCAGGTTCCCGAAACTTTCCCTCCATGACAATCATTCCAGAAAGCAGGAGCACAGGCACCCGCAGGCCATACGCCGACTGGAAATCGGCCGATTGATCGATGTTGATGACCGATGCAGTCGGGCAGTGAAACAGCAGCATTTCCTCCGCCTCGTGGCAGAGGTGGCAGCCAACTCGGGAAAAGAGCACAACTTTCATGTTTTCGGTACGATCCAGTTGCGAGATTGAATAATCCACTTCTTCATTATTATTTATTTTTATGGGCGAAACAGTTCAGTCTCTTGATGATTTTCTCCGCGTGCTCCGCAAGAGCGACTTGGTTCCCGTAGAACAACTCGCCAAAGCGATCGAACCCTGGAAGGGGACTGAGGGACCTGTTCCGAGTGGACTCCTAGAAGTCTTGGTTGATGAAAAGCTACTCACAGCGTGGCAGATTGAACAGCTTCAAAAGGGTAAGCACAAGGGCTACTGGCTTGGCAAATACAAATTGCTGCGGTTGCTCGGGGCAGGTGGGATGAGCAGCGTCTACTTAGCTGAGAACACGACGCTTCATCAGACAGTGGCCATCAAAGTGCTACCCCTCAAAAATGTTGATAAGACGTCCCATCTGGCACGATTTGAACGTGAAGCGCAGGCCTCTGCAAGGCTCAGCCACCCCAATATCGCCAGAGCGTTTGATCTCGACAACGTCGATACGATTCACTTTATCGTGATGGAACACATCGATGGCGTTGATCTGCATGTGAAGGTTAAGCAGGATGGAACGCTTTCCGTGAGTGATGCCGTTGATTATATCCGGCAAGCCGCCCTCGGTCTTCAGTATGCGCACGAAGAAGGCCTTGTGCATCGGGATATCAAGCCGGCCAATTTAATTCTTGTCGTTGATAAACGGGGTCGGGGCACAGTGAAAATTCTCGATCTGGGCCTGGCATTGGCTGCTGGCGATGACGACGAGGCCTCGCTGACGCGAGCGCATGACGAGAAGACGCTTGGCACCGTCGACTACCTCGCTCCCGAACAGGCAAGGGACAGCCACTTGGCCGACGCAAGGTCCGACATCTACTCACTGGGGTGTACGCTCTACTACCTGCTCGTGGGAACGGCACCGTTTGCGGCAAAAAAAACGATGGCTGAACGCATCAGAGCCCACATGAATGAGCCACCGCCAGATCTTCTCGAAATGTGCCCCGGGGTTCCTGCTGCCATCGGGTCACTCTATCTTCGAATGGTGGAAAAACACCCAGATGCTCGGCCACAGTCGGCAGGAGAGGTCGCCGATGCGCTGTCGGCGTGGCTGCAGACAAGTGCCGGTACGGTCCAGGCTGCCACCCCAGAGCGTCGGCCTGTGCAGCGGCGAAGTGCTCCAGGGAACTCCAACGCTAACCTGCTTGGTTCTTCCGGAAGCATGACACGCCCTCCCAGTTCGTCCGGCCCTGTAATCCGCAGCGGTTCTGGCAGCGGTTCTGGCAGCAGTGTGCGGCCGGGCGGTTCGCCCGACAAAGGCCAGAGCGACTCAGTCGCACCTACTGATCTTTCATCGCTCTCATTTACGCCACCGCCGTCAAGCGGATCACGATCAACTCAAAAAATGATGGGCGTGAATGACAAAGAGAGACTCCGTCGTGCTGGCCGTACGTCGGGCCAGAAAACTCGGCCGACTGAACGTCAAAACGACTCGCTTCCAGGCTCATCTTTAACAGGCCAACTCTCGCTGTTATTGCAGCGATTACAAAAGCTGGGCCAACTAAAACCGCTTGGACTACCGCTAGGATTTTGGCTGGTCGTGGTGATCGGCTTAGTCTTGGTTGTTTACTTAGGACTCAAAGTCTTCAAAGTGAAGGGCTTCTAAGATGATTCCCAAGTGCCCACCTCAGCTTGAAAACCCCCTCGGATCAATTGTCCATTTTCCATCCGCAAGCGCTGCCAGGCTTGCCCGATGCGTAAGATCGTAATGGAGCGGCGTTAGCGTAACGGCTCCCGCAGCGAGGGCCGTCACGTCCGACTCGTGCGGAGAAGGGGGGGGAGGCGGATCATTGGTGGCCCAGTAGTAGGATCTGCCGCGAGGATCAATCCGGCGTTCAAAAGCCTCGCCGTAGCGGTCCAAACTCATCGGCACAATGCGGAGCTGCGGCGATCCGTGCAACGCACTCTTGGGAATATTGATATTAAAAAGGCTCCCAGCCAGAGGAGTGCGGGCCAAGATCGCCGCAAGCACATCGATAGCGATCTTGGCAGCGCGGTCGTAGTCGGCATGCTCGTCATACTCAAGCGAGACGGCAACGCTCGTGATTCCAAAAAATGCCCCTTCGATCGCGGCGGCCACTGTGCCGGAATAAAGCACATTGATGCCAGCATTGAGTCCGCTGTTGATGCCACTGACGACCAGATCGGGACGCCGCGTACAAAACTCGGCAATCCCCAACTTCACTGCATCGGCAGGACTGCCGTCGACCGCCCAGCCACGCCTGCGATTGCCGTCAAAAATTTCTTTTGCTGTCAGCGGACTTAAAAAAGTAATGGCGTGGCCGACGCCGCTTTGCTCGGTGGCGGGTGCCACCACACTGACATCACCCAGTTGCTTGAGAGCGCGTTCCATGGCGGCCAAGCCAGGGGCAAAAATTCCGTCATCATTGGTCAAAAGCGCGAGCATGGTGAAGTCCTCGAAAAAAAGAAAACAAAACCTAGTTCTGCCGGAACTATAGAATAATTGGCCATCGAGAGGCCAAATCCGCGACATGGATCGCAGGAAAGCCCTTAGCTTTCTATACTGATGGGTTTTTCATTCCTGCCATTGATCCGTGTCTTATGCCGACTGCGTCCACCAATCATTCCTCGTCCGCAATCCCTGCCAAGCCTCCGGCCAGACGCAAAGCCACAATCGCCACGGGCAATGCCCTCGGCCACATCCAGCAGGCCGAGCGTGTGATCGTGCTCGACTTTGGATCGCAGTATGCCCAACTCATTGCCCGGCGAGTGCGCGAGCAGCATGTCTACTGTGAAATCGTCCGGCACGACATCACTGCCACGCGAATTCAAGAGCTATCGCCCAGAGGAATCATTCTGTCCGGTGGGCCTTCGAGCGTTTACGAAAAATCTTCGCCTCGCTGCGATCCAAAACTCTTTCAGCTCGGCATCCCGATTCTGGGTATTTGTTACGGCATGCAACTGGCCTGCGACGCCCTTGGCGGTCGGGTCGGTCAGGCCCAGGCTCGGGAATATGGGCGGGCCGGCTGCGAAGTTGTTGCCACTGATTCAATTTTTGCAGGTGTGCCGACGCATACAGAAGTCTGGATGAGCCATGGAGATCAAGTCGATCAGGTCTCGGCCGATTTTATTCCACTGGCCCGCACGGCCACCTGCCCGCTGGCAGCGGTGCGTCATAAAACGCTCCCTGTCTATGGCCTACAATTTCATCCCGAAGTGACCCACACGCCCGCTGGCAGTTTGATGCTGGCAAATTTTTTACGAGCGACGTGTGGCTGCTCGGGTTCATGGCGACTGGAAGATTTTGCAAGCAGCGTGATTGAAGAACTGCGGCAACGAATCGGCAGCGACCGGGTCATCTGCGGCCTTTCTGGGGGCGTCGACTCAGCGGTCGTAGCAGCCTTACTCAGCCGGGCGATCGGCAGCCAGCTTTCCTGCATCCTGGTGGATAACGGCCTGCTGCGAAAAAATGAGGCCGTGGCCGTGATTGATGAATTTCAGACGCACTTCAAAAGCGATCTCCATGTTATGCGGGCTGAGGATCAATTTCTTGAGGTTTTAGCCGGCGTGACAGAGCCACAAGAAAAGCGGAAGCGGATCGGAAAGGCTTTTGTTGATTGCTTTTCCGCTGAGGCAGCCAAAATCTCTGGAGCCAAGTTCCTCGCGCAGGGCACGCTCTATCCAGACGTGATCGAAAGTGGTGCGGCCGCTGATGGCCCGGCGGCTACGATCAAGCTGCACCATAATGTCGGTGGACTGCCTGACGATCTGGAGTTTGAACTGATCGAACCGCTCCGCGATCTCTTTAAGGATGAAGTTCGGCAACTCGGCCTGCAACTCGGACTCCCTGAACGGATTGTCTGGCGGCATCCCTTTCCAGGTCCGGGGCTTGCTGTCCGCTGCTTGGGGGAGGTGACAAAGCCTCGGCTCAACACGCTTCGAGAAGCCGATGCGATTGTCCTTGAGGAAATTGAGCGGGCTGGCTTGATGCGAAAAACCTCACAGGCATTTGCCGTACTCTTGCCTGTCCAGAGCGTGGGTGTCATGGGAGATGCTCGTACCTACGACGATGTACTTGCCGTGCGGGCGGTCGAAACCGAAGACTTCATGACCGCCGACTGGAGCCATCTGCCCTACGATGTGCTGGCCAGAATCTCTAGCCGTGTGATCAATGAGGTACGTGGCATCAACCGCGTGGTGTACGACATCTCCTCAAAGCCACCAGCGACGATTGAATGGGAGTGACTTACTGAAAAGCGACCCCCACTGAATCCCCTATCACTTCGAGTCTGGATAATAGCTTTGGCCGCGTACGACATGCACATCTGACATCCAAGCCATGATTGCGTAGTGCTCAAAATAGTCTGTCGATACATGAAGTGATATCTTCACGGCGACATCCATCGGCACAATGAATTCGAGCTTCATTGTTTTGGCTTCACCTGAGACACCCACATTACGGGCACTGCGACTTCCTTCACCGATCACCTCGGCTAACGTGTAGCCGCTGGCGCCGAGTTTTAAGCCTCGCTGGGCAATGTCATGCATGACGATCGACTCACCCACGACCGTGACAAGCTTAAGCGGATAAAGTTGCATGGAAATCACCTCGTGCAAATGGTTAGAAACGAGCTGTGTTAACTCGAGCGGATGTTGGCTGTGGCACGAGAGGTTGAAACCGACCTGTTAGGTCGCACCGAGCCACTTTGCCATTTCATAATAGATAGGGATGCCAAGGGCAATGTTAAATGGGAATGTAATCGCTAATGCTGCTGTAATCGAATAGGTCGGATTTGCTTCTGGCAATGTGAGACGAACCGCCGGCGGTGCCGCAATGTAAGAAGCACTTGCAACGATCGCTGCAAAAACTGTGCAACCCCCTAGATTTAAGCCTGCCATGTGACCAAAGTACGCTCCCAAAAATCCGTTTACGAGCGGCATGAGGATGCCAAAGCCGAGCAAAAACGGACCCACCTTCCACAGATCCGATAATCGCTCGCCAGCCACCAATCCCATCTCTAACAGAAAAATACAGAGCACGCCCTTAAAAATTGTGCCCTTGGTATTAAAGAACTCATAAAAAGGATCAAATGCCTTGACTTCAGATTCGCTGAGAAAGGTTGTCGCAATAAAACCAATGGCAAGCAGTCCTGCCATGAGCATAATTGATTGACCCGTGATAACTTCATAGAGGGCTTCCATCAACCTGCTTTCGCGCATCGGAACACCAGTTGCGAGCGCCTTTTTGGCCTGCTCCTTACCGGAAAGCCAGGCACCTATCACAAGGGCCACAGCGATCCCGGGGCATTCGAGGATCGTGACAAGCGTGGGCAAAAAACTATTGGCGGGATGATGAGAGTGCTCAACAAACGAGTTCGCAACGGCGTAAGTCACAGCCGAGGTGCTACCGTAGTGGGCAGCAATGCCGGCCGAATCGGCAATCGACATTCGCCCCAGATACTTGAGCACTCCGTAGCAGAGAATCGGCGTTAAACACCCGAGAAAGAGCGTCACGATTGCCGGCTTCCAAACTGTACCGATGCCGTGTTCTCGATATTCGTTTGCCAGCTCATGACCACCAATAAATCCGATCGACATTAATAAGAAGATCGCGATGGAGAGGTAGAGCTCCTTGGGGATCTTGATCCCACCATGAATCAGTTTGCAAAAAACTCCGAGCAGAAAGCAGAGCGGGATTGGCGTCAGTAGATTTCGTTCAAGAGACGCGATGATTCGCGACCATTCCTCCGAACCACTGAGGGCAAACAAACCAGGGCTGATCAGGTAAGACGCTTCAAGCGTGGCAGATATCATTCGTGGACTCACAGTTGATGACGGGGCGTTGGCGAGAACACCGACAAGACATTCGGTCTGTCCTATGTTTCGATCGTAATACAGCCGCACCGATTCGCGACCCCCACTTCCATCAACTTTCGTATTTTTAAGCTATGGTCGGTTTTGCAGCGGGTGCTAATTTGGGTAGAGTTAGGTAGTGAACGGCAGGCTCTGTTGGGCTTAGGGTAGCAACCGCGTCGCAAGCAATTCGACCCATTTGATTTGGGCAAACTCTCTAGACACAGTCGCATGAAAGTTCCCAATGCACATCTCAATCATCGAAGATGATCCGATTATTGCTAAGTCTGTTCGTAAGGCGATTTGCGAAGCAGGGCACGAGTGTACGTGGGTACCCGATGGAGAGTTGGCGATAACCGCTCAAACGCTGCGATCCAGCGATCTGGTCGTGCTTGACTTGATGCTCCCTAAAGTCGCCGGAATTGAAGTGCTCAAAGCCGCCCGGGCAGCGGGAGTGCGGACGCCTGTCATTGTGCTCACAGCGCGAGCCGCTGTACCTGATAAACTTGACGGCTTTGAGGCCGGGGCCGACGACTATCTTGTCAAGCCATTTGCGATTGACGAATTACTAGCGCGGATCGAGGCTGTGCACCGTCGCTCAGCCCACAAGCCGACCATGGAGCTTGACGCCGGCGAATTACAACTGAGTCTCAGTACAAAACGGCTTTCATTGGCCGGACGCATCATCGACCTAACGCCGACAGAGTTTAGTATTCTGGAACTGATGATGCGATTCAAAGGCCAAGTGGTGACCCGCAAGATGCTCTGCGAGCACGTCTGGGGATTTAACTGGGAAGGGCCAACCAACGTCATCGAGGTGCACATCAATCGACTACGGGGAAAACTCGACAAAGGTCGCGATGATTCGTTGATTCATACGATCCGGGGGCGCGGCTATGCCCTCACGTCTCTTTAGACGAATCCCGTGGGCAACCCTGCGGGTTCGACTCACGCTCTGGAACACAGCGGTCGTTCTGCTGGCGAGCTTGGCATCGCTGTACGCCGTTCGCATCGGCACGCGAACGGCCCTCTACCGTGAAGCAGATGTTGTGCTACGTGGGGAAGTGAATGAAATAGCGATTGCGCTCGGCGATTTGCATCCTGATACCGATGCTGTCATTGCCGAACTGCGTCGGAAAGCCACGGGACACCAAGAACGCGGCTGGTTTACACAACTGCTCAATGGCAAAGGCACAACCCTCTGGAAAAGTGAGAGCTGTCCTAGGCAGGTCATCGAGTGGCCCGTGGCACACGAGAAGGTCGAAAATCTTGTTCAGGTCGAAGCGTATCGCTTTGCCCGTCGGAGAATCACCGATCCAGACGACGAACCCTTCCACATCCGCATTGGTATGTCGACAGATTATCTCGAGGAGGATATCAACGATCTGACTCGGCGCTTGATTCCTGTCGGCCTGATGCTCTTGCTCTTGACGCCGCTTGCAGGCTACTGGCTTGCCCTCCGCGCGACGCGACCTGTAGGTGAAATTCTTTCGCGAGCGGAAGGCCTCAAGCCAACGCGACTGGGGGATCGATTAGAGGTGCACGGCACGCGGGACGAACTCGATCGCCTCTCACTCACGATCAACCGATTGCTCGATCAAGTCGCTGGGCACGTTGAGCGGCAGCAGCAGTTTGTGGCCGACGCCGCCCATGAATTGCGGGGCCCGCTCTCGGCCATGCAGAGTTCGCTCGAAGTGGCACTGGCGCAGGATCGGAACCCCGCAGACTACCGCGAATCGCTGGTCGATGTCCTAGAGGAAACGCGTCGGCTTTCCAAGCTCGCCAACGACCTTTTATTGTTAGCCGAAACGGTCAGCGAGACGCGTACCGTTGCCCGAGATTCTATCTGTATCGCAGCGATTGCTCGACAGTCTGTAGCGATGTTTGCCGGTGTGGCTGAAGATCGTGGGATCACACTAACGCTGTCGCTCGCCGACGGGCTTTGGATCGACCCGCGGGCCCCTGGTCACAACACACTCATTAGCGGTGATGCGGCTCAGATCCGGCAGGTTCTGAGCAATCTTCTCGACAACTCCCTGCGGTTCACTGTGGAGGGCGGGCGAATCACTGTTTTGATTATGAGCCCCGAAAATGGTGAAGTCGTTTTAAGTGTTACAGACACTGGCTGCGGCATTGAAGAGCAACACTTGGCCCGTGTGTTCGACCGCTTCTATCAGACCGATGCCGCTCGCAATCGCGCTGATACACGGCGTGGTGGCGGCTTGGGGCTAGCAATCTGTCAATCGATCGTCGAGCGGCATGGCGGCCGAATTGGCCTCGTGAGTCGCTTGGGGTGGGGGACGATCATCACGATTCATCTACCCATCATCTGACAGACTCGCACGACTCGACTGGGCTCTTTCCCATGTACCTCCTCATATTTGTGTCGACGCTCGCCGTCTTCGCGAAGATTATTTGACACGATTCAGTGAAAGGCAGGTGTCTCACCCATCATTGGCACAGAGGGGGTAGCCCATCTACCCCAAGTAACCAACGGGCTGCGAAGTCATAGCGATTAAGATTTTGATAGCCCTATATTCACTGAAAATTCATGCCAAAGTTGTCGATACATGAGAGGACCGACTTTAGCGATCATCTGGTTTACACGAAAGAAATCGATATGTTTTATAGGAGCGACTGGGATGCCTTGAACGCTTGCGGGCATTGGAGATTCCCTCCAATCCCCATAGGGGGCCCGGGAGTAGCTCTCGTTATCTGTGCTCTTTTGACGCTCAATGCGAGTGAGCCTGCGACGGTGAGGGCCGAGGACTATCTGGTGATTGCAGAGTCGGCCGATACGCCAGGCCTTGAACTCCCCAGCATAGCTGCAACGCTGGCCTCTTTTGACGATGTCTCAGACGCCCTTCAAGATGAACGCCGCCGCGTTGCAACGCTTGAATCCCGGCTTGAACAGCTGGAAAAAAAGTCTTTGGAAAATCTACAGCCATTGCCCGCGCCAGTTCCCGGCGAAAAGCCAGCTTTGAAATCGAAGGATGTAAAGCCAGATCAACCATATGAGGTTGGCAGTGATCTGGGTTTAAAGCCGAAGTGGGCGCACTCATTCCAGGCTGAGTCGGAGCACAAAGATTTCAAAGTCAAGATTGGTGGGCGATCTCAGGTCGATGCGGTTGCCTTTTCGCAAACCTCGGGGCCGAGCAAGTCGCCTCAAACGGGTGGCCTCGATCCACAACTCGCCGACACCGTCAACATGCGTCGCGGCCGAATTCGTATCGAGGGTCGGATGTACGAGGTCTATGACTGGGCCTGCGAGTATGACTTCGTCAACCAGATCAATGTCAACAACGAAACCTACCCAACGGAGAGAGATTCAGGCCCGCTGACAGCAGTCACAGACCTCTGGATGCAGATGCGAGAACTGCCAATTCTTGGCACAGTGCGCATTGGCAATCAGAAGGATCCCTATGGATTTGAACATCTCACGAGCAGTCGCTGGCTCAACTTCATGGAGCGTTCCTACAGCCAGGATGCATTTGAAGGCCCATTTAATAACGGATTTGTTCCCGGCATTCAGATTATGAATAACGCCTACGATGGGCGGGTTGCCTGGCAGGTGGGTGAGTTCAAAAATACGGCCAACCCCTTCGCATTTTCGAACGCCAGCGGAGGAAGCCAAACCGTTGGACGCTTTGTGGTGTTACCCGTCTATGAGGACGAGGGCCGAAAGTTGCTCCACTTGGGAATCTCTGCCCGAACGATGGGGCTACGCAACACATACACTTCGTTTGATCCCGTTACAGGCATCCCGACATCCCCACAGATTCCCGCCGTACGTTTTCGTAGTCGCGGCGATTTGCGAAACGGTCCACCCGGGCCGCTCAACTCGATCTACGCCGACTCGGGTTTATTGCAGGGCACGTGGCAGAACATGGTCGGCTTAGAGTTTGTGGGCAATAATGGGCCGTGGTCGTTCCAATCGGAGTACTTTGGTTCGTGGCTTTACAACGGTGTCACAACTGGAAAAGGCGGGAAAGGCACAACCGGCCAGCAACCTCCTGCTGGAACAAAAGTCGGCACCGTCTTTTATCAGGGTGGCTATGCCGAGGTGCTCTATTTCCTCACGGGAGAAAGCCGGTCGTATTCGCTGATCGAATCGCGTTTTGATCGTCCAATTCCCCGTAACAATTTTTATGTCGTTCGCTCGGGCGGAAAGAATGGCCGACCGGTCGTCAGCGAGGGTGCTTGGCAAGTAGGGGCCCGTTACAACTACCTTTGCCTCAGCGACGGCCAGGTCAACGGCGGTGTTCTCAATGGCGTAACCCTTGGCGTCAACTGGCTGCTCAATCCGAATGCCCGACTCTATTTCAACTACGACATCACTAACCGACAGTTTGTCAATAATGACAACAGCAACGGCAGCGGCTGGATCAGCGGCTTCGGCACGCGGTTGGCCTTCGATTTCTAAGCTAAGTTTTCCCCTTTGTAAGACCCTCATTTTTGGAGAGCCTTGAATGCGTCGATGTCTATTTCTGAGTGCAACTGCGATTCTCTTGGGACTGGTTGCAAGTGTGGCAGAGGCAGATGAATCTGTCTTTTCGCAAGCCTGCACAGGCGATTGCTGCCGCGAAACGGACCATCGGCAGACCTGTGCCAGCGGGTGTCGGCCCTCGAGCCAGTGCGTACCTGCCTGCAAGCCGCGTTACGAAGAGAAGAAAGTAAAAAAGCCAATCTATTCAATGAAGTGCGACTACGCTTGCTACCCGGACCGCGAACCGTGGCACGAGGATGCCTGCGATCCGGAGCACAATCCTCCCTGTGGAAAAATTTATATTAAAAAGAAACTCCTTAAGTCAGAAGAGGAAACGGTAGAAAAAGTGCTTCAATACGATGTCGTCATGGTGCCAGCAAAGCAGTGCCGGTGCTCCAGTTGTAAGCCACACTGTGGCGATCGCTGGCATGAACTAAAAGTCGCCTGCGCCCAGCTCTTTGGCTACGAACAGAGGCTTCACCCAAGGAGTGACAGAGAATGAGACCTGAATTGGACTAGTTATTGGTACGATACTGGGATGCCTTCCGCACCCAAACAACAATCGGTCGAGAGAGCTGGATGTGCCCTGGGAGTTGTCTTTGCTCTGGCCGTTGAGGCCGATGGATTTGCAGCCTTAGCGACACACATCTTTGATACTCAAGCCAGCGGCATCGTCGTTCGTGAGGGCCTTATCGCTGAGCGTCGCGTCGCATGGTGCGTTTCGGGAGCAGGCAGCCAAGCGGCAACGCTGGCAACGCAGCTTTTAATCGACGGCCACCGGCCCAGACTGATCGCGAGTGCCGGATTTGCCGGAGGGCTTTGTCCATCCATCTCACGAGGATCTATTCTCTACCCCACACGCGTGCTGCGGGTAACGGCTGGCATGACTGTTACCGAAACACTTCTCCTGGCAGATATTCAACCTGAGGCCACATTTCCAAACCCTGTTACCGCGCACGATCCGTCGAGGACGACAAGCCTTGTGAGCGTTGATCATGTCGTCTACACGGCGGCTGAAAAACGCGAACTTTTTAGTTGCACAGGGGCGGTCGTGGTCGACATGGAAAGCTTCAGCGTGGCCTCAAGATCGCATGCGGCGGGTGTACGGTGTGCATCGGTGCGTGTGGTCTCCGACGCCGCCGAACAAGAATTGCCGCCTGAAATTGGCCGGCTCGTGCAGCCCCAATCAACGATGCGAAGGGTTGGCGCGGCACTCGCAGTCATTGGGCGAAGGCCCCGGGCGGCAGCCGACATGTGGCGGCTCTGGGAACACGCGGTCATCGACGGAAACACTCTTGCCGTCGCCCTCGAGCGGCTTTGCCGATCCCTACCGACAGATAACGACTGAGTCGTTGATGAAAAAGCTTCATGCAGACGTTGCAGGTCATTCGCGCTTTTGAGGCAGCCCAAACACCGAACGATTAGGCAGTGGCTTCTGCGGCGGGAGTTTCCGCTGCAGCAACTGAGTTCGTTCCGAGCATCTCGTCAACCTTATTTCGAGCAGCCCGCGAGCCGTCAATCATGCCATGGACGAGCGGGTTATTTTGTGGCACCGAAAGAGCCACGAGCGCCAGCGGAAAAACAACGCCGTATGACATGGCATAACACGTTGTGTACAGAAAACGATTGGCAAACATTCCCACAGAGGGCAGAGCCTTTTCGGCCGCCTGCCGGGCAGCAGTGGCGCCTTGATTGATATTCTGGGTGACACTTGAAGCAGCGGCCTGCATGGCATCAGCCACCGCGGTGAGCGGATTGGCAGTTGTCGTGTCTGTATTTGCTGCCTGAGCAGAATCTTGAGTCATGATCGCTTTCTATTGTAAATAAAAGACAAGAGTCTGGAGTTTACCCGTGACCGGCAATCGTTTCGTCGGCGGTGTTCCATTAACCTTAATCCGCGTGGCGAGGCAATGCAAACCGCCATTATTTATTTCCAAAATACGCGCAATAGAACTTCACGAGGAGGCTCCTGCCGGCAGCGATAAGGCCGCTTCTACGGCAAGGGTAGCCTCAAAATCGTCTTCGTGAGCGTTTTTCAAGCCGGTCACAAATTCCCTGGCGTCGTTGACCGCCCGGTCTGCTCCGTGACGGGCACCACGACTGACAGGATTAGGCCGGCGACCTACCAATTTTTGCACAGCAGCCCCTGGAAAGGTAACCGCAAACCCCAGGATTGCTCCGGTGCAGTAGAGCGTTTGACCAAGCACAAGCCCCACCTCCTCGAGGCTGCTTTTCCTGATAGCTACGCTTGCCGGTGCAATAGCCTGGACGCGACCGTGGTCACGCAGCCAGCGTTCCTGAAAAATTCGCCGTGCTGTTTCGTCGACCGAATGCATGAATAAGCCGTCGAAAAGAAATGCCACCGCCGTGCCTACAACTGGAATAATATCAACCGCCTCCTCCGCAATCAGCGTCCGACTGGTGCGGGCTACCAAGTCGGCTTCTCCAGGGATCACACTGGCGTGCGCGTCGATGGCATTGTGCAGCGTTTCAATCATCGCAGTTCGTAATTCGGGATTTTCAAGCATTGAGATTTCCAAAATATCGATGATAATGGCTTGATCGATGAGTCGTTCCAGCGAATATCCATAGCAGTGCCCAATGCGTGTGATCGCCAAAAGCGATGCAATCAACTGGCAGGGGATGTGAACAAACGGTCCCGCAAAGGAAAGAGCCGTACCCTCAACGATTGCAAACCGCTCGGCCCGAGCACTAAATCGCTTCGACCACGCATCGCATTCGGCGAGAGGTCGCTTAGCGATCTCGTCAACGCTAGCAGCCTTAAAACAACAGGCCACTTCGCGACCGGAGTCACTTTTGGAGGCCACTGTCTCCAGAGAATTGACGACTCGATTGACTAAGCTGCGCGGAATAAAGTGTCCGACAACCCATGTCAATGGACTTGTCACAGTATCGACGACCACCGATAAACGACTCGGCAGCCGGCGCTTCCAATCGGCAATCTGTTGAATCTGCATCGCCTCGTAGTCAGCAATCACACGGCCGTTGGTCGAGGGCTCGACGGCGGAAAGTTTCATCATTTCTTTTATTCCAGATTGAAAGACTTAGAGGCATGTCAAGGAGAGCCGTTGGCCGCACGTGACTCGGGTTTCTCACGATGAGAGGATGGTAGCGGATACCGATTTTCCATGTCGTCAAGATACCTGAGGAGTTGGTCGACTCCATGACCGTGCACGCGAGGAAACCGTCGCCGCAGCCAGCCATTCACGGAGCGAAATCCACGCGGCCATAGCATCAGGCCTCCAGCCAAGAGGGCCGGCGTGCCGACCATTCCAGGAAGCACCATACCCAGCGCGCCTATGGAAACTAAAAGCACGCCGATTTCTCGGGGCATCTGCTCCAAACGGTCGTGCATTGCCTGCTCGGCTGGGCTCACGGCAGCCGAGCAGGCCGGGCCCGGATTGTGTGAGGCGACGGTATTCATGGGCTGACCGCCTCCCATCGCGGTGGTTTTCCCTTATTGCCATCCAGAACACTGCCCTCGATGCTCTCGCGATCGCGAGCCCGCGGGGCGAGGAGATTCCTCCGTACACTCGCCTTGTGAAGCAGACCGGGCGTGCGGTTTCGCAACCACTGGCTCCTACGATGTGCGTGCAGGTTAGCCGTCGATCTCGCGTAAATTCCAACGGTAAACACATTGCACACAATCGCTGAAATCAAACTCGTGAACCCCAGTAAAAAGGCCCCACCCACGCAGGCCAGATTGGGCAAAATCGAGAGCTTCCGAGAAGTGAGAATCCTCGCACGGCGTTGCCTAGCTGCCAACAACAATTCACCAAGCACCGCAAGATCACCTTTCAACAAGATAATCCCGGCGGGGGTGGTGTCGATATCGATGCCCGCCTCGGTGTCGATAGCCACATGGGCAGCGGCCACAGCCCACGGGAAATTTCTACAGCGGCCAGCAATCGCCACCCGTCGGCCGCTGGCTCGGAGTTGTTGAATGCTCAGGGCCAATTCTTTTGGATCAGTCGCATGCCCTCCCGCCTCGGCATGTAATTCATCGGCGAGGGTTGCCACGTCGGTGGCCTGTAAGTGGTCAAGACGTAGAGCGTCGTCGGCAAACAGGATCGTGCGAATCGAGGCTATGGAGTGCAGTCGGTCGATCGCTGCGGTCGCAGCGAGGGCAGGTGAGCGGGCAAACTCAAAGTGTGCTGCGATCATTCCGTCGATTTCAAGGACTAATGTTCGTAGTGACGGCTCCGCTGCCGCCGCTCCTTCACGCAGCACAAGGGTCCGCTTTGATTGACGGCAAACAATCGCCAGTCCTGCTGCATCGCCAAACGAATCGGGAATCAGATCGATTAAGGTACAGCCCTCCAAACGTGCACTATCCGCGAGTGCCTCACAGCGCTCATCGGCCAAATGGCGAGCAAGGCTCGCTCCCCAGCGGAGCATTTCACGATTGGCATCGGCTGGACCATTGATTGCTGTCAGCACAGTTCGTCGCCGGTGCAATCCCGGAGAGTCAACCAGCACCAGCGTATCGATGCTCTCAAGGGCATCGAGCGCGTGGGGCGTTCGCAAGACGCAGCCCAACGCCAGACACCAGGCCACCGCATCGATGTCTTCAAGCGAGAGCGAGAGGGCTTCGGCGTTACCGTAATCGGGCCTCAGAATCGCAACAGCAGTGCCCACGCCGCCGGTGAGCAGTCCAAAGCCTGCAGTGGCGAGCGTTGGTACAACAAACCCCTCGGCAAACTGATCTCCATGGGCCGTTGCCGCATAACGGCCCGGTTGAGGCTGTGTCGCCATGCGGATGGCTCGGCCGATGCTCGCGAGTCGAGTGGCTTCGACACCGCGTTCAACGGCCACAAGCAGATCGCCGCCAAGCACCAGCGTGCCAGCTAAAAGCGACTCGCCCACATGCACCGTTCGAACCCCATTCACTCCACGCACAAAGCGCTCGTCGATCACGCCGTCACCCTCGATGACACGGCCGTCGACAGGCACAACATCGTAGGCCCCAAACCGTACGCGATCGCCAGCGGCGATCGTATACAGGGGCTGCATGTGGCATGTGCCGTCAAGCGATTCCAGAGCCGAACAGGCAGGTAGCGGCGCCGCATCTTCGAGCAAGAGCCGGCGTTCAACTTCCATATCACGCCGGTGCCTGTGCCGCCAGAATTCAAACGACCACGCCATCACAGCAGAAGCCATGAACTGTCCCGTGGCCAGGGCACCAATGATGATCGCGGCAAACATGGTGGAGAGACCAATGTGTCGACCCTTTATTTCTGTTGCAGCAGACGAGAGCGTTCGCAGGTTTGTTCCAACCAGCAGCACTGCACTCAGAGGTGAGAGTGTCGGTAAGACAAAATCTGCGAGGGCAGCGACTCCCAGTGAAGCCGTTTTGCCACACATCGCCAGGGGTGAGTACGGAGATGAATCGAGGGCCTCCTCCTCGACAGAGTGCTGCAGCACAGCCAGCAAGGCATCGGCGTCGAACCGTATCGGATCAATGCGAATCACCAGATCTCCATTCCAAAGACCAAGCCTGGCTTCCCGAATGCCCGGCATCGTGACAACAAGCCGCTCGATACTACGACCGAACAGACGGTTGCGACGAAGGCGGGCATGCTGGAGCCGAAACTGATCGGCTCGCTCACATACGACAGTCCAGGTTGTCAGACGATTGCCATAGCGACGGATGCAGACATTCGTCCCACTGCATGCGTCGTACGGCAGAAGAAAAGCCACCCCGTGCAAACCGTCACCCCGTACGGCGGCCGCTAGTTCAGCCACCACACTTTCAAAGCGCGGGCTGCCGGCAACGCTGCTCTGGCAATGAATAATTGCAATCGATTCGTGAGTCCGCAGTTCAACAGATTCGACATGCGGTGAGGCAAAGACCTGCTTGAGAAAGTGGCTGCGAGTAGTACTTTTTTCAGATCCCAAAAAATCAGACCGAACCGTCACGCTGCGGCGGCGATGATCGAGCGTGATCGCTAGCGGCGGCCTAGGCAAAGACGATGGCTGGGGCTCTTTGGGTGGGGACGGACCATCTGCGTAGCGACTCGTATCGGCCTCGCAATCGCCGGCGTTCGAATCATACGTGGCGTCCGCAGTGGTCATACGCCAGACAAATCTCGCGCGGGAATCGGCACTCTCCGAGACGGTACTGGCTCGCTGGTGAGGTAATCGATCGCCTCATCAATCACTTGGGTTGGTACGTAGCCATTGGCGTGTCCGTCGCCATTGTGCCCTGTGGCAGGCTTTGAAGAAGGAGGACTTTGGTTCGCCACTGTTCTTGATTTTGGTGTCGCTATTTTTCTCTCAACGACTGTATGCGACGCAACATCCACCTGTTGGATCAGTTTTCGTCGTCGTGCCTCGTTGGCCGCCACCTTTCGCATCGGCCACAGCCCATTGGCAAGTGCTGCCACTGCCGTCACATTATTAAATGCAACGCTCGCCATAATCCCGAAGCCCATCGTAAATACACCCGCCACGCAGATCACATTGGGCACGACAATCATCTGCCAACTGCGCTGCACATTGCTACGCAGATTAGCGGCGATGTCCCGCAGTTCGCAAAGATGTGAGAGCCCAGCATCTAAAAACACAATCTGAGCTGTGTCGGTGGCAATCGTCGACGCTCCCCGCAGAGAGATCGAGACATTGGCTTTTTTAAGCGCGATCGAGTCGTTGATGCCGTCTCCAACGAAGCAGACTTTACTGCCCTCGGCTTGGAGTTTTGCGACATAATCCGCCTTGTCGGCCGGCAGCACTTGGGCAAAGTAGCGATCCATCCCGAGTTGCTCGGCTAATCGCTTCGTCGGCGCCTCATGATCGCCGGAAATGATCGCCAGATACTTGATCCCCCGTGCCCGTAGGCCCGCCACGATATCAGCCACTTCTGGACGCACCGCGGCCTGTAATTCAATCGCCCCACCCAAGGCCTCGTCGATTGCGACTAGCACCATCGTGTTACCTAAAGCGTGCGCTCGTTCGAGGGCTTGGACCACATCGCTTGGGATCGCAATACCTTCCATTTCAATAAACCGCCGACTGCCGACCCGCACCAGATGGCCATCGAGGTGCACCATGATGCCAAAACCGATTTTCATTTCACTGTCATCGACCGAGTGAAGCGCAAGACCTCGGGCTTTTGCCGCGTGCAGGATGGCCAGCGCAATCGGATGGTGAAATTTTTGTTCCGCAGCCGCCGCATATCCCAGAATCGCATCTTCGTGCCACGGCTGGCACGCGTGAGTCTGCACCACCTCTGGCCGTTCCTGCGTCAGTGTGCCCGTCTTATCAAAGAGTACGGTGTCGATCTCGCTCATCAGTTCGAGGGCGCGGCCATCCTTGATAAGAATGCCTCGACTGGCACACAGCGCGAGCGAACTGAGCATCGCCAGTGGAGCAGCCATGCGGATGCCGGTGCCCAGATCGCAGTTGACGATCGCCACGCCCGCCGCCGGCCCCAGCGTGGCATACCCCAAGGCACCAATCGCCATCATGGGCGCGGTGGCCCTGTCGGCCAAGCGTTCGCCGGCGTGTTGACGCGTCAATTTATATCCAGCCGTATCAGCCAAAATCTTACCGATCTTGGCACTGGCCGTTTCAGCCCCGCTACTTTCCACAGCCACAAAAAGTTTTCCGGCCACCATCACCGTTGAAGCAAACACCCGGTCGCCAATGCCCTTCTCGGCCGGCGTGCTCTCACCAGTCAGGGCATGTTGATCGATCATGGCGATCCCTTCCACAACAATGCCGTCCACTGGCATCACTTCACCAGTGTTGACAACGATGACGTCGCCTTGCTGAAGCTCGTGCATCGGAATCTGCACTTCGATTGTGTCTTTGACGACCCAGACAAATCGCGGCTGCTTGCCAAAAACATTCAGTAACATTTTCTTGGAACTGTCTTCTGTACGCTTGACGAGCGTGCGACCAAACGACAAGCACCAGCAGAGAATTGCTCCCGGCAAAAGCTGCATCGTCGAAAGGCATCCGATCACCACAATCGCATCAAGAACATCGCAGCCGAGTCGCTTTTCCTTGAAGATGAGGTCGTAAGAACCCTTAAAACATGGAATCGACGTATAGGCAAAGAGCGCAGCCGACACCGGCAGCAGTGGTGGAAAAGCGAATTGCGCGGCTGCTGCCAGCGGCAGCGATGCCGTACAAATAGCCAGCGAGAGATCGAGTTTGTCGAGCTTAGTTGGGATGTCTGTGCCCACCAGAACTCCGTCGAGGATTTCAACCACCTGACTTCGCGTGAGTTGTCGCGGATCGTAGTCGACTGTGACCGTCGAAAAGAATGTGTCGATTGCATAGCGGTCGATGCCCAAGACGGTCATCAACTCTCGGTCGATCGCGTCGGCCACTTCAGCCCGCCGATGAATGACAGGGTTTTTGAGCTTGACGCGACCAGGTCGTTCGCTGACAACGCACCAGCCGGAAATATGATCGCCGTGCCGCTCCAGTCGCACCATTGCACTCGGATTGAGCGTTTTCTCCGTCAGTCCAGCAGGAAGACCTTGGAGGGCTAGAACCGATGCCTGCGGACCACGGGCAAGAAACCGAGCAATTTTGGCCACGACCTCATGAGCCGCCACTTTACTCGAACAGTATCGCAGCAGTGCCTTCGGGCTTCGGCCGCCACGGACTGTCACCTGTTCAATTTCCGCGGCTTCAAAAGCGCAGGCCACAAACTGGCGGCAGGGTTGACTGGATGTATTGGCAAAGAGCGGCCCCTCAACCTGAATCATACCCGGCTTGGGAAAGCTGATGCGCACATCCATGTTTGGATTCCTCGGCAGTAAACTTGTGCTGGTAATCGGTGTGGAAATCAATACTGTTTACATGAATCGCCGGCGGGCTTATGTGGCGGGAAAATGAGTGTGGCTGGAAAATGAGCGGTGGGAATCTAATTTTTTTAGGCTGCACCGCGGGCCGCGGTCGTCGCTCCAGTTTCGGTTGGAGATGTCTGCGTGAAAAAATCTGCTCCGACTGGGCCTAATGGTTCGCCAGTACGCTGCATGCCTTCGACCGTTTCGGCTGCATTTTTAATGGCATCTCCAAAGGCCTGCTGAGCAAAAACAGCAGCGCCCGCCATGTAGGGCGCGAGCTTATCTTTGAGCTGCGGATAGAACGCGTGGCCAAGGGCGCCGGCTGCTGCACCAGCGCAAAAATAACCAAACTCCGAACGGGTCATGAGATTAGGTTCCTAGGGATTAAAAATGATGGGAGTGAGAGACCGACACCAAACCATAGCTCAGGATTGAACAGCAGCGAGTGTCAGCATTGTTTGCGGCGCAGGCTGAAGGGTTTCTTTGGCCAGATCGAGCCCAGCACGGCCACCGTCTGCGAGCCCGAAAACGATTGGATTGTTGCGGGGAACCACCCGCGCCACTAAATAGACTGGAAATACGACGGCGTAGCTGATGGCAAAACCCGTGGCATGAGCGGTAGCGCAGAGTACCGAACCAACAGCCGGCAAAAAGCCCTTGGCGGCGGCTTGAGCATCACTGGCCCCGGCCCGTGCCGCTTCCGCGATGGCCCAAAGACTGGAGAAGGACGAAAGACCATTCACTCCGGAACTAGGAACGCTAATCATGGGGTTGACTCCATACAGACACAGCAACAGATACACCACGGCCACAAAACACTTCTTTTGAACATAGTTCGCCATTCTGGCACATGCAAGAAGCGGGTCTGTGAGTTTTATGAAATCTTTTTTCTAGACCAATTCGACTGGTTCTGTAGGGTTAGTTGGGCCCTGCGGCTCGTTCACGAGGACTCTCACAAGCCAATTTTTTTGCAAATCTGGGGCAAGCCAGCGATGGGGCCGCGCACCCATGGCCGATAGGCCCTGCAGACTTGGCCCAAAAGCAGCTTGGGCCGCCAGTCGGCCGCTGCGCACAGCCCCCTCCATGGTGGAGGGCCAGCCTGTGGCAGTCCAATCCCCCGCCAGAAATAGATTCGAGAGATGTGTGACGGCCGCGGGTCGTACGGCATCAACGCCCGGTCGCACCGAAAGCACGGCGGTGGGATCGGTTACAATCCGCGAGCCGAGAAGCGTTGCCTCCCGAGCTGGCGGAAAAATGTCGCGAAGTTCTGCGACAACCGTGTCGAGTAACCTGCCGCGATCGCCGCCCAGCAGTCCCCGCGAGGCACTGATGACAACCTGACAGTAGCCCCTCGCGTCGAATTGTTGCGAACCACTGCTAGCGGCATCGTCGGCAGAAAAAACCCACTGAGACACACGTCCTACGAGCACCGCATGGGGCAGGTCAATCACAGGTCGGTCAAACCACAAATGCACGGCCGTGATAGGCGAGCCGGCGAGATGTTCGGTTGCCACTGGCACGAGGTCTGGAAGCAGCCTCGCTGTTTGCTTCCACGGCAAGGCAACGATGACGCAATCGCAGTCAAATGTGACCGAGCCACAGATCACGCCAGTGGCGCGGCCAGAGTCACTGCGGCCGATGCCTGTGACGGTGCGACCTGTTTCCACGCTCACCCCTGAGCGCTTGAGCCAGGCGACTAATTGATCGCCAAAGAGCTGGCCGAGAGGCTGTGTCGGCACGTAAAGATCAGCCGCCTTGCGATGCGCTAGAAAGCCATCCACGACAACTTTCCGTGCCGCCGACACGCTGACCAAATCGATCGATTCTCCCAAGGAACTCTCCAGCACTGGCTGCCAAAAAAGGCTGATCACTCGCTCTGATTGCCCGATTGCCTGTAGCCACGAAAGCGCTGTAGGGATGTCTGATTGGTTGTTGGCGTCGCGGGCTTGAAGCAGTGGCTCACTTTTGTTTTTAGGAGCACGGCAATGTCTTGCCAACGTAAACATACCGAGTGCCAGCGACAGTTTTTCCCGCCACGAAAAATGTCTCATTCCTAACAGCAGTGGCGCCATGTGCAGCGGCGCTGGCAGCCAGCAGGATGGCGTGCAGGCACTCCGCACGCCCGTGGGAGAAATAAACCAGAGCGTGCGATCCCTCCGTAGCGAAGCGACGATACCGGCCTGCCGGCAGAGTGCGATAAAATTTGTGCAGCAGCCCATGGCCACATGCTGACAGGCATCGACTAACCCGCCAGTCAGCGGATCTTCAAAGCATGCCGCCCGGCCACCGCAACTCCGTCGCCCCTCGAGCAGCGTGACTTGAAATCCCCTTTCGATCAATCCAGCTTCCACAAGAGATGCCGCCGCCGCCAACCCCGCCAAGCCACCGCCAACGATGATCACACGAGGGGGTCGCGGCGAATGATTTCCCGCAGCATCGCTCGAGGTGTCAACATTTTGCCGGGAGTCAACGTTTTGAGTCACCATTGGATTCGAGACTTCTTTTGTTCTGCCGGTTATCATTCGGGGGTTACCCTTTTTTGGAATCTCAACCAGCTTCAATACCCGAGTTGTAGGGTTTAGCGGAACCCGCGAGGTCGAACGATCCCTGTCAAAATTGTGGCGACTGCCGAGGCGATTACAACCGGCCGGCTAGGCCGGATGCGGGTCGTGAAAATGGCTGGCCCGGCGCGGCCAACCGCTGCAAGCAATGAACGATAGACACCGTACATCGCTCGAAACACCAAGCGTCCATCGGTTGAGAGAGCCTTATCAAGAGCCTGCGACTGTTCGTAAAAACCCTCCGCGCGAGCGAACTCAGCGGCCGCCAAGCGGGAAAAGCCTGCGTGGATCTGGCCCAACCGCAGATCGTCACTCGTGCATCCGCAGGCTTGAAAGTCTTCCTCCGGCAGATAGATGCGACCGCGGCGGAGGTCTTCGGGAATGTCGCGGAGGATATTTGTAAGTTGGAAGGCTAGACCACAGGAGTGGGCGGCTGGCAACGCTTCTGCACCACGAAATCCCCAGATATGAATCGCAGCCAGTCCAACAGCGCTGGCCACACGGCGGCAGTACTCCTCTAAATCGGCAAATGTGTCGTATGTCTGCCTGTCGAGATCCATGCGCACTCCAGCAAGAATGTCGTAGAGCAGAGCCGGTGGAATGGCATACCGCCGAACGGTGTCGACCAGTGCCCGCAGGACAGGATCCTCTGAACGGCAACCAGCTAGGCCAGCAGCCAAGCTCTGCTCAAATCCCTCGAGGGCCACTCTGGCGGCAAGTGGATCATGCGTGTTGTCGACGATGTCGTCGGCCCGGCGACAAAAGGCATAGAGCGCAGTCGTGCTCTGCCGCTTCTGGAATGGCAACAGCCGAATTGGCAACGCGAAGCTCGAGCCTGAGCCACGGAGCACTTCGGCGCAGCGAGCGTAGTCGGTCGTCAGGGTGTTCATCTGCGACCTTGTGGCTGAAAGGCCTGCGGACTTTCGGATTCGGATGCGAAACGGGCCGCTGTGATCCCCCACCACGCGGCGGCCGCCAGACGCAGCTTGGTCCATCTGCCAACCGTAGGCCGCCGTGAAAGTGTGTCGTAGTTAGCGCGTTCTATGGTATCTGCCACCGCGCGGCCACCGGCCAGAAACATCCCTATGGCTGGCTTGAGCAGCCGGGGAGCACGATGCACCAGTGGTGCACCAGCCGAGAAACACTCGCGGGCCCACGTCACTTCTGCTTGCACAAGTGCTCTCAGCGGTGGTGTGGCCGCATCTGCATCGAGAAATCGACAATCGACACCCCACTTTGCCATATCGTCTCGGGGCAGGTAGACCCGCCCGGCCATGCGGTCGCGTTTGATGTCTTGCCAGAAGTTGACCAACTGCAGACCGGTGCAGATTGAATCTGACAACAAGAGGAGTTCGGGTTCGCGGCAACCCTCGAGTGCCAGCACAATTCGCCCAACGGGATTGGCAGAACGGCGACAGTAGTCGAGCAGTTCAAGTCTCGTGGCATACCGAGCAGATACCTGCTGCTGGTCGAACCGCTGATCTTCTTCAAAGGCGGTTAAAAGATCGGAGAATGGATCGATTGTCAGCCCCGTCTGCCGGACGGTTTCGGCCAAGGCCACGCAGACCGGATGAATCGCATGGCCCGCAAAGCACTCCTCGAGTTGTTGCCGCCATGCGGTCAGTGACTCCTGTGCTGACTCTGGGGTTTTAGCCTCATCAGCCAAGTCGTCGCTGACTCTGGCAAAGGCATAGACATTGGCCAAGTGCTGCCGCAGTCGGGCAGGGACAAGCTGCGTGGCGACCGTAAAATTTTCGTAATGACTACGGGCCACTTCACGGCAAAAGGCTTGGGCAGACTGAAGCGATGGTGGCGTAGCGAGCATGAGTTTGGCTGATTCTGATCGGTCCGGTAGACATTTGAAACACCGTCTGCTGCAACTGGCTCACGGCTAGCCACCTTCTCTGGCCGCTGACCGTTGACTGGATTACATTGATAGGTGCCACGCTCGAGCATGATAGCCTGCTGCCATCACAAACCCTTGGAAATCCCGATGAAGATTCTACTTGCTGGCCCACGCGGATTCTGTGCGGGCGTCAATATGGCGATCGAGACGCTTGAAACAGCCATTCGGCTCTACGGCACACCGATCTATGTTTTTCACGAGATCGTCCACAACAAGCATGTGGTCGAGCGATTTGAACGCGAGGGTGCTGTCTTCGTTGACACGGTGGAAGAGGTGCCCGAGGGGGCCGTGCTGCTCTTTTCGGCCCATGGCGTTGCCCCCCAGGTGCGTCGCGTGGCCGCTGATCGCCAGTTGCGAGCCATCGACGCGACCTGCCCGCTAGTCACAAAGGTGCATCTTGAGGCGATAAAATATGCAAAACTGGGCTACCGCATCGTCTTGATTGGTCATGCTGGTCACGACGAGGTGATTGGCACAATGGGGCAGGCGCCCGATTCATTTACGCTTGTCGACAACACCGCAGAAGTTGATGCCCTCCCGTTTGGCCCCACCGATAAACTTGCCTACCTGACGCAGACAACGCTTTCAGTAGACGATGCCTCGCGGATCATCACCCGTCTCAAGGAGCGGTTTCCGCAGATTGTTGGGCCACCCAAAGACGACATTTGTTACGCAACACAAAACAGGCAGGAAGCCGTGCGGCTTTTGTCGCCCGATGCTGACATAGTTATCGTGCTAGGCAGTCGCAACAGTTCTAATAGCCAACGATTGGCCGAACTCGCCAGAGACAGTGGCATTCCCGCACATCTGATAGACGGAGCAGGAGAGATCGACCCCGCCTGGTTTAGCACTGGCAATGAGACCGTGGTGATTACGGCTGGCGCCAGCGCTCCTGAGAGCGTTGTGCAAGACTGCGTGCAATGGCTGAGTGCTCGCTACGGTGCCACCGTTTTCGAGCGGACCATCCGCGAGGAAAACGTCTACTTTCCGCTCCCGAAAGAACTCCGCTCAAGTGCGGCCGCCGTGCACCTTCCCATGGCGTAATCAGGCCAACCGCGCTAAAAGTTCCCGGATGATCTCGCAAGGGTGACGAGAGTCAGCAAAGGTGACGCAAGCGCTAGGGCGACGCAAACTCTAGCGCGACACTGGAGTTAGTGTTGAAGTTTTTTATATCGAAAGCGGTGGGGTTCATCGGCATCGATGCCGAGTCGTTCATGTCGCTGTCGCTGGTACGTATCAAAGTTGCCTTCGCAAACATGCACGTAACCGTCTCCTTCAAAGGCAATGATGTGCGTGGCCAGTCGGTCGAGAAACCAGCGATCGTGCGTGATCACCACAACGCAGCCTGCGAAGTTGGCAATGCCTTCCTCCAGAGATCGCAGCGTGTCGATGTCGAGATCGTTAGTCGGTTCGTCCAAGAGCAGCAGGTTGCACCCGCGTCGCAAGAGTTTGGCCAAGTGAACGCGATTCCGTTCACCGCCAGAGAGCGTGCCCACCTTCTTTTGTTGGTCAGGACCTTGAAAATTAAACTTTGCCACATAGCTCCGGGCGTTGACAGTGCGTCTGCCTAACTCGATCGTGTCGTGGCCGCCAGAAATCTCTTCAAACACTGTTTTGTTCGGATCGAGAGAGTCGCGGCTTTGATCCACGTAGCCGATGTCGACTGTTGGTCCAATCCGGATCGTGCCGGAATCAGGTTGTTCAGATCCTGTCAGCATACGAAAGAGTGTCGTCTTGCCAGCGCCGTTGGGGCCGATAATGCCGACGATGCCACCCGGCGGTAGGCGGAATGAAAAATTTTCAATCAGCACCTTGTCGCCAAAAGCTTTGCTAACGTTTTCAGCATCGACAACCAGATCGCCGATTGGCTTACCTGCCGGGATGAAGAGTTCGATCTCATCCTCGCGGCCAGCTGACTGTTCAGCGGCTAGTTTTTCAAACGACGCCACGCGGGCCTTGCTTTTTGCCTGGCGAGCCTTGGGCGATAAGCGAATCCATTCGAGTTCTCTGTCGAGCGTTTTTTGCCGGACACTGGCAGCTTTTTCTTCCTCGGCCAAGCGAGCCCGCTTCTGTTCCAGCCACGACGAGTAATTGCCTTCCCACGGAATGCCTCGCCCGCGGTCGATTTCCAGAATCCACTTCGCCACATTGTCGAGGAAGTAGCGATCGTGCGTGACGGCCACGACAGTGCCAGTGTATTCGGCCAAATGGCGTTCCAGCCACACGACGCTTTCAGCATCAAGATGATTCGTCGGCTCATCGAGGAGGAGCAGATCGGGCCGTTCGAGTAAAAGCCGGCACAGCGCGATGCGACGGCGTTCACCACCGGAAAGATTGGTGACGGCCCAGTCGCTCGGCGGCAAGTTCATCGCGTCCATAGCGATTTCCACCTGTCGATCCAAATCCCAGGCATTCTTGGCTTCGATCTGATCTTGCACAGAGGCCTGCTCGGCAAGCAGTTTCTCCATCTCGTCCGGCTCCATCGGCTCCCCAAGTTGCGCATTGATCGCCTCAAAACGCATCAATATTGCCCGTGTTGAAGCTACGGCAGCCTGGACATTTTCGAGCACGTTTTTGTCTGGATCAAGTTGCGGCTCCTGCGAGAGATAGCCCGCCGTAAACCCATCCGCGAGCCGAATTTCTCCCTCGAATTCGCTGTCGATTCCCGCCATGATCTTCATCAGCGTGCTCTTGCCCGAACCATTGCGGCCAAGCAGGCCAATTTTTGCGCCAGGATAAAACGCTAGGTGGATGTTTTTAAGGAGCTCGCGCTGACCAAACTTTTTAGTGAGGTCGGCGATCTGAAAAATGTAGGCGGGACCCATCGGACGAAATGTCACTCCAGAAAACAACGGCAAAAAATAAAACGGCTTCAACTCCATCTTACCGATTCAAGGCTCTGCGAATAGTGGGGAGTTCCTCGCCGCAGTCGCATGGGTAAGCGGGCTCGTTGCAGGCCCAAAGGCGATGGTCTACCATTAAGCCGGTAGGTCGACGGTGTTCTTCGTTTGACACGGTGTTCTCGGTTTAAACAGCGGAGCTGCATTAAAAAATACAATGGGTACCTACACACATCCCGATGCGCTGGTCTCTCCTGAATGGGTGGCTCTGCACATCAGCGATCCGGCGGTGCGGATCGTCGAATCGAATGAGGATCGGGCGCTCTACACGCAGGGGCACATCTCAGGAGCCGTCGAAATCGACTGGCAAGTCGATCTTCAGGATCACGTTTGCCGTGACTACATCGATCGAGCAGGGTTTGAACAGCTTTGTGGTGCCAATGGAATTAAGCCAGAAACAACGGTTATTTTCTATGGCGATAAAAATAACTGGTGGGCCTGCTATGCCTTCTGGGTTTTCAAACTCTACGGCCATAAAGACTGCCGAATCATGAACGGTGGCCGCAAACTCTGGCAGATTGAGGGCCGGCCACTATCGAGCGATCGCGTGAGTTATGAAAGGACTCATTACGTGGCCTTGGAGCAAGACAGTGCAATCCGCGCTCTTCGGGAAGAGGTGCTGAAACATCAAAAGTCTGGCAAAAAACTTGTGGATGTTCGCAGTCCTGAGGAATATTCAGGCGAGCGACTGCACATGCCCGACTATCCAAACGAGGGTGCTCTGCGGGGAGGCCACATTCCCGGTGCCGTCAATGTGCCGTGGGCAATGAGCGTCAACGACGATGGCACGTTCAAGACCGCCAAGGAATTAACGGCGTTGTACGTGAAAGAGGCGCAGCTCAAACGCCGTGCCCCAACCATTGCTTACTGCCGCATTGGCGAGCGATCCAGCCTGACTTGGTTTGTGCTCAGCTACCTGCTGGGCTTTAGCAAAGTAAAGAACTACGATGGTTCTTGGGTCGAATGGGGTAACTGCGTACGCGTGCCAATTGTGCAGGGCAGTGCGCCGTATGGCGAAAGTGTCGCCGCTGAAGCAACTGTCGCGCTCCCGTCATTTTTGGCGGCTCCAACTGCAACGACGCTTCCGGGTTTATGAGTCATTGGGTTGGGAGAGGGCTTGTGTTTTCCGCGAACGAACTGCAATCTGCATGAATAGTGTTCAAAGCCGCCTCGACACGATCATTACTGAATTTTCTGACCTCGACGGGCGAGAAAAACTTGAACTCCTTCTTGATTTCGCCAATGGCCTGCCTCCTTTGTCAGCCGAGTATCAAGCTCGTAAGGCGACAGAGGACCGGCGCGTGCATGAGTGCCAGACTTCTGTTTTTCTCTGGACGGAGTTGGAGCATGACAGCCTTACCCTGATTGCTGAAGTGGCCCCAGAGGCACCTACCGTCAAGGGTTTTGTGGCCATTGTGGCCCATGCGATTGCCGGTCAATCGGCAATGGATGCACTCTCTCTACCAGACAACATTCTCGAACGCATGGGCTTGGCCGAAGTGCTCGGCATCTTGCGAACGCGGGGATTGCGTGCGATCGTCAGTCATGTGAAACGGGGCATTGTTCAAAAATTAGCGGCGGTAGAAATCAGCACACAGAATCCGACACAAACCTTAGAATCATGATTGTGAGAATCGCGTGACACCCAAGACAGCCACCCATAAAAGTGCCCCCCATCGGATGGTGGCCGGGATCGATTTAGGCGGCACCGCGGTCAATTACACATTCCTTGACGAACGCGGCCAATTTCTTCTGGATGGTCTCTGCGAGTATCCGTCGCGCAGCGTTGAAGGCCCGGGCATTTGCCTTGACCAGATTGCCGATGGCCTAGGAATTGCGGCTGACCGTGCTGGCGTGCGGCTGGCAGACGTTGTCGCTGTTGGCCTCGATACGCCTGGGCCAGCCAGTGCCGCTGGCGTACTGAGCAAGCGCGGCTCGACCAATTTTGTACATTGTGCGTGGGCCGGATACGACATCCGCCTCGCACTTGAGCAGAAACTCAACTGCCCGGCGACCTACCTCAACGACGGCAATGCTGCAGCCCTCTGGGGCCATGTGGCTCTTTTTGGTTCCGACAACAAAGCCACCAGCGTCTCCGCAATTATCGGTACGGGGCTCGGCGGTGGCGTGATTACGTCCGGTCGCGTTGTTGTCGGTCAAAATGGCTTCGGAGGTGAACTGGGGCATGTGCTGGTTCCCTTTTCAACAATTGCTGACATTGAAGGGCTGCGGCCGGTATGTAACTGCGGACGCATCGGCGACCTTGAGTCGCTCTGCTCGCTGACGGCGATCAAGAAAACTCTCTTGCCATATTTTCTCCTTCGGCAGCCCGATCACCAGTTGGCAAAAATCTCTGATGTGGGGCAAGCAGCAAAGCTCGTGCGAGGCTTGGCGGAGCAGGGCGATCCACTCTGCCGCGATATCTTCCGCGTGCAGGCGCATGCACTTGGGCTTTTCTTTGATGAGATGATCAACATCTTTGATCCCGATGCATTGATTGTGGGCGGCGGTGCAGTGGAAACTTCGCAAGCCTTTCAGCAGTGGTTTCTCGCCGAGATTCGCGTTGGCATGCCAACGCAGCGGGAGGAGCAGGCAGGCCTTGCAATCCACGTCATATCCGGCGGCGATACGGCGGGGGCCCGAGGGGCCGCGCTCGAAGCGGCCCGCATCGTTCGAGAACGCCGACTCTAAATTGTCGCGCAACCGCTGGAAGAGTTTTTTTGTGATCAAGAATCCGTTCAACTCTCAAAACACATTCATGGCTCGGCCGGCAGTGACGGTGTTGCTTGTGCCCCGATTGCACTTGGTCTGAAATTTTCGGCTGTACACAATTCCCAGTGGTTCGGGCTTTTATAAATCCCCAAAGCCCCGGACAGATGAATCGTATCTGCGATCCGCGGCTGGTTTTTGCCGGTCCCGCTGGGCCACTGTGCCAGCCACCTCCCAAATGGGTATGATTCACAAGGAGGCTCGTTGGGCTCCAGCAGGAACGGGTGCTACTTCTCGTCGCCTTGCCTCAATTTTGGCCACACCATCTTTATGCGTCAAAAAACACCGTTTTTTTTATCGTTTCTCGACGAGCAGCTATCGATTGTCTCTCCAAGACACGTTGTGATTGAACAGCCGTCACGAGCATGGGCTCACGCTTTGCTTGTCTTGTGCGTGGTTGCCTGGTGTGCGAGCGATTCTGCACAAGCCGTGCCACAGCCAGCCGCCCCTGCTCAAGACAGGGGCCTTCAAGAGACCGATCTTCAGCGTCAGCCTACATGGTCGATCCCAACTCAACTGACCGTGCGGCAAGAGGTGTTGGCTTGGCTCGACAGAGTACAGGCTGCACAGAAAACCGCACCTAGCGACAGGCGCGAGCAGAGCATCACCCCGGAAAAGTTTGCCGAAGCACGAGCCATGTGGGTCAAGCCCCCAGTGAGTCAAAACCCTGTCGGGACAAAGCCGACTCTGCCAGCCTCGGAATCTGATTCAAACGACCGGCCTGAGCCTCTTCTTGCGGCAGAGTACACCGACCTCCTCGATCGAGTTATGACCACAAGTGCGACTGTCGATGCACGAGCTGCCACGCTCAAAGATGCGGCGTCAGCGGCTCGACTGGCAGGTGATCAAGGCGATATTGCAGGCACGGTGCTGACTCAGAATGGTGACTGGCTCAACGATCCAAAAACCGATTCATTTCAACAAAGCGCTACCAAACTCTGGTTGGCTCGGCAGTTTGTTCGGCAGGATCGTTTCGACGAGGGGCTCTCTTTACTAGTCGATTTGGATTTAGCCACGTCTGTCGATCCAGCGGCACTGCTCTTTCTTCGTGCCGCCTGCCAGCACTGGCTTCTCGACGCTGATGCTGCCGTCGAATCGCTGGGCAGATTGCTCGAGCGATCAGGCGAGATTCCGGTGCGTTACGAACGTCTTGCTCACTTATTGCAAGCCGATCTTACTGCACTCCAAGATGAGTCGCTCGACCACATCGCTCGAAGAATGCGGGACATCACACGGCGGCTCGACTTTGGTCGAGCCGGTCCCAAAACTCGCACCGTCCAAGACGGCGTGATCGCTTCGCTCGATAAATTGATCGCTGCCATTGAGGAACAACAGAATCAGCAAAATCAATCGGGAGGCAGTGGCTCCGGAAGTGGCTCGGACAAGGGGGGTAACGGCAAGCCAATGGATGACAGTCGAATTGCTGGCGGGAAAGGACCGGGTGAGGTTACCAAGCGGGAGATCGGAGACACCGACGGTTGGGGCAACCTTCCGCCCCACAAGCGGGAAGAAGCGCTGCAGCAGATTGGTCGCGAATTTCCGGCGCACTACCGCGAGGCCATCGAGCAGTATTTCAAGCGATTGGCGTCGAGCGAAGATACCCCTTAAATAGTGGCATGAGCCTTTGTTAAGAATGTGGCTGGGAGACCGAGAATGAAGATGGTCCGCGATTTTTTGAGCCACCGATTGGAATGTGCTCGCACGCACCATCGATGGGATGTTACCGGCGTCTTGATCGGGGGACTGCTCGCCGTGTTTCTAATTCATGTTGTGCCGAGCACTGCCCAAGACAGCCAACCGGCGGAGTTGCCGGGAATTCATGTGACTCTAGAACACGTCGACGGTACGCTGCTGTCGGGTCGACTCGAACGTATTGAAAGCGATAAAGTTGTGCTGGATGAGGTGGGCACTTCCCGCACGGTGGACTTGCAATCGGTGAGACGCATTCAACGAGTTGGACAACTCGATCCCGTCGACTTTAATCTGCAACTGACATGGATCGACGGTTGCACGCTCAGAGGCAATGACTTCGCGTGGGATGGAAACAAAGCCCAGTTGATAAGGCCCGAAGGCTCCGTTGAGATGCCAATTGAACGAGTACGATCGCTCAATTGGCAATCACAGGCAACCAAGTCGGCCGACGATCACGACGCCGATGACGACCCACTTGCTGGCGGCCGAGCAGAGACTCCACAAACGCCCTCGTGGCTGGAATCGGTGCCGGAGTCGACCGAAAGTGACCTCGTGGTCATTGGCAGCAGTGATAAAGTTGAGTTTGTCGAGTGCGCTATTACAGCTGTATCGGCTGAAACCGTTACGGTTTCCCTCGAAGAAGAAAAAATTTCTGTCAAGCGACTGAAAGTGATCGGCCTGCAGTGGCTGCGAGACAATCGGGCAGACAAGAAACAAAGCGACCAAATTGTTGTCGATGTTGTCGGCGGCAGTCTGCGGGGCAATCGCGTGGAATGGTCTCCGGACGGCTTGCTGGTCAATGGCGACATACGGTTACCTGCTTGCATGTTTGTCGGCGTTGACTACGCCGCCGGTCGTATGACCTCGCTGACAACACTCCCGACTGAACGTCTTGAAGTGGATCCTTATTTTGCTGCACTCGGCAAAGTTGATGGGCTGGCGGAGTTTTTCGCTCCCCGAGAGATGGCTGCCGACCGCCAGTGGCCTCGATCGGGCCTGGTGATGCGGCCGCGCACGGTAGCCGTCTGGAGGATGCCCGCCGACAGTCGTCGATTTCGCATGACCGTGGCCCCTGCGGGGGGCCAGCATGCCACAGGCGGCGCAGTTGTTATTGTGGCTGCTGACGACCGCGAGGTGTTTCGGCGAGAGGTCGATGCTGGCCTGTTTACCAGTGAGTCGGTTGCGGTCAGCCAGCCAAGTGAAAGAACAACTACCCCAAAAGGAGCCGACATCGGCATCCCTGTTGACATTGATCTCGCCGGGGTTCGCCGCTTAACGATCACGGTCGATTTTGCTGCTCCCGGTACAACCAATGCGGCCATTCGACTCACCCAGCCCGTGATTGAAAAATAACAAGTCCCTTCGGCATCCGATCGCCCGATTTGAATCTCTTCCTCCAATCGCACACACAACAGCGGTCACTTTATCCATGCCACGCAGACCGACTTTTTTACCAACACTTTTCGTGATCGTTGTTTGCCTCTGCTGCCACATTGCAGGTTCAATCACCTCGGCTGCCGAGGGCATCGCGAGCGTGCTTGAGGCTCAGCAGCGACGCATCGATACGATTCGTCAGGCATCGACGGCGTCCGTGGCAATTTTTGCTGGCGAGGCCGGCGGCGGCTCCGGCGTACTCGTCAGCGCGGACGGTTATGCCTTAACTAATTTTCACGTTGTGCAACCGGCTGGCTTATCAATGAAGTGCGGCCTTTCCGATGGCCGAGTCTATGATGCGGTGCTTGTTGGTCTCGATCCAACAGGCGATGTATCGCTGATCAAGCTGGTGGGTCGGCACGATTTTCCCTTTGCTGAATTCGCGGATAGCGACCGCGTTGCGGTGGGCGATTTTTGCTTTGCGGCGGGCAATCCTTTTTTGCTTGCCACCGACTTCCAGCCATCCATCAGCGCCGGCATTGTTTCGGGCACGCATCGCTACCAGTTTCCTGCCGGCACCATCCTTGAATATGCCGACTGCCTGCAAGTCGATGCGGCGATCAATCCGGGCAATTCCGGTGGTGCACTGTTTGACGCCGATGGCCGCATCATTGGCCTCAACGGCCGGGCATCGTTTGAAAAACGAGGTCGAGTGAACGTTGGCGTTGGCTACGCAATCTCTGCCAATCAGTTGAAAAACTTTCTCGGTTTTTTGAAAGGTGGCCGGCTCGTCGATCATGCGACGCTCGGAGCAACGGTGAGTACCAGCGAGGATGGCCGAGTCGTCATCTCTGACATTCTTGAATCCTCTGATGCGTATCGGCGTGGGCTGCGCTATGATGACGAGATTGTCTCGCTTTCTGGTCGCAATGTTCGCACTGTCAACGCCTTTAAAAATATTCTTGGCACGCTGCCAGCGGGCTGGCGTGTGCCACTGGTCTACCGTCGCTCTGGCCGCAGGGTTGAGATCTTTGTGCGGCTCGCCGGCGTTCATGCAGCAGCCCAACTCGCGGCCATTGTCTCGGGAGGTGATCCGTCAGCGGAACAGCCTCAGCGGCCCGTGCCTCAAAAACCGCGACAACCCGATGATCCACAGCAGCCACAACAGCTGTCGGGTAAGCCTCCCGTTGCCACGCTACCCCAATCGCTGCGTGGCCTGTATGAGGAACGCAGTGGATTTGCCAACCATCACTTCAACACGGTGGAACGAACTCGGGTTTCCCAGATGATTGCTAGCCGAGGCATATTCAAGGCCCACGCTGGGGCGTGGATTTTCACTGGACGACTGCCAACTGGCGAGCCGTTTCGGATTGAACTCTCCGATGAACGAGGGCTGATCGATCTGCCGACTGGAACGACAACGGTCGATGCCACCGGCGACCTTGATGCCAATCCCAGTCCGCCTGGCAGCGGTGGGATGCTGGCGGCACTCATCCTCTGGCGAAGGCTTTTGCGAGAGGGGCCGGGCTCGCTCGGTCGCACAACTTACTGGGGAACAGCGCCGCTGGAATCGTCGCAGCGGGGTACACCTGCTCTTGTAGTTGATGTGCTGGAAACATCGGTTTCGGCTGTCGAATCACGATTTTCAGTGGGACCCAGCGGTAGGGTCGTGGGGGTGGAACTCTGGATCAATTCTGACGCCGACCCGTGTGAAATTCGGTTTCTCACGCCGCTGGCAAGCGATCCCCTGGAAATGCCAGGCGTGATTGAAGTGCGTCACGGCAACGAACTCTTTGGCACCTTTAACGTCGAGGCTGCGAGCCTTGAAACGATCGATGCTCCGATCGACAATGATGTCAATAAAAAAGCACCCGCAGAATCTGGCGCCGCGAGCGGAGCCACGCTGCACGATTCTATTTCTGAAGCGCGAGATGAGTCATGAAGCCTGTTGTGCATGGCTGTATGTTGCGGACTGTGCTCTGGGTAGCGATTGCGGCTGTACTCGGAATTGGCACAGCGACTCGACCGGGCCAAGCTGCGACTCCAGAGGAGGTCATCGCCGGAGCAGCACGTAAAGTTGTCAAACTCTACGGCGCCGGTGGCGGACGTGGGCTCGAGGCCTATCAGACAGGGATTCTTATCTCGGCCGAAGGCCAGATTGTCACCGTCATGAGCACTGTTTTGGACTCAGACGAGATCGATTGTGTGCTTGACGACGGCAGACGTTTTCCGGCAACGCTGCTGGGGATGGATCCTCGCCGTGAATTGGCTGTGCTGACGATCGCCGGAGAGGATCTACCTTTTTTTGCTCTGAACGAATCGGACCGCGTTGCCGTCGGCACGCGAATTTTTGCACTCTCTAATTTGTTTGGAGTGGCCGTTGGCGATGAACGCGTCAGCGCGCAGCACGGTATTGTCTCTGCAATGGTTCCACTGGAGGCCCGCCGTGGGGCATACGAGGCGCCGTATCAAGGCGCTGTGTACGTGCTTGACTGCACGACAAATAATCCCGGATCCCCTGGCGGCGCCCTCATCGATTGGCGAGGACGATGTATCGGTGTTCTTGGTAAGGAACTCCGCTCAAACGATAGCGGCATCTGGCTCAATTACGCCTTGCCGGCAGATGAGGCGTGGCGCGGAGTGCAAGCGATTCGAGCTGGAGAAACACAGCCAGAAATTCGAGTGTCACCCGCCAAGGCATTTGATCCGATCCTGTTGGGTTTTGTTCTCGTACCAGATCTATTGGATAAAACGCCCCCCTTCATCGAGTCGATTCTGCCTGGCTCTGCCGCTGCTGCCGCACATCTTCAGCCAGACGATCTGCTGATCGCCGTCGGTGGTAAATCAGTGGCATCGCGATTTGCCGTTCAGCGAGCCCTCGGAGTGCTTGCCGAAGGCGATCCGGTGCGATTGGCTCTTGTGCGCAATGGCACGATTGTGGATGTGGATCTCGGCCCCCGGCCCGGCGAAACTCAAAAATGAATACTCTCTTTTCGACAACACGAATTTCAATGGTGTCTGCCGGCTCTCTTCGGCGGTCGCTCCTGTTCGTAGCTGTCGGGCTCACACTCTGGAATTGGTCGACTGCGATGCCAGCCGTAGCAGCTCCATCAGAGACGCTTTCACTCGATGAGGAGGCAGCGTTTCAGGCCGCCGCCGATCGAGTTGCTGGGTCAATTGTGCGCATCGAAGCGGCGACTGTTTCTGAGGCTGGGCTGGGCGGGTCGACAGAAGCTAATCCTGGAGGCGGCCCCTCGTCTGGCATCATTGTGGATCGTGAAGGCTGGATTTTAACAACGAGTTTTGCGGTCCCCAAGGATAGTAAAGAAGCAATAGTCATTCTCACAGAAGACCCTGCTGGCCCCACCCGTAAGGCCGCCAAGGTTGTCGGACGTGATCTCTCGCGGGGCTTGGTGCTCCTTAAAATTGAGACTGCTGGACCATTGCCTGTGCCGGAGTGGGTGTCCCGCGATCAACTGGCCGCCGGGCAGTGGACGATCGCGATCAGTCGCTCGTTGGACGGTGCTGTCCCGAGCCTCGCAGTTGGCATTCTTTCTGCAACCAATCGCGCGTGGGGCAAGGCCGTGCAGACAGACGCCTCGATCTCGCCCAGTAATTACGGCGGCGCTTTGCTCGACATTCAAGGACGCGTGATAGGCATCTTGGCTGCTCTTCCTGCCGACACAGCCGGCATGAATCTGGGAACTGAGCTGTACGATTCAGGAATCGGGTTTGCAGTGCCCTTGGAGGAGATGATTCGGGTGCTGCCCCGGCTCAAAAAGGGTGAGACTCTGGCTCCTGGCATCTTGGGGATCAGCTACAAATCCCGCGATATTTTTACGGCCGAGGCGGTTATTGCCACCGTCCGGGCTGGATCTCCCGCCGCTCGAGCCGATCTCCAAGCAGGAGACACGGTGGTCTGTGCCGATGGCCGTCCGGTCACCCGTATTGCCGAGTTGCGGCACGCTCTGACGCCCCGCTACGCCGGTGACACGCTGGATCTGGTTGTCGAGCGACGCAGCACCGAAAAAAACGGCTCGCTTCCGCCCTTACGGCTAGAAAAAAGTGTCACGCTTGTTGAATCGCTTCCGGTTTGGAGGCGACCTGCAATCGGCATTGTGCCTGTTCGGACGAGTGGCAGAGATCCGCAGACGCCACTGGCCGACAAGGTGGAAGAGACAGCAGGCAAGCCAGACGCCAAGACGGTGGCGGTGGCGTGGGTCTGGCCCAAAGGCCCCGCGGCACAGGCCGGCATTCTGGCCGGAGATGTCATTGAATCGCTGAAAAGTGATTCTGCGACCAGCAGTCAACCCCTTGAGCCACTGGCGATCGAGTCGCCCGCCACGCTGGCTGGTATTGTCGGCGGTATGGAAATTGGGACGGCAACGGAACTGACGATTCTGCGAGATAAAAAACGTCTGACCTTAAAAGTCATAGCTGCCGCCATGCCTGCTGATCTACGGGCTGTCGTACCCGCCGCCGTGCCAACGCTGATCGCGAAACTTGATCCCCTAGCACCGCTAGTCGATGCGGCCACAATTTCCAAACTTGAAGCTGCCGAAGTGGCCAAGCCACCGCTAGTCGTGCTGCCGACAGCATCGCCTGAGCAACCGCTTGGGATTTTGGTCTACTTTGGTGCGCCTCACGGCCCCGTGGAACAGGCCGAAGCGGTGGCTTGGAAAGCGGCTGCGGCCCGCTATGGGGTGGCCGTTGTGCTGCCAGGATCGGGCGATCCGCAGCGTTGGAGCCGCGAAGATATTGCCACCATTGCCCGGTCGCTGGATTCGCTGCGATCGCGACGATCAATCGATCCGACGCGAGTGGCCGTCGCTGGCCGTGGGGCAGGGGGGGCATTTGCGTGGCTGGTTGCTGATGCACTCGGGCCGGCGGTGCGAGGAGCAGCCCTGCTTGATTCGGCCCTGCCTCGACAGACAACAGTCGAATTGGCCGAGCCAGGTCAATCCCGATGGGTGCTGTTTGGGAGTGCCACACCACACCTAGCCTCCAAGGCCGATGCCGATCGAAAGCGACTCACGGCAGCAGGTTTTTCGATTGGCGAATTGGGTAGCGAACTCGGCGAAACCCTTCCCAGCGAAATCCTCTGCGCTTGGATCGAATCGCTTGGCATTCTCTAGCAATGGCTGATCCTCTGGAGTCTCACTGCAATCAACCTGTTTTTATAAGTCCTTGCACACAGCCACGCGTGGTCGAGCATGGCAAAGATCAGGTTGCCATCCAGATTCTCTTGATTGATGACCAGATCGTGGTGGTCGACAAGCCCGCGGGTATTCCCAGCGTACCGGCTCGCACGCCGCTGGACCCACCAAGTGTGATCGATGCATTGGCTAGCGACTATGGGCGTCTTGAAGCAGTGCATCGCCTTGACCGCGACACGTCAGGCGTTTTGATTCTGGCTCGCACGCCATCCGCTCGAGCTATTTTGGGACGGGCGTTTGAGTCTCGCGATATTTACAAACGCTATTTGGCTGTTGTGACAGGAACGCTACCATCGGTAGAGGGCATCATTGATCTGCCGCTCGCCGATGACTTGCGACCACCGCGCAAGCGAGTCGACCCAATTCTTGGTCGCCGGGCTATTTCGCGTTGGCGACAACTAGCAACGTCAGCCCCGACAAGCATCGCCTGGGCTGGCCGGGTGCAGAGCCTGCTCGAACTCGAGCCGCTCACAGGCCGCTCCCATCAACTACGTGTGCATCTGGCCTGGATGGGCACGCCGATCGTTGGGGATCCGCTCTACTGCCAGCGAGTTTTGTCACCTGCGCTTGGGCCAACGGCCCAGCGACTCGGGTTGCACGCAGCCTGGATCAATTTTCCGCATCCTGCCCAGCCGTACAGGGTCCAACTCCTTGCCGCGGTGCCGGAGGCAGAACCCTGGATCGGATTCGCCGACAGCATTGCTTTGTGGCAGTGCCAACCGCCTGTCATCGCGTGATACCTCCTGCGTGACGGATTTTCACACGCGATCCCGTCGGTCTCTATCCATGACCGCGCGACCAGAATGTAAGGAATCAGCCTAAACCGGTCGTTGATCCAAGGATGCCACTTTTCGGTGCAGTGCCGTGCGCATAAATCGTGCTTTCACTGTCACAAAAGCAATTCACGAGTACAAAATGAGAGAGCGACGAGAGTTTTTTTCGACTGAAAAAATACTCACTATGCGCATTTTTGGCACTTTACTGGATCATGGCGTGAGGACTCAAGGGGCAGGATCGTATCACTTGGCACGGGGTTTGCAGCTAAAGGTCTTCGGCAGAATATGGAGCACAGGCCATTTCTTGGTGCTCGAAGTTTCGTCACTGCGGAGGTGACATGCTTCGATTTTTTTTATTCCCTCTGGAGATGCATGATGGCGGCTAGTGATTTGTTTGGTTCCTTCATCAAGCCACCGTTTTGGCTTGGAAGATCTGTTTTATTTTTGGCGCTCCTGTTGGGAATCGTCTCGGCTTTCCCGATCTCCTCCAGTTCCGCAGAGGAGGAAATAGGTCCTGGAACCGCTGCTGTTAGCGAATCGCCGGCAGCTGCCCCGGCCGTCCCTAAGCCCAACCTCATGTCACTGGAAATGATGGTTGAAAAACTCTGGACAGGTGCTGACACCGTTTGGGTTTTGATTTGCAGCATGCTCGTTTTTTTTATGAACCTAGGGTTTGGTTGCGTAGAAACGGGGTTTGCGAGATCAAAGAATTGCGTCAATATTCTTTCGAAAAATTTTATTGTCTTTGCGGTGACGTCGGTCGTGTTCTGGCTCATCGGGTGGGATCTGATGTTTGGCTCCGGCGACGGGGGCTGGATTGGTAATTCTGGTTCGTGGATGGTGGGCGGAGCCGACAATAGTCCGTTCATGGGCGACAAGTACGTGGGGGTTTATGGAGCGATTAGTTGGACCCACGTGCCGCTTTGGGCAAAGTTTTTCTTCCAACTTGTATTTGCTGGAACGGCTGCAACGATCGTCTCGGGGGCCGTCGCTGAGCGAATCAAGTATCTTTCTTTCATCATTTTTTCCTCCATCATGGCGTTTGCCATCTACCCGGTTGTGGGCCACTGGATCTGGGGCTTTGGCTATCTGGCGAAAGTTTGGAATTTCTGGGATTTTGCTGGTTGTTCTGTTGTCCATTCTGTAGGTGGGTGGGCGGCCTTAACCGGAGCAATCATTCTGGGACCTCGGATCGGCAAGTACGGCTCCGATGGGAGAATCAACGCCATCCCCGGCCACAACATGACGGCCGCATTCATCGGCACTCTGGTCCTCTGGTTTGGATGGTTTGGCTTTAACCCAGGCAGCACGATGGGAGTGGCTGGCGATGGCGGGTCGCTTGCTGCCTTAGTCGCAGTCAACACAAACTCTGCTGCTGCTGCGGCAACGCTGACTGCCACTGCCACTGCCTGGCTGTGGCTCGGTAAGCCCGACATTGGCATGACGCTCAATGGCTGCTTAGCTGGACTGGTTTCAATCACGGCCTGTGCGGCGTATACAACAGTGCCATGTGCCATGATCATCGGGGCCATTGCCGGCGTGCTCGTAATTTGCTCAGTCATATTTTTCGACCGCGTGCATGTCGACGATCCGGTGGGAGCGACCTCTGTCCACCTTGTCTGCGGCATCTTCGGCACGCTCTGCGTGGGGCTTTTCTGCTCGGCTGATCTTTCCACCACCGTCCTCAACACGCCGTTCGGTACAGCCGAGGCGGGTGGACCAAGTTTAGGCCTGTTTTTTGGCGGCGGTACCAAGCAGTTGATCGCCCAACTCGTTGGCGTACTCATGGTCGGAGCCTATGTCGTTCCTGTCTCAGCCATCGCGTGGCTCACGATCAAGGCAGTGGTTGGCCTGCGTGTGTCACCCCAAGAGGAGATCGAGGGGCTCGATATCTGTGAGCACGGCAATGAGGCGTACCACGGATTTGTCATGGTTCGCAACGAGTGACGCACAATCCAGAAGGATGTCCCAACGGCTTGGGTGGGCACTCCGCCTAGCTCACCCAGGCCGGGGCATTCTTTGGAATCAGGAGAGAAGTCCCGGCAAAGCCGGTTGCACTGTTTCTTGTGGAAAGCTTGTGCCAGAGCCGTGGTCAACGCTACGATTTACCTAATCCCCGGAGACGGCAACGGCCGAAAATCTTTGAAGTTGATTATCGCCATTATCCAGCCCAGCAAACTCGAGAGCGTTAAACAGGCTCTCTCAGAAGTCGAGGTTTTTCGCTTAACGGTGCTCGATGTGCAAGGATTTGGTCGGCAGCGCGGCCATGCTGAGACATACAGAGGCCATGAGATTTCTGTCAACCTGCTGAGAAAAGTGCAGCTTCAGATCGCCGTCAATGACGATTTTGTCGAGCCGACAATTGCCGCCATCATCAAAGGCGGTCGCTCAGGTGAACGTGGAGAGATCGGCGATGGCAAGATTTTTGTATTGCCCATGGAAGAGTGCGTGCGGATTCGCACCAGCGAGCGCGGCCGCGAGGCGATCTGAAAGGCGAGTAACGTTTGCCAATAGCTCCGGTCCAATAGCCAGTGGCGTTCACTCTAAGAATGGGTGGTCGTGGAGTGAGTGGTTGCGGGTTCGCTGGGATCGAGGGACTCGGGTTTGACCTCAGCCAATCGGCGGCAGACAGCGGCTATGCCCGCGGCATCGAGTCCTAGATCAGTCAGCAGTTCACCGCGCTCGCCATGTTCGACAAACCGGTCTGGCAGGCCCATCCGCACAATTGGTCCAGGTGAGGTGATCCCGGCTGTATTCAGGGCCTCTAAGACGGCACTCCCGAAGCCTGTTGGCAAGGCATTTTCTTCGACGGTGACAACCCATGGGGCCGCCTCAATCTTTTCAAACAAAAGACGCGTGTCGAGCGGCTTCACAAATCTGGCATTGATCACCGATATCTCCAGGCCCTCCTTGCAGAGCCTGGCTCTGGCGGCCAGTGAGGCCCCGAGTAACGTGCCACAGGCAATGATCAGCCCATCAGATCCATTGCTCAATACCTCGGCCTGACCACCAACCATTGGGGCCCGCGGACCGGCGTGCTTTTCAACCACGGCCTTCGGGTAGCGAATCGCCACCGGACCATTCTGGGTGAGCGCCCAATCGAGCATTGCTGGGAGATCGTGCTCGTCTCCGGGAGCCAACACTGTCATGTTGGGAAACAGTCGCATGTAGCCCAGATCAAATGCGCCATGGTGCGTCGGGCCATCTGGGCCTGTCAGGCCAGCCCGGTCGAGCATAAAGATGACCGGCAGATTTTGCAGGCAAACCTCCTGAAAGATCTGATCGAATGAGCGTTGTAAGAATGTGCTGTAGATATCGACAATCGGTCGGCAGCCAACTTTTGCTTGGCCCGCCGCAAAGGCAACGGCATGCGACTCGCAGATACCGACGTCAAAGAAGCGGTCAGGAAATTCCTCCCGCACAGGTTCGAGTTTGTTCCCTTGGCACATGGCAGCCGTCAACACGGTCACGCGGCTATCTCTCCGCAGTGCCTCTAAAATCGCAGTGCTGGCAACATCGGTGTAGCCCCGCGAGGCCGACTTCTTGATTGAGATAATGCAATCGTCGTCGTCGCATTCAAAGGGAGCCGGAGTGTGGAAGAAAACGGGGTCGGCCTCTGCCGGCTTGAAGCCATGCCCTTTTTCTGTGAGCACATGCAGCAGCACAGGGCCTTTTTCATCTTTGACCAGCTCGAGATACCGGATCAGGTTGGGTAGGGAATGCCCTTCGACAGGTCCAAAGTAGCGGACTCCCATCGCCTCAAAAAGCATGCCGCCGTGAAGGCTCGTCTTGATTGAGTCTTTGACACTCAGCAGCATCCTCTCCATCGACCCGCCAACCATAGGAACACCTTTGATCAAGTCGCCTGCCTGCTGCTTGAGTCCGCGGTACCATGGGTTTGTGCGAATGACATCGAGATACTCTGCCAGAGCCCCCACGCGGGGGCAGATCGACATCTTATTGTCGTTGAGAATCACAAGCAGTCGCTTCTTAAGAAATCCAGCGTTATTGAGCGCCTCAAAAACAACTCCAGAAGGCAGCGCACCGTCGCCGATGACTGCCACTGTAAAGCGGTCGGAACGACCACACAGACCATCGCCACTGGCCAGTCCAAGCGCTGTCGACACACTGGTGCCGGCGTGGCCGGTCATGAACAGGTCGTAGGGGCTCTCGTCGGGATTTGGAAATCCCATCAGCCCGCCCTTGGTGCGCATCGTCCCAAAGCGGGCAAAGCGACCGGTGATGAGCTTATGGGGATAGATTTGGTGTCCGGTGTCCCAGATCAGACGGTCGCGGCTGAAATCAAAAACGCGGTGCAATGCCAGACAGAGTTCGACAACGCCGAGATTCGAAGCGAAGTGGGCCGTGCGGGTGGCAGCTACCTCGCAAAGCGCGCGGCGCATTTCAGCCGCCAGTTGCTCAAGCTGGTCGCTCGACAGGCCCTGCAAATCGCGGGGCGAGAGAATGGACGAAAGAATGTCGGACATTGTGAAAAGTATGGTCCTACGAATCAAAACCTAATGGTCGCGAGCCACAATCCATTCTGCCAGCCGACTGAGTTCTCCGGCCGAATCACCCATTTCTGTCAGGGCGGCAACAGCCTCCCGGGCCAGAGATTGCCCTCGGACACGACTGGCTTCGAGACCAATAACCGTCGGGAAAGTCAGTTTTCCACGCTGAGCATCCTTGCCAACCCGCTTGCCCATGGAAGCCTCCGTGCCCTCTGCGTCGAGAATGTCGTCGGCAATTTGAAACGCCAAACCAAAAGCGTGTCCGTAGGCGGCCAATTTCGCCAGCCCGGCAGGCTGGGCTCCGGCCGAGAGGCCGCCCAGTTGGAGCGAGGCTAAAAAGAGTGCACCTGTCTTGCGGCGGTGGATGCGTTCAAGCCAGCAGAGTTGGTCAGCGGCCGGGGCCACTGAGATATCGGGAATCCAGCCTCGCTCTAGAGCCAGATCGTCGGATTGGCCGCCCACAAGTGCCTCGGCACCGGCCGCGCGGGCCAGCACAACACAGCCACGGGCCACCCATGCCGGTGCCATCATCTGGTTTGCGAGTGTTTCAAAGGCGAGGGCTTGCAGAGCGTCTCCTGCCAGAATTGCTGTGGCCTCATCGAACGCCCGGTGGCAGGTCGGTCGTCCACGCCGCAGGTCATCGTCATCCATCGCTGGAAGATCGTCGTGTACGAGCGAATACGCGTGAATCATTTCCACGGCAACGGCGGCGGCGGCAGCGTTTTCCCACTGGTTCTCAGCACCATAGCAAGCGTCGGACGCCCACAGCACAAGAGCCGGCCGAAGACGTTTGCCCGGAGCCAGCAGCACGTATCGCATCGCTTCGAGCAAGCGGGGAGAAGCCGCCGGGGAAAGCTCCAGAGCCTTTTCCAAACGGGGTTCAATAAAATCTTTTACTCGCCCCAAAGACTGCGAGACGGCAGCATCAAGGCCGGCCAGATCCGAAGCGCTAGGCATGCGACAACTGGCCATAACCATTCCTTGTCCTTGCAGTTGGGTGGAGATACGACATCCGACGAGACAGTCATCACAGCCATGGCTCATGCAAGGCCGCCCATGCCAACTCAGCAGAGCGTCTGAAAACCCTTCAATGAAAAAGTCGATCTCGCTTACAGCTTCAAAGCTTAAACGCTCCCAGACCCATCGTCCATCCCGGGCAGGCGTTTGGACCGCGAAGTTTTGCCGACCGAACGGGCCGCACTACCCGACGAGGATCGCGTTAGAGATGATTCAGATCGTTGTTGTTCCGCACCGCCCTTATCGGCGGAAACATGCGCGGCGTCGGCCGTTTGCCTGGCCAGCGGGCCGATCACGAAGGGATCAAGGATTGGCTGGCCCTCCTCGTCCACTCGGGTAAGCACGCTGACGCGTTGTTCGGCATGTGACAGTTCATCGTGCAGCCGTCGCAGGATTGCCACACCCTGTTCGTAGGCCGTAATTGATTCAGACAATCCCAACCCACCCGACTCCAATCGACTGACGATGTCGCTCAGTTGGGACAGGCCTGTTTCAAACGAGGGCTTCTGGGTTGTGTTTAACGGCACATCGACCGACTCTTCTTCAGAGTGTAGTTCATTCTCCAAGGGCATCGCTTGAAGTCCTTTCTACACGGCTCCACAGACATCCATCCGCCAGTTGGGTGACGAGGGTCGCGCCGTTATCCACGCCAATTGTTGAACGCAATGGCAGATGAACGCCACTTCCGTTGCTAGTTTTTACCAGAGATGTAACGGAGTAGCCTCTCGCGAGGAGCTGGAGCGGACTGCCTGCTTCGAGGCGACCGACGGCAGATCCTAAGCGTTCGCGGCCACGCTGGATCACAGCATTGGCCAACCGATTGCAGCGGGCGGCATGCTGCTCCAGCAGGGTGCGACGATCGCGGACCAACTGGCTAGGATCGGTGAACGTGCGCGAACGGGAAAGCCCACTGATCCGATCGCGAGCGGTGCGGATTCGTCGCAGCAGGCCCATCTGCAGTCGCTGCCCAAGTGAATCACAGAGGGTGGAGAGTTGTACGCCGTCGGGCGAAACTTGCACAGCAGCATCGGTGGGCGTCAGTGCCCGCAGATCGGCAGCCAGATCCGTCAGTGAAACATCGATCTCGTGACCAACTCCCGACACAATCGGAATCGGCGAAGCGGCCACGGCCCGCACCAGTACCTCCTCGTTAAAGGCCCACAAATCCTCCAGGCTGCCGCCCCCCCGGACCATTGCAATCACATCCACTGCAGGTTTGATGCAGGCTGCTGCAGTGATGGCCCAAGCCAATTCTTCCGCCGCCCCAGCCCCTTGCACGCGGGATGGCACGACGATCACTTCTGTCGATCGCCAACGCGAGAAAAGCGTTTCCAGAAAGTCGGCAATCGCTGCGCCCGTAGGGCTGGTGATCAGGGCGATGCGGTGCGGAAATGTTGGGATCGGGCGTTTTCGCTGCGGTGAAAAAAGTCCCTCTTGCTCGAGCGCCGCGTGCAGTTGTCGCAGGCGGGCTTCCAAAGCCCCCGTGCCGATTGCGTGCAGCCTGTCGATCGTGAGTTGGTAGGTGCCGCGAGGCGGATACACTTCCAGTCTACCGTGGCAGACAACCTCCAAGCCATCCGCTGGCTCAATCGCAAGCGACTGCCGAGTGCCCCGCCAAATCACAGCCCGCAACAGGGCCGTATCGTCCTTGAGCGTTAGATAGATGTGGCCCGATGCAGCCTTGACCAGATTTGAGATTTCTCCCGCCACCCACGCATCGGCAAAGCGCGACTCAACATGCTCCTTGACGCGGGAGGTAAACTCCGTGACGCTCAAGGCCTCCGCAGGTGGCTTCTGGCAGTCGTTCAGCAGTTCCTCGCTCATGGGCTCGCTCATAGGTTTGATGGACTGATAGTCTAACAGTAGTCCACCTGCGGCGAAGTCAGCTTGTTTCAGCGACTGCAAAAAATTGTTCCTAAACTTATCTTGTATCATTCTGAGAAGTTGAGATGAATCGCCCATCCACCGTCACAGACGCGGCACTCCAAAGCGGCCCACCACGCGGGGCGCTGTTGGTGATTTTTCTGACCGTTTTTATCGACTTGCTGGGCTTTGGCATTGTCTTGCCTGTGATGCCTCGACAGGCCGAACCCTACCTTCTGGCCATGGGCCTTTCAGAGGCTGCCCGCGGGGGGATGATTGGCGTGCTGTTTTCAGTTTTTTCGCTGATGCAGTTTTTATTAAGTCCAGTCTGGGGCCGCATTTCTGATCGTGTGGGCCGGCGGCCAATGTTGCTCTTGAGCCTCGCTGGCTCGGTCGTTTTCTATGCCCTCTATGGCTTTGCGGGCACGTTGTCGTCTGACCAGGCATCCCTTGCCATCGGCCTGATGCTCTTGTCGCGGATCGGGGCCGGTATCGCTGGCGCCAGCGTCGGCACAGCGGCCGCCGTCATTGCTGATTGCACAACACCGGAAAAGCGGGCCAGCGGTATGGCACTGATCGGCATCGCCTTTGGTGCTGGCTTTACGCTCGGACCGCTGATCGCCTACTTCGGTCTGGCAATCTTTAAGGACCAGCCATGGGGCGTGGGAGCGCTGGCGTCGCTCCTCTCGCTTGTGGCACTGCTGATCGCCTTTTTTGTTTTCCAGGAGACACGACGGCCCGGTATCCGCTCGGCAAAAGATTTCTTTTCCTTTGGACAGACGACCGCCGTGCTGGCAATGCCAACGGTCGGCATCTTAGTGCTGGTCTATTTTTTGTCGATCTTTGCCTTTGCTAACTTTGAAGCCACGCTGGCGCGGTTTACGGAGGAAGCCTTTAAGATGGACAACAACGACAACTTCCTTGTCTTTGCCTTCATTGGCGCGGTGCTGATGGTGGCCGGCGGCCTGTACCGCCCCCTAGCACAGCGGCTTCCCGAAACACGACTGCTGGCCACGGGAGTTTTCTTGATGCTGCTGGGCCTTGGAAGCCTAGGGGGCATTGCCTGGCTGTTGTCGGGGAACACGGCAGTCGACGCGGGCAGTGCAGCGGCCGTTTCCTCACTGATTCGCTCGAGTTTTTATCTAGCAGCGGCGGTCTCTGTCGTGGGCTTTGCATTTGTAAACCCCTCGGTTTCTTCGCTGGTTTCTAAGCGGGCCGATCCAACGCGGCAAGGCGAGGTTCTCGGTGTCAATCAATCATTTGCCTCCCTTGGCAGAATCCTCGGGCCGTTTCTCGGATCGGTGCTTTTTTCGCTCCATGGGTCGCGAGCGCTACCATACATGGCTGCCGTTGGAACGCTTCTGGTGGTGACGATGCTGCTGCCCCGTATTTGGCAGCGGCCGTAGCCACTGGCCGTCGTTTTTTGAGCCGGATTTGCCCCTCTCATTCTCTCCACAACACCTCACGCACTGATGATGCTGCCAGTTCAACCACACGCGTTGCCACCGCCGCCGTGCCCGTTGCCCGCTTGGCTGGCCTCTCAAAGGGCGATGGGCGTGCTCGTAGTGGGCCATGGCACGGCAGATACGATTGGGGCTGAGGAAACGCATACGGTCACGCAGCTGGTCGCAAACATGCTGCCGGGTGTGCCGGTGGAACTCGGTTTTTTGGAGGTCATCGGGCCTTCGATAGGCCAGTCGCTGGCGCGGCTTGCGGAGCGGGGATGTCGGGAAGTGATGGCCGCCCCGCTCCTGCTGTTCACAGCAGGACATGCCCAGCAGGATGTTCCCGACGCTTTGCTAGCAGGTGCTCGCGAGGCCAACCTACAGGTTGGGCAAGCAGACGCACTCGGCTGCCATGAGCACATCATCCAACTGGCCCGCCAGAGGCGTTTTGAGGCCCTCTCGGCTCTGCAAGCGATTCCTGCTGCGGCAACAGTGCTCATGATGGTGGGTCGGGGTTCAAGTGATCCTGCCGCTTTTCGGCAGTTACTCGACTTCACGACGGCCACGCTGACGGCCACAGAACAATCACCTCAAAGCGAAGCCCGCCCGGGCAGAATTGAACTGGGTTTTGTGGCGGCCGCACGCCCCACGCTCACCGAGGCGACTGCCGCTGCAGCGAGACCAGCAGGCTTTTGGGAGACTCACGATAGAAAATCAACATCCTTTTGGAAACCTTTTGGGGCGTTTGTCCGTAGAATGGTTTCAAGGAGAGAATTTTTGATTCCAACGCGGCGCGTGATTGTGCAACCGCACCTACTCTTTCGGGGGCATGTGCAAGAACAGGTGGCCAAAGCTGTTGCAAAAGCCCGAGTAGAGTATCCAGCCATCGAATGGGTGGAAGTCGGTCGACTGGGGCCCAATGAGATGGTGGCACAGGCTCTGGTCGCTCGCGTTGTGCAGGCGATCGGTGAAAGGCGTCCCTTTTTGGGTTTAAAAAACCTCTCGCCAGAAATGGCCTAAATCGTCACAATGGATCAGTGGTCGTTGCCTTTAGCCTCGCGGCGTGTTTAAAACTGCTTTTCAATAGTGTCTCTACTTTAAGAAGGAATCAATCGCGTGAACGGTCAGAGCCTCGCCACTGCCACGAATTCTATTCAAAACACTATGCTTACGCTTCGGAAGCCTCTCCCGTCTCGGCCAAACCGATGGGCTGCGTGGCTTTTGTCGGCAGTGCTAGTCTTTTGTTGGATTGGGTCGAATGCTGCCCGATCTGAACAGCCCCCGACCGCGGCGGCTGCAGAAAAGACGCCCTCGGCCCTGGCTGCTCTTGCCAAGCCCGGCCCCAACGATCGACAGATCACGCTGGCGGTGAAAAGCTATCTCGAACGGGAGCATTTCCTGCGTCGACCAGTCGACGATGAGATTGCACGCCGCTGGTTTGGCATCTTTCTCGAAGCCCTCGACCCAATGAAGATTTACTTTATTCAAAGCGACATCGATGCTTTTATGCAAAAACGTGACTCGCTGGATGATCTTGTGAAAAAAGGGGATGTGTCTTTTTCCTACGAAGTCTTCAACCGATTTCTCCAACGGGTGGATGCTCGGATGCCCCTCATAGAAAAGCTGATTCTAGCACCCCAAGACTACGCCAAGCCGGAGACGATGGTGATCGACCGCGAAGATACGAAGTGGGCCGCCAACGAGGCGGAGTCCGAGGACAATTGGCGGAAGCGGATCAAATACGACCTGCTCGTTCAGAAGATGGAAAAAACGCCACTTGACGAAGCCCAAGAAAAGCTAGTCCGTCGGTACCGCAGCTTTGCCAAACGCATGCACCAGATGAATGCTGACGAACTGCTGGAAACCTATCTCTCCTCACTGACAAGTTGTCTCGATCCGCATACGAGCTTTATGTCGCCGGGCACCCTAGAAAACTTCGAGATCGGCATGCGTCTACAACTTGACGGCATCGGCGCCTCGCTGAAGGGCGAAGACGGCTTCACAACGGTGGCCGAACTGGTGCCTGGGGGAGCAGCAGATAAGGATGGCCATCTGCAAAAAAAGGACCGCGTGATCGGGGTCGGGCAGGGGGCTGAAGGCGAAGTGGTCGATGTGGTTGACATGAATCTCAATGAGGTTGTCAAACTGATTCGCGGCAAACGCGGCACGATTGTTCGATTGAAGGTCATCCCTGTCGGCCAAACAGTGCCGAAGATTTACGACATTACGCGGGCCAAGATCGAACTCAAAGACAGTGAGGCCCGGGGAGAACTCATTGAAGAGGGAAAGAAGCCTGACGGCATGCCCTACCGCATAGGAGTGATCAACCTGCCAAGCTTTTACATGGACATGGCAGGTGCTCGCCAAGGCCAAGCCGAGTACAAAAGCAGCACCCGCGATACAAAGCGGCTGCTTGATGAATTTCGCCAAAAAGACGTTGATTGTATCGTGCTCGACCTCCGCAATAACGGCGGTGGATCCCTGCCAGAATCGATCTCGCTGACGGGACTCTTTATTGATACAGGTCCGGTCGTGCAGATCAAGGATGCCGACAAACGCATTCAACAATACGACGACGTTGACCCCGGAGTATCGTGGGACGGGCCGCTGGTGGTGCTGACGAATAAATTTAGCGCAAGTGCCAGCGAAATTGTGGCGGGAGCCATACAGGATTACCGCCGCGGCCTGGTGATTGGTGACAACGCCACTCACGGTAAGGGGACCGTCCAGAGCCTCCTCGACCTTGGGCGGCAACTCTTTCAACGCCTGCCGAATGCCCCATCGCTCGGTGCGATCAAGATCACGATGCAACAGTTTTATAGACCGGCCGGACAGAGCACTCAATTGGAAGGCGTGAAGAGCGACGTGGAACTGCCGAGCATCACCACGCACCTGCCGGTTGGTGAATCGGATCTAGACCATGCCATTGCGTTTGACAAAGTTCCGTCCGCGACTTTTAAGTCGAGCGGCCGTGTTTCAGACGCAATGTTGAAGTCGCTCCGCGACAACTCGAACCAGCGGGTTGCCGAAGATGAAGATTTTCGCAAAGTAGTAAAAGACATTGCACAGTACCAAAAACGTAAGAATGAAAAAACAGTATCACTGATCGAAACAGAATTTTCACGGCAGTGGAACGAGGGCAAGTCGGCAGACGACGAAGAGAAAAAGTTGGAAGAGTCAATTGATCCAAAACGGCCTGTTGTGAAGCGTGATTTTTATTTCAAAGAGGTAATGAATGTGACGGTCGATTATCTCAGCAGTCTGGCTGGCGGTGTTGCTGGGCTCGCACGCACAACGCCACCAACTCAGCAGGTCGTGCCAGAGTCTGTGCCGGCCCTGCAATAGCACGATCGCCTGAGAGAGGACGCCTGTTCGGAATCGGAAAAACGCAAGAGTTTATTGGCGTAGAATTGCCGTCAAACCCTGTAAGGAATCGGGGTATGCCAGTGGGATGGCGTAGTCGCGAAACAAGAGCGAGGGGTCGATGCGTTTGTCAGCGCCCCTCGTCCGCGGAGCGATTGGATCCCAGGTGGGAAGTGGACTCTTTGCAAGCATCGCTAAGTGCCCGTACCACTCCCGTCGCCTCAAAGGCACACCATCGGAGACAACGTAGAGCGGCCGGGGTAAAAAATGCTGGCCAGGCCCCAGAGTTTCCAAGCTTTTACTCGTTGATCCTTTTTCATTCGACGCTACAACGCAGACAACACTCGCTGCATCATCAACGTGAATCAGATTGAGCCAGCTCTCAGGATCGGCTGGGATCGGTTTTCCAGCTTGAAGATCAGCCCAGCGAGGCAGTCGGCCGGGGCCGTACAATCCGGCAAATCGCAACACAACCCCCGGCCCCAACCGATGGCCTCGCAGCAGATTCTCCGCATCAAGGAGGACCCGCCCGTTTTCACGAGTCGGTTGGGCGGGGGTTTGCTCGTTGATGATTTTTCCATCTTCATCTCCCCAGACGCCCGTAGAACTGGAGAAAATTACCCTCGGCTGGCCAGAGAGAACACCGAGCAGTCGCGAGAACCCCTCAATGTGGATGTCGCGGTGGCTGGCGTTTCCAACCCGATCAAAGCCGACCGACCAAAAGAGAGTGGCCAGATCACCAACCTGTGAAAACATGGATAGGTCGCCGGGCACGCTGACGTCGGCAACGATTGGTTCGATACCGGCTTGGGCCAGTTGGTCGGCTCGCTGGGGCGTTCGGGTGACGCCAAAAACACGAGCCCCATCGGCCAGCCAACGAGCAGCAACACGCATGCCTAGGTAGCCGCATCCGACCACCAAGCGCGAAGGCCCCTTTCGTGGAGAAGATGTTGCCCCTAGCAATCCTGTTTCTGGCACTTGAAAGGAGGTGTGAGGAAGAGCGCTTGTCAAGCGTTGAGGGCTCCGGGATGGACGTTGCCAGGGGTAGGAAAAACGCCCGTTGCGGCTGAAGATTCAATCCACGCCGTAAGCACGATTTGGGCCGCCAGTGCGTCCGTGCGGGCTTTTTTCTTTTTCCGAGAGAGGCCTCGGCCCGTCATCAGCCCAACTGCTTCGATTGAACTGTATCGCTCGTCATGGAAAACAACCGGTCGGTTGGTTGCCGTTGATAACCATCCTCCAAAGCGTTCCACTTCAAGAGACATCTCACTGTCGCGACCGTCTGCGTGAACGGGTAGCCCAACGACGAAGCCGACAATATCTTCCGCTGCGACCAGCGTGCTATAAAAACAGGCCTCAACAATGGCATCACTGCCCGGATGGCGAACTGCGAACGGGCTTGCCACAATCCGCTGGGCATCGCAAATCGCAATGCCGATGCGTTTGCGACCGTAGTCGATGCCTGCCACGCGTCCCGAAGGAATCACACAGCAGGCGGTTTGCAGAGGGTCGCTTGTCATAGAGGCTCTGGGGTTATGGGGATCATGGACTCAAGCGATCGGTGGGACTTGCTGGATTGAGAGCGGGAACGCCTGGCTGATCTGGCTGCACTGCGGCAGGCTGAGGACCTAACGGCTCCCCGAAGCGGCCCGTTTTCAGAAACGCTACCGTCGCCCGCTGGACCGCGCCATTGCGCATCATTGCAGCATGCCGAACCGGCACGAGCAAGAAATCGTCGGCACCTTCTAAGTGAGTCTCGGCCACTCGTACGACCGCATCGTCATCCCCTTCCAGTAGACCGCTGAAGCCGCGATCATCTCCCTTGCCACCGGCCAGAATTCCGATCGGGCAATCGGGCACGGCCAGATCGCGAGCAACTTCATTCCAATTCAAAACCAAGTCACGAGCAGCGCCATTGGAGAGGGCTGCCAACACCCAGATCTTCGACACCATTTTCGCCAGTTGGGAACCCTGATTGGGCGGGCCCAACATTACCATCCGCTCGATCCTGGCCAGATCATGGGCCGGTGCCAATCCCATCCAGCGACGCACAACAATGTTGCCGAGGCTGTGGCCTACAAAGCTGATCCGATTGGCCTCTGGCAATCCTGCGATCACACCAGCTAGGGAGTTGGCGTGTTCGGTAATCCCAACCTTCGGACTAGCGTATCCAAACGACAAAATCGTGGCATCTAAGTGATTTCGCAAGAAATCGACCAAGGGACGCATCGAACGGCGACTCTCACCGAGACCGTGTAAGACAATCACCGTCGGGCCGCGGACGACCGGCATCTGGCCTGCCTGCTCAAGCGCGGTAAAGGCTTCTAGGCAGATGTCGCGAGTGCCCTCTCGCACAACACAGTCGCGATCATCGAGGATGCGGCAGTCGAGGCTATTGGGACGCTGCTGCAATCGCCATTCGTGACGCACCAACTGATCTGACCACTCCATCGAGTCAGCTGTTTTGTGCAGCGACACGATCCACGCACTGTCGCCAGAGAGTACCTCCTTGCGAGGTGTTTCAGGAGTCACGTGCTCGGAATCGTCAGGGCTAACTTCCGAGGCACTCTGACGCTTAGGGATCACTGCCATGCAAGCCAGCACAGCTAGGCAGCACAGCGTGGCACGCGAGCAGAGGTAAAAATACCGCTTGCAGCGATACATTAGGAAAGACTTCGCAGTTGCCAGGGAGTTCACAAAAATTCGTTCCATCCACGTTTTTCGAGTTCGGCCACCACACGACGAACAGCTTCCTCGTGGGCTCTGTCGGCCACAAGTGTGGCGTCTGGCGTGTGCACTACAAGCATATCCTCTAGGCCCATTGTGACGACCAAGTGATTATCGCCGGAGTGCACAATTGTGCGAATGGAGTCGATGCCAAGGTGTTTCCCGACGATCGTGTTCCCCTGTTGGTCGCTGCCTCGCTGGCGGGCCACGGCCGACCACCCCCCCAAATCGTCCCAGCCGAAGGGAGCTTCGATCACGACTACATCGCAAGCGTGCTCAAGCACTGCGTAGTCTATAGAAATCCCCTTTATGGCGGCAAACTCTGCCGCAAAGACCTGATCACGAGCGGGAGTATCCCAGGCAGCGGCAATTCGCTTGAGGTGCTCAAGGCATTCCGGTTGATGGGTTGCCAAAGCGTCAAGAATCGTTGCCGCCTTCCAGACAAAGATGCCTGCATTCCAGAGAAAGTTTCCCGCACCGAGGTATTCAGCAGCCACACTGGCCGGAGGCTTTTCACGAAATCGGGCGACTGTGTGAACAACAGCGTTCGCCACCCCTCCAGCACTTACGGTTTGCGGAAGCAGCATGCCCTGTTGGATGTAGCCGAAGCTTTCGGCAGGATAGGTCGGCTTGATGCCAAATGTGACCAGTCGTCCCGGCGAATCCTCAACGATTGCTGCCGCCTGACGGATCGCCTCGCGAAATTTTTCCTCAGGCGCAATCACATGATCCGAGGGCATCACCGCCATGATCGCATCGGGGTCGGACCGCGACACAAGCAAAGCAGCCAGCCCCACGCAGGGAGCGGTGTCGCGTTTGCAGGGTTCTCCGACCAGTCCAGCTTCCGGCACCAGCGGTAGTTGTCGACGCACGGCTTCCAGCAGCCGCGCGGCAGTCACAATCATGACCCGTTGAGGAGGCACCAGACCATCCAGCCGATCGACCGTCTGTTCCAGCAGCGTTCGCACACCAGCCAAGGGCAGCAGTTGCTTGGGAAGTGCCGCTCGGCTAGCTGGCCAGAATCGTGTTCCAGATCCACCGGCCATCACTATTGCATGCAGCATGATCCCGTCCTTTGTGAGTCTTTTGTCAGAGAGTTTATTTTGAGATTATTGTATGAAGTCCAACCTGCCGACAACCATTGGGGCGTCGATCAGCGTGCCGGGTGGAAGAAACTGCCCGATATCCTCTGCATCCAAGATGGCGGCCGAGTCGAGTTCTACAGCGATGCCATCCCGAACGGCAACGCCGGCTTTTGCCAGCACTCTGCAAGCGAATGCCTGCATCGCCGCGTGGACATGCTGAGGAGAGTCGCTGGCGGCACCACTAGGATTCTTCAGCGGCGCAAAACCATCTGCAGCGTCAATTTCAACAACACAAACACGAGTGGCCTGCGGCATCAAATCGAAGATAAATCTCTCACACTTAATCGCATTAGGCCCTGATGGCACCTGCGGCCGGCCACGATCATCGACCCCACCATTCAAATGGGCAACTGCCTTCAAGGCCAGGTGGAGAGGTAGCGAGTCGCTGCGTGCAGCCATTCGCTGCAAAAATGAGATTGAAAACGCGTGCACCGCTATGCTACCCGCATACAACTTGAGCCCCCCCTCAGCCATTCGCTCCGCAGCCAGCGAGGCCGGCAAGTCGCTGTATTCAACCACTCGGTAAACGCCACCAGAGTGGACGACAACACCGACGCGTTCAGCCGGATCTTGCTTGCGGACCACTTGCGTAGAGAAATCGGCGTGGGCCAAGATATGGTAGCCGAGGAATTCACAATTGAGCGGCATGGCCAGCGGATTATCAACTTGAAAGCTCACGATCTGTTCCACACCGTGGCCCGAAAACCAGTCGAGACCGCCACATCGAGCCAAGGCTCCAAGCATGCCGCCATGACCATCGGGAGCCATGGCAATATGATCCGCAGCATCAAGGAGCAACTGTCCAGTGACCGCATCCAGAGCTGGCAAATCACGCTGCTGAAAAACCAACACCCCCGATCGATCATTGCCAGAGGAGCAGTGGTCTTTTACAAACTGTCGAGTGAGCGTGTCGGTTGCTGAACTGGTCATGATCGCCAGCGGCACTTGAACGCCAAACCGGCGTCTGACCGCCGCTAACTTGCCTAGCAGCACTTCAAAAAGATTCTGCTTGGATACGGGCCCAATCGGATAGAGACCCTTGGGCTCGGCAGAGCCGAGTCGCGATCCCTGACCTCCGGCCACAAGAATCGCACCGATGCGACCGTCGACCAACGCCCGACTGCCACTGGCAATCGCCGCAGTTGGCGAAGGCTGATTGCTGGAGTTGCCGAGCCCTAAGCACGCTGGCGTGATGGCTGTGCCCAGATCGAAAACCGGATTGAGCACGGCTGGCACAACCGCATTTCGCTGAAACACAAGCCGTCGCATGTTTTCTAACTCAGCCCAATCGATCCCCTCAAGCTGCTGTGTGAAAGCTTGCTGGGCACCGGCGTCGAGCGTGTGCCATAGCCGCAGCACATGCAATTGGCCGGCCTGCTCAAGGCGCGTGCGCAAAGAGTTCAATGTCGCACCCATATCCAGAAGAAATAAGAAAGCAACGGAAAGCCAACAAAGATGACGGCGTAGGTAAAGAGGGATGTCCAGAGATGGTTTGGCCAGCGGGCCATAGTCACACTCTTATTCCTTGAACCGTTCCAGATGGGCAAAGATATCGATCGGGATTTCAAAGGCTTCTTCGGCTGGAGCATCGAGTCGGCATTCCACTCGCACGCCCCACGGGAGCACCTCGGCGGCTGCAACAATCGCTTCAACGCCATCGTATTGGGTTGTGACTGTCACTGTAGGAGTCTGGACAAACGGCGGGCAAAATCCGACATGGCCGTAGGCTGTGCGGGCTCCCAGAGGCACAGCCAAGCAGAGCCTACCGCGCAGGCAGTCAACGCCACCGGCGAGTTGGTACCGCTCCAGACGTTGCTCCAGATGCCCAGGACAGTCGTCTGGCGCGCGTGGCTGGAATCGCGATTGAACGACCAGTTCTGCCAGAATCTCAGGAGGGTGAATCGACTCGTGCAGACCCGCGTCCCGCTTGAGCGACCATCGCCATGGTGAGTCGATGGGTGAATGGTTCGTAGCACGCATCCGGCCAGCCAGCGGCCAAAGCAGAGCCGCCGTGGCTGCCAGCATTGTGAGCGTCGCCGTTACGGGATCGATAGACGAACTGCCACCGAACGGCAGGCCAACTGCGGACAGCGACAAGGTAAGACCAACACGGGAAAGAATTCTCACCCACAAGCCAGTCCCCGCGGCGGCAGATCGCCTGGCAAAGATGCTGCTGACTAAAGCATCACTGACCGCAATCAGCACCACCCCAAAACCACACACAGCCAGCAGTCCCGTCGGCCCCGGCAGGTTCACGATCGCACCACAAAGCCGGCGCAGCACGAGCACGAAGCCGCAGGCAAACAGGGCAATTCCCACCAACAAACAAACCGCCCCAGCAATGAAATGCTCAAGCGTTCGAGTGTTTTTAAACGAGGCTACCCCGTTGAGCGGCATCAGCACTCAGCCCACCGCAACACTTGCCCCGGCCGCTTCTGCCAGAGCCTGGGCGCGGTCGGTCTGCTCCCAAGAAAAACCCTCGCGGCCGAAGTGACCGCCTGCAGCGGTACGACGGTAGATCGGCCGACGCAAATCAAGGTAATCGATGATGCCTCTGGGCGTGAGCGTAAAAAATTCTCGCACCACTTCACAGAGTCGCTGGTCGTCAATCCGGCCAGTGCCCTCGGTGTCAACATGAACGCTGACCGGTTCGCTCACGCCAATGGCGTAAGCCAATTGCAATTCACAACGATCAGCTAGACCAGCAGCCACAATATTCTTTGCGACATGCCGTGCCATGTATGCGGCACTGCGATCGACCTTTGTGGGATCCTTTCCCGAAAACGCACCACCGCCGTGCCGGCCCCAGCCGCCGTAGGTGTCAACAATAATTTTGCGACCGGTGAGGCCGCAGTCGCCGTGCGGGCCGCCCACTACGAATCGACCCGTTGGGTTGATGTGGTAGGTAACGCTGCTGGTGTCGAGATCGGCAGGCAGCAGTGGATTGATGATCTTGTGTACGACGAAGTCATAAATTTCTTGATTGGTGACATGCGGCGCGTGCTGCGTCGAGATGACCACGGTGTCGACTCGTACCGGTCGATTGCCGTCGTATTCGATTGTCACCTGACTTTTAGAATCAGGACGTAACCAATCAACTTCTTTTTTTTGCCGAGCCTCTGTCAGCCGATTTAAAAGACGATGTGCCAAGGCAATCGGCAGGGGCATCAGCTCAGGAGTTTCATTGCACGCGTAGCCAAACATCAGGCCCTGATCGCCAGCACCGATATCTTTTCCAGTGCTATTGTCCTCGTTGACTCCCATGGCAATGTCACCGCTCTGCTTGCCCACTGCGACAAGCACGGAGCATGTGTCGGCGGCAATACCCATCTCGTCATCGGTGTAGCCCACCGAACGAATGACATCTCGAACAACCTGTTGATAGTCGATGGTGCCTCGCGATGTGATTTCGCCAGCAATGACAGCGAGACCTGTTGTCACAAGTGTTTCGCACGCGACGCGACTGGTTGGGTCTTGCGCTAAATAGGCATCCAAAACACCGTCAGAAATCTGATCGGCCAATTTGTCGGGATGCCCCATGCTGACCGACTCACTCGTAAACAGATACTTGCCTTGTGCCACGGATGGTGCCTCGTGCTTTTAAAAATGGTGGGTGACAATACAAAACGGTGGACGGCGTCCACCTGCCTCTGCCGTACAGGATTATCAGGATTGGGGCACGCCGTGGCAACCTCATGTTCTCTCAGGAGGGGAGAAGAGCCTTTGGAGAATCAATTGGGCCGTAGATGCGGTAGCTCCCCGCTGGGCCGCGACCATCGCACCCGCTCGCTGCCCTAAACCATGAGCCCACTCCGGTTCACGCAAGCAGTGAGCCACAAAAGCTAACAACGCTGGTCCGTCAGCGACGACCTCTGCGGCACGAGCCTCAAGCAAGCGTTGCACTTCGTCCTGGAAGTTGCGGGTATGGGGACCGAAGGCTACGGCCGCACCGTAGGAAGCCGGTTCGAGCATATTTTGGCCGCCCCGCGTACCGTCGAGGCTGCCGCCCACAAAAGCAATCGTCGCCGTGCCCCACCAATCAGTAAGTTCGCCTGTCGTATCGACGAGCAGCACACGGGACGGTTCAGGCTGCTGAGAATGAGGCCTCCTGTTGTCCAGATTGTCGCTGCCATTCTGCGTGCTGCTCGTGGGGCCAAAAGGTTCTGTCTTAGGCTTGTCTGTAAGATGGCTGCGGAGTTCCCAGCGGAAGCCCGAACGGTCCAGGAGGTTACTGATTTCACCGCACCGCTCGACATGCCTGGGCACGATGAGCAGTCGCAAAGCAGGGTACTCCTGCTGGAGTGCAGAAAAAACATCGATGGCCAACTGCTCCTCCGGTGCCTGCGTGCTGCCAGCCAGAAAGACAATGTCGCGAGCGGTGAAGCCTGCCAGTCGCTTGAAGCGGTCGATGGTGGCGGCTCTCGAATCACTTTGTGCAACGTCGAACTTCATCGAACCTGTCACGATAACAGCGGGAGCGCCGCGCGTTCGGAACCGATCGGCATCGGTCTGCGAACGCGCTAGAACGAGCGACACCCGGCCGAGCATTCGGCTCACGATCCAACTGATTCTCGCGTAGCCCCGATCACTTTTTTCGCTCATCCTCGCGTTGGCGACGACAATTGGGATGCCCTGGGCGTGCGTGCAGGCCAGTAAGTTCGGCCAGAGTTCCAGTTCGCCCAGCACAAGCATATCTGGAGAGACACAGGCGAGGACATTTTTCACCGCCCATGTAAAGTCGAGCGGACAGGGAAAAGCCCGATTGGCTCCGAAGCGACGGGCCGCCAGTTCCAGGCCGGTTGTTGTGGAACTGGAAATAACGCACTCTACAGCGATACCCGCAGCGCGGGCTTGAGTTGCGATTTCCGCGGCCAGCACTGTCAGTAAGTGCACCTCGCCAACGCTTACTCCATGCAGCCAGATGCGTTTCACTCCCGCGATGCGATTGATGCACAGCACGCGTCCGGTAAACCGCAGCCACGGCATTGCCACAGGACGACCGCTGAAGAAACGCCGCCACGCCACCCACGGCAATGACAGTAGCAACGCCAGAAGATAAACGAGGTTCAGCACGCTCACCTTTTCAAACACAACTCGGATCTTTCAGACTTACGATGATCTCTGCCCCCTTGTCTTAAGGCACGACAGGCACATGAGATCACGACGCGGGCAGATGCGGGGCAACACTACTTGATCGACCGCACATTTGACCGATCGCCCGTCTCTATTTTTGCGCAGCAATTCTTATACTTCTTACCGCTGCCGCAGGGGCAGGGGTCGTTGCGGCCGACCTTCTGGCCAAAGTTACGAATCGGTTCGACACGAGAGTCGCTGCTGGCCGCTGATTGATCGGCTACAGATTCGTTCGCTGACGATTCTCCCGGCAGTAAGGCAGTGGAGGCATCGGCGTGGATCGCCGCCGTTTCCTGCCACGTGCTACGCAGCGCTTCGTCCTCGACTTGTTCGATACGGTAGACAATGTCGGTGACGCGGTCGTCAATACCCTTCCACATTAAGTCAAACGTGCGCATGCCCTCGCGTTTAAACTCCACCTTTGGATCGACCTGGGCATACCCGCGCAGGCCAACGCTCGAACGCAGATGATCCATTGCCAACAGATGATCCTTCCAAGCATTGTCGAGAATCTGCAAAAGCACAGCCCGCTCCATCCGCTTCATTTCATCGCGATCGTCGTCGCCACGGGCGTGTCGGCGAGCGCTCGCTTCGGTCAGCGTGGCCCGCAGGGCATCAAGATCACCAAACGCCAAAGACGCTTCGGTAATCGCAGGATCGAATCGTTGCTGCGCCCACTCAAGCAAACCCGACCTGTCAAGGCGACGCGATCCATCCGACTGGCGGTCAGAGAAATGTGACAAGCCCACCAGCACGGGATATTCCACCTCGCGTCGCGCGTAGACCTCGCGAGCCTTGTGGCCGACAAGTTGCTTGAAAGCCTGCGCATCGTGGCCAGTTTTTTCTAAGGCTTGTAGATCGCTGTCCTCTAGGGGTACGCCAAATCGCCATTCCGTCCAAGCGTAGGCCGAACGCAAACCGAAGTCGGGCACTAAATACCGAGCACCATCAGACAGGTCTACGCGGTGAATAGCCTCGCGCACTTTTTCCTGGAGGAACTCGGCTGCGTCGCTACGGCCTACCCGCTTTAAATCCCGATCGTTGATCGATGTCTTCCATCGCACATTAGCAAAGCTGGCTAGCGCCGACCAATTCCACTCTCCCTCGTCCTCGTCGGCAGGCAAATTTTCCTCGACAGCCTCAAATACCTGCGCTTCCGACTGACGCACGGCCTCGTCGACGGCCAAGCGCTCGGCCTCTTCGGGCGAAAGGGCACGAAAATCCTTACTGTCGAGTTCGCAGGAGAGTTGCCCGGCCGCCCACATGCTGTACGACTGTGGCCCATAGTCTTTGTCGAGAAAGGTGCCGATGTGTTGATCGACCTGACGGCCCACCATCTCCTGGATTAATTCCCGGCAGTCGCTGCCTGCCAGAATCTGCTGGCGAAATCCGTAGACACGCTTCCGCTGCTCGTCCATCACCTCGTCGTATTCGAGCAAATTCTTCCGGACTTCGAAGTTTCGTTCTTCCACTTTTTTCTGCGCTGCCTCAACCCGACGCGTCACCATTCGACTCTCGATGGCTTCGCCTTCCTGCATCCCCAGACGCGTCAACACATTCTTCACCCACTCTCCGGCAAAGATTCTCATTAAGTCGTCTTCCAGCGAAAGAAAAAAGCGACTTGAACCCGGATCGCCCTGCCGACCGCAGCGGCCACGCAGCTGCAAATCAATGCGGCGAGCTTCGTGCCGCTCTGTGCCAATGATGTGTAAGCCGCCCAGATCCCGCACGAGATCTCCTTGAACCTTCATATTTTCGCGGATGGCAATCTGCTTGACGAGCGTTTCCCACTCTTCCCGAGGAACGTCTAGTCGTGTGGCATAGGTTCCCTGCAACTGTGCCCAAGCCATCGTGTCGGGATTACCGCCGAGAATGATGTCCGTGCCACGGCCAGCCATGTTGGTGGCGATTGTGACGGCATTCAGCCGGCCTGCCTGCGAAATGATCTCGGCTTCCCGCTTGTGCTGCTTGGCATTGAGCACCTCATGATCGACGCCGCGTTTTTCTAAAAGCGTTGACAGCCGTTCACTTTTTTCAATCGATACGGTGCCGACGAGCACAGGACCGCCCTTCCTCTGAATCTCCTTAATCTTGCCTCGTGGAATCGTCTCAGTCGTCTTGGCATTCTTTTCCTCAAACTCAAGGAAGGCCTCACTTTCTCGAATGATCTGTCCCATGCGAAAACTGCCGTCACTGAGCGCCACGCTATCCCAGCGATGCAGTCGCTCGACTTCGTCGGCCACGGCAATCCACTTCTCCCGTTCGGTGCGGTAGATCACATCGGGATTGTTGGTTCGCTTCATTCCGCGATTTGGCGGAATGGCGATGACATCCAGTTTGTAAATCTTCCAAAATTCATTCGCCTCTGTCATTGCTGTTCCGGTCATGCCAGCCAATTTTTTATAGAGCTTAAAAAAGTTTTGCAGCGTCACTGTGGCGAGTGTCTGCGACTCTTCTTTGATGCGGACGCCCTCCTTGGCTTCGACAGCTTGGTGCAGGCCATCAGACCACTGCCGGCCCGGCATCAAACGCCCCGTGAATTCGTCGACAATCACGACTTCATCCCCCTGCACAACGTAATTAACATCGCGCTTGTAAAGGTAGTGAGCCTTCAGCGAATTATCGATCAAGTGCGGCCATTCCATGTTGCCAGCGGTGTAAAAGCTCTCAACGTCAGCGAGCTTTTCGGCCTGTCGCACGCCATCTTCGGTGAGCGAGACGGTGTGTTCTTTTTCCTTGACTTCGAAGTGCACATCGATTTTCAGCTGCCTGGAAATCTGCTCGGCTCGCGAGTATTTCGTGATGTCGTCGTGGGCTGGGCCAGAAATGATCAGCGGCGTGCGGGCCTCGTCAATCAAAATATTATCGACCTCGTCAACAATGGCGTAGTTAAGAAAGCCTTGGCTCTGCTGCATGTGTTTCGCAAAGCGATCGTCGTCTCGTGCGGCCATCCGCATGTTGTCTCGCAAGTAGTCAAAGCCAAACTCGTTGTTGGTGCCGTAGGTGATGTTGCAGGCATACGACTCCTGCCGCTCGCCCGAGTCCATGCCTGACTGAATCGCCCCCACGGTGAGACCTAAACCGATGTACAGAGGGCCCATCCACTCCATATCGCGGCGAGCAAGATAGTCATTGACCGTGACGACATGCACGCCCTTGCCTTCGAGCGCATTGAGATAGGCCGGCAGTGTGGCAACAAGCGTCTTACCTTCGCCTGTGATCATCTCGGCAATGGACCCTGAATGCAGCACCATACCGCCGATTAACTGCACGTCATAATGCCGCATGTTCAAAAAACGCTTGCCTGCCTCACGACAGACGGCAAAGGCCTCGACAAGCAGGTCGTCAACCGTTTCGCCCGCGGTCAGCCGCCGACGGAATTCAGCCGTTTGTCCACGCAGTTCGGCCTCGTTCATCGCCGCATACTTTGGCTCGAGCGAATTGATTGCCTCAATTCTAGGATCGAGTCGACGCAGGTAGCGGGCATTGGAAGACCCAAATAGTCCCGTGAGAAAACGCTCCAGTCGAGAACCGATTGCGGCTAGAGCGTTCGACACAAAATCCCAGAGGCGTTCGAGTTGTTCCATTCGAGTGAAATCTATCTAAAGAAGTCCGGAGGGACGTACAGGGACGCTCCGCTACCGGCAATCACCGGAAGCGGCATACGAAACCCTCATTGTCGCTGTGAAGCATGGAATGGGTCAAGCCGACACTTTGGGTGCGCTTCTGCGTTGGATTCTTTGACCCATCCATGGGATACTCTGTGGTATGAACGATTCCAAAGACCAGCAAGTCGGTCTTTTTTCCTCTCCGATGGGCTTTTGGGCGACTGGCTGGAAGCACAATCAAGGCCCTCGCTGGCTGGTCTGGCTGGGGGTCTTTGGCCTTTGCGCACACGCTCTGCCTGCCATCCCTCCACCGGCTGAGAACTCTCCGCCGCAGCGACCCAATATCGTCATCCTCTACGCAGACGACATGGGCTATGGAGATTTTTCCGCCCAGAATCCCGACTCCAAGATTCTCACACCACACATTGACCGTCTGGCTCGTCAAGGCACGCGATTTACTGACGCCCATAGTTCTTCCGGCATCTGCACGCCGAGTCGCTACGCACTGCTCCACGGCCGTTACCACTGGCGTAAATTTCACGGCATCGTCAACTCGTTTGACCAGCCCGTCATGGACGACCATCGCATCACGCTGGCTGAGATGCTCGCGGCCGAAGGCTATCGCACCGCTTGTCTTGGAAAATGGCATCTGGGCTGGGACTGGGCCGCGATCCGCCGCGCTGGGGCCGAGCCGGACGGCAACAAGGGTTACCCTGCAAACGCCTTTGACTGGTCGCAATCAATCAAAGGTGGACCACTAGCCCATGGCTTCGATTCCTACTTTGGCGATGATGTGCCCAACTTTCCACCCTACGCGTGGATTCAAGACGATCGCTTGCTCACAGCACCGACAACCCACCTGAACATTCAGCATAAAACGGCGGAGGGCCAGTGGGAGGCCCGGCCGGGGCCAGCGGTCAAAGATTGGGATTTTACGGCGGTGATGCCGACACTGACTGACAAGGCAGAGCAGTGGATTGCCAGCCAGCACGCCGACAAACCCTTTTTTCTTTACTTTCCGTTTACGTCTCCCCATGCCCCAATCGTGCCGACTGCTCCATTTCTTGGCAGTTCGCAGGCCAACGGCTACGGCGACTTTATGGTGCAGACAGATGCAACCGTTGGCCGAGTGCTCGACGCCTTGAAGGAACACGGCTTTGCCGACAACACGCTGGTGATTATGACGGCTGACAACGGCCCGGAAATGTACGCCTATGAGCGGCTGAAGCGATTTGGCCACCGCAGCATGGGCCCCCTGCGAGGACTCAAACGCGATCTCTGGGAAGGCGGGCACAGGGTGCCATTTATCGTCCGCTGGCCGGGCGTTGTGCCAGCCGATCGTGTCTGCGAAGGCCTGATGGGTCAGATCGATATTTTTGCGACCCTTGCCGCAGTCGTCGGTGAAGTTCCCGCGAAAGACTCGGCCGAAGATAGCCTCAATCAGCTAAGGCTTTGGAAAGGGCAGGGGGCCACGGCCCGCCAGTCGCTGGTGCACAATACCAACCCCAAGAGCTATGCGATGCGGCACGGTGACTGGGTGCTCATCGCCGCACAAACAGGAGGCGTGAGTGCCGTACCTCCTTGGTTTGATCAAGCCCACGGCTACACCACCAACACGCAGCCAGGCGAACTCTATAACCTCCGCGAAGATCTTGCCCAAACACGAAATCGTTATGCCGAAGAGCCCGGAAAAGTCGCGGAGCTCAAGGCCTTGCTAGCCGACATTCAATCTGGCCCACCGGCGGCTGGCGATCGCATCCATCCCGCGCCACACTAATGCTCTTCGTGCCCCAACCACAACCGTTTCGGCAGCTCAAGGGAGAGTTTCTTTTTTTGGGCACTGGTACCAGCATCGGTGTGCCGGTGGTGGGATGCGCCTGCGCAACATGCCAGAGCAGCGATCCTCGCAACAACCGCACGCGCACAAGCGTGGCGATTGGACTCCCCAGCGGCACGCTCGTAATCGACACAACGCCCGATTTGCGGTCCCAGCTTTTGCGAGAGCGCGTCGGCCGTGTCGATGCGCTGCTCTACACACACGATCACGTCGACCATGTATACGGTCTTGATGATGTCAGGCCGTTATGCTTCTCCTCCGGAAAGTCGCTGCCTGCCTACTGCGAAGAACGCGTGGAATCTCGCATTCGCAAGGCATTCGACTACGCGTTTGAAACGGTAGCCGTGCCAGGTGGTGGCCTGCCGAAGATTTTTTTCCAACGCCTCTCAACAGAACCATTTGACCTGCTCGGTGCCCGCGTGACTCCGCTGCGTCTCAAGCATGGTGTTTTTGACGTGCTGGGGTTTCGATTTGGCACTCTGGCCTACTGCACCGACACCAATCACATTCCTGAGGAGACATGGCCGCTCTTAGAGGGGCTCGATGTGCTTGTACTTGACTGCCTGCGGCCTGCCCCCCATCCGACACATTTTTCACTACAGGAGTCATTGGCCGTGGCTCGTCGAATCGCCGCGCGGCGAACGCTCTTTGTGCATATGTCACACGACATCGAGCATGCGGCGATCTCTGCTCAACTGCCTGCCGGAGTGGAACTCGCCTACGATGGGCTGAGTCTGCCACTCAGCCTGTGACCGGCGACCGGCAACCCTATGGCGCTCGCCCATCACATCGAGCAATCTGCATCATCCCGGAAACTACGTCGGCGGCCTTCGTGGTGTGTGCGTGGCAGCGACCAAGCATTCGAGCGACTTCTGGGCGAGACCAGAATCAATCGCTGCTGCTGCTTGTGCCGCTGCCTCGGGAAGGGTCGCAGCTTTTTCTGCTGCCCAGAGGAGGGCCGCAGCGTTGAGCACCACAATATCGCGGCACGGCCCGCGCTCGCCTGCTAGCACGCGTCGAATCAAAGCCGCACTCTCCGCAGGATTCGCGGCCGAAAGCTGATCCCGCTGAGACGTGAGCGCCGTTGGAATACCAAAATCTTCCGGTGACCAAACGACCCGACGCAAGCCTGCTGCTGAGACATCAACCACGCGCGTCGGTGCAAAAAGCCCAATCTCATCAACGCCATCTTCGCAGGCAACAATCAAAGCGCGAGAGAGTCCCAACAGCATCGCCGCCTCGGCCAACGAATCCTGTGCATCGTGTCTGCCAACTCCGATCACCTGAACGCTCGCCCCAGCCGGATTGCAAAGTGGTCCCACCAAGTTGAATACCGTCGGCTTTCCCAACCGCCGACGCAAGGGTCCAAGCGTTGCTAGCGCTGGATGATAAAGCGGCGCATAACAGAAGCAGAGGCCAATCTCGCCGAGGCATTCGGCTGTCGCGTCTGCAGAAATCTCGATGCGGACTCCAAGAGCCTCAAGCACATCAGCGCTGCCTGTGAGACTCGACACGGCGCGGTTTCCGTGCTTGGCAACAGGCAACCCCGCCGCTGCCACAACGATCGCCGCGGCCGTGCTGATATTAAATGAGCCCGAGTGGTCGCCACCAGTGCCGCAGGTATCTGCGACCACTGCGTGAGGAGATGCCCAGAAGCCTCGGCCCCTGAAGGGAAGGGGGCTCATGTGGTGCCGCAGGGCGTCGGCCACACCGGCAATCAGTGCCGCTGATGGCGAGGCGACTGCTGATTGCTCCAGCCAGATGCCGAAACGATCCGGCTCGAGTCGACCGGCCAAAACGGCTTCCACCAATCCGCAAGCCATGGCTCGGTCGATGCCCTCGCCAGCTGTTTCTTTTTGAAGCGCCTGGCTCAGGAGATCGGCGGCATTTTTATTTGCCTCAAAGGCCGAGCCAGTTGTGACATCAGATGGACTGAATCGGGTCATACATCACTTTGAGTTGCTTGCCACGGGCTGAGGGGGCTCGAGACTCTGACCGCTGATTGTGCCAGAGCCCGACCCACTTGTCCTAGCGGTCGTTGATTGCGTCTGGCGAAAATCTTTATTTTCTTCGGACTCTCTGCCTGCTACGATCAAAGCCATGTCGCTCCAACCCCGCAAAGTAATCATTGACGTAGACCCGGGGATCGACGACGCAGTGGCACTTGCCATGGCCCTTTTCGATCCCCGCCTAGAGGTGCTTGCCGTAACCGCAACCGGCGGCAGCGTCAGCCCAGAGCAGGCGACTGCCAACCTGCAGGCGCTCGTCGCATTTCTTGATCCACCACGGCTACCGCGGCTGGGAGTGGCTCCCACAGACACTGTTCTACCATCGCAGCAGTACAATCTTCACGGCGGCGATGGCCTTGGTGGGATTGATCTGCCGAGGGCAAAACTGCATGGCGGACACATTTCTGAAAAGGTGATCTCGGAAACCCTGCGGGCCCATCCCCGCGAAATTACGATCATCGCGCTGGGTCCACTCACCAATATCTCGCGAGTCTTGGCCAGGGATCCATCGATCGCGGAAATGATCGGCGGCCTGATCATTTCCGGTGGCACAGTGCAGGGCCTTGGCAATGCGACTGCTGTCGCCGACGGTAACTTTTACGCTGATCCGTTGGCAGCACGAAATATTGTGCGTGAGCCGCTGGCAAAAACCCTAGTCCCACTGGAAACCACCAGCCAAGTCATGCTGGGATTCGATCTGCTCGATCAATTGCCCAACGAGATGTCTTCCCGGGCCGGTAAGATTCTCCGACCAATGCTTTCGCACGCCTTTCGCGCACACCGCCAATGGCTCGGCAGTGAGGGTATTTGCCTGCACGATGCCGTCGCGTTGGTGGCTTTAACTAACCCCGAACTCTTTGACAGCACAGCGGTCTTTGCCGATGTGGAGACAACCGGCGAACTCACAGCCGGCATGCTGGTGGCTGACCGTCGGCACCTCAGGCACAACGCTGGGCAATGGCAGCCCAAAGTGGATCTCCTCGTGGCGTGCGATGCCGCAGGGGTGCAGGACTGTATTTTGCGGCTGCTTGCTGCTGCCGCCGCTGGCACCTAGAGACCCTTGAAACCCTTGAGGAGAACGGCACGGACGCGAGGCGGCTTTGCCAAATCGATCGCCGAACAGATTACGGCGCCTCAAAATGCTCGCGGCTGGCAACAGGCATCTGCAAAAAAATTTGCTTGCGTTTTCGAAAAACGATTAGCGACACGGTGCGATCTGTCGGAGTCACACTGACAAGGCTGACTAAGTGGTCGTCGTCGTCGATGGGATTACCGTCGAATTCGAGCAGCACATCATCCGGCACAATCCCCGCGATATCGGCCGGCGATCCTTTTGTGACTCCTGACACACGAGCCCCCACGGCACGGACCATACCGAGTCGCTGTGCCATCTTTTGCGAGAATCCCTTGTCAAGCGTCACCCCCAAATAAGCCCGAGCGACGGCACCTGTTTCAACGAGTTGCTGCGTGACAAACAACACCATCGGGATCGGAATTGCAAAGCCGATTCCCTCACTGCCCCCAGAATTACTGGCAATGGCCGTATTGAGGCCAATCACTTCGCCGCGAAGATTCACCAGCGGTCCACCGCTGTTTCCGGGATTGATCGCGGCATCGGTCTGAATAAAGTCTTGAAATTTGACCCCTCCCTCACCAAGTTCTAAATCGCGTCGGCCCTTCGCCGAGACAATACCAAGCGTGACAGAGTGCGAAAGACCAAATGGACTACCAATCGCTAGCACCATGTCCCCAATTTGCACATTGTCTTTCTCCGCCAGACGAGCTGGTTCGAGATCTTCGCCGACATCTTTACCGTCGATCTCCATCACTCCGATATCAGTGCCCGCGTCCGACCACGCTCGTAACGGTTTCACTTCACGACCGTCGTCTAGACGGATTGTGATGTTATCCAGTTCGGCTCGGTTGATCACATGGCGATTGGTGATCACGACCCAGCGACCGGCCACTTTGGCAATCACTCCAGAGCCAGCCTCGTCCTCGCTGGCTTTGCCATTTTTTGGGCGGAGAGCGGGCTTCTTTGTGTCTATGTGCACCACTGTGGGCCGCAGGAGACGGGTCACTCGGCGAAACTGCGAGCTTTGTCGCTCCAGTAATTCAGCGTCGCGAATGATTTGTTCGTAGAGTTTTTCTCGCTCTGAGGGCGAGAGGTGGCCGCTCCGTATCGGGTCGACATTGGGCGAGGCTCTGTCCTGTATCGGACGCTCGGCCGGGCGTTCAATCGGCGATAACTTTCCAGATGGCTCTTCAGCAAAAGCTGTTGTGTTTTGGCAAAACAGCGGCGTCAAGACAACTGCAATTGCTGAGACTAGATAGCAGCAGCAAGAACGCACATGACTCATAAAAAGGCTCGCGTGAAGCGGGTTGATCTGCGAGCCCGACAGCATACCCGAAGCCAAGCTTTCAGGTCTGCCCTTCGATCAGGAGAGATCGAGTTCCATTGCTCCCGACACCGTCTGATCATCGGAATCTTCAGAACTTCTGCGTAGCTCGGCCGATCCTTCGCCAAGGCGTTCGTTGTCTCGCTGGCACTCAATGCACATGGTCGCATAGGGCAAAGCGTGCAATCGAGCCATTGGAATCTTTCCGTCGCATATTTCGCATGTTCCATACACCCCGGCTCGCATCCGCTGTAAGGCATTTTCAATCGAAGCCAGTTCGCGGCTCTCGACTTCAGCCAGTTGCGAGCTGATCTCATCCTGCGTGGAATCGAGTGCCGCGTCGATCACATCGCCCGGCGATTCACTGCGCAGTTCTTTCAACAATGACAGATCACCCGCAAGCGCGCTGCGTAGAGCATCGCGACGACGAACGAGGATTGCGTGCAGTTTTAAAAGTGAATCTTTGCGTGCCATTGGTACTACTCCCTCACCCATCCAGCGGCCTCTCAGGTGCAAAAACATGACGACGGCCGACCGAAAATGGGATACAATCCAATAGTACGCATCCCGGGCGGGTTGGTTCGTACAAATAACTTCGGCAGAAGGGCTATGGGAAATGCAGCAAAAACTGATCATGACAGTTGGCAGGATTGTAAAAATAGCCTAAAGCCCCTAGGGTCGGCTGGAGCCTGCCTGACGGCAGTTGCAGCCATGAGGCTCAGGGTTTGGCTGTCACGGGGACTTGCACTTCTGCATATTTAAACAGATTGGGCACAAATGGGCTGTTGTAGCCGAGGATTCGAGGAGTCCCAGTCGATTCCCACTCAGGATGCTTAGCCAGCCACTCTTTGAGTTGCTTGAGGCCGCGTTCCAACAGATCACGACCGTATCCTCCACGGAGTCCAACAGATACGACCTTGAGCTCTGCCACGTCCTCAACGATAATCCGAGGATCTTTAGGATCAGCTCCAGCGCTACCGACTTTTGCATCTCCGTAGAGAAACGCCATTGACTGGGGATCACGGGCAGGAGCAGTTTCGGCTGTCGTCCATTCCATTTGAACCGGGGCTGTCATCGAGATTTCGTTTCGCTGGATGTGTCCGAAGAGCTTCATAAACATGCCGTTGTCATCTTCTTTTTCGGCCGTAACTCGGGCCAGTCGATGGGCTGGGTAGGTCTTGATGATCACTGTATTGACAGGCCCTGGCGGTGGAAAATCCTGCGGGAGCTTTGCCTCAGAAATCATCATCGGCTTGGCCACGGGAACCTCCTCTGCAAGCAGCGTGACGGTCGCAATCAGAATCACTCCAGTGAAACAGCCGTGAATCATAAGGCGGTAGAAAAGCATCATCGGCCAGTGGCTCCACATCGCGGCTCCTCAAAGAAGAAGCGAGCAGAAAATAGGGGGTACTTCGCACCCGTTGTCTATCAAGTCTGCCGACCTCTGAACCAAAGATAATATGCCGGATCGTGCTGGCACGCTAGGAACACATTTCTGGGTGGGGGATCGGGGAAACCGACGCGTTACGGGAAATGGACGCCAGTGAACTTTGGGTATTTCCTGAGCAAAAGCGACTGGCGATTCCCTGAAAACCCGGTGACAGAATGACATATTCAGCGCTGGTCTTCTAAACATCGAGGGGCATGATTTTTACTTTCGATTGATCCCCGAGGCGCGTTTGCCGAGAGCGTCTGCCAGGCGTGATCGACGTGGCATCGCTCGGTAAGCGTGCCGCCGATCGAAAGTCGCAGGGCATAGCGACCGGCGACCTTCGCGTGACTGAGATAGATCCCTCCCTGACGATTGACGCGGTCAAGTAACGCAGCAGAGTCTCTGTCGCCGGACCGTAAGTGAAAGCACACGAGGCTCAGCGATGGCTTGGAGAGCAGTTCAAACCGCGGATCAGCCTCCACCCAGCCTGCCCATTCCGCCGCCCAGGCAACATGATCGCGAATCCGTTGCCGCAAGTTCTCTGCACCCATCATGCGCAAGGTCAGCCAGAGTTTCAGTGCTCGAAACCGTCGGCCCAGCGGCACTTGCCAGTCGCTGTAATCAATCACAGCCCCGCTCTCGCTGACGTGATTGCGGAGATATTCCGGCTTGACCGAAAGAGCCCGCACCAGCGTGGCTCGATCGGCCACCCACAGACAGTGGCAGTCAAAATTGACGAGCATCCACTTGTGCGGATTATAGCCCCAACTGTCGGCCTGCTCGGCGCCCGCCACGATGGCTCCGCGAAACTCTGGGCAGAGTGCCGCGGCCCCGGCCCAGGCGGCATCGACGTGCAGCCATGCGCCGTGTTGCTTTGCAAGAACGGCCATCTCCGGTACAGGATCGAATGCGCCGCAGGCTGTCGTGCCAACTGTGGCGACAACAAAGAAGGGCCGTCTGCCTGCGTCTCTGTCTGCCTGCATGGCGGCTTCAAGGGCAGCCATATCGAGTGCGCCACTCGATGTCGTGGCAATCTTTCGCACTGACTCGCGACCAATGCCGATAATCGTCGCCGCTTTTTCCAGGCAAGAATGGGCATCCTCGCTGGCGTAGGCGATGAGTCTCTGCTGCAATTGATCAACGCCCTGAGCATTGCTTTGAAGCGACGTGGTTCGTTCGCGGGCAGCCACCATCGCGCAGAGCAGGCCGCTGCTGGCGGTGTCTTGGATCACGCCGCCGCCGACTCCGGTAGAGCTACAAAACTGGTCGGGCAGGCCGAGCAATTGTTGCAGCCAATCGAGCATGTGCGTTTCAAGTTCTGTGCAAGCCGGCGATGTGGCCCAGAGCATTCCCTGGACACCTAGGCCAGCGGAGAGCAGTTCACCGAGAATTGATGGGCCGCTGGCGTTGGCGGGAAAGTAGGCAAAAAAACTGGGGTGCTGCCAATGGGTGAGCCCCGGCACGATGACGCGATCCAGATCGGCCAGCACGGCCGAAAGCGGCTCTGGCTGCTCTGGTGCCCACGGCGATAATTGTGACCGTACCCACCCCGGCTTCACCTGCGAGAGCACTGGCTGCTGGGCAACGGATTGCCAGTAGTCGGCAATCCAGTCGATCACAACGCGGCCCTCGCGCCGAAATGTCTCGGAATCAAATGCTGAACACTGGGTTGAATCGGGGGGCATGGATTGCCGCTGTCAGAGTGGGTCGCTCGGCAAGGCCGGGAAAGACTGGGGAAGAACCGAACCGGATGAGCGTTTTGGATCAGCTTGTGGCTGTTGAAAGCACCAGATTGTGCCGTCGTCTGAGGCCATCACCAACTGCCCTGCAGCCACGGCTGGCGAGGCAGAGAATCCACTCCCAGCGTCAAACTCCCACGCCAGAGCTCCATCGGCCGCGTGCAGGGCGATGATTTTTCCAGCGGAGTCGCCGACAATCGCAATCAAGGAGGTCTTGCATGACGATGGCTTGCCGAGGGCCCTAGGAGCGTCAGGGATTTCGGCCATGACCACGACCGGCGAGGCATCGACGCGACCGCGGGTCGGCGTCCGCCACGCGGGACTGCCATCTAATAATGAGAATGCTTCAATCGCTTTGCC